>JACXTT010002022.1_pt1 | contig 32774 bp, 22 predicted proteins | sample 9270951 | NCBI WGS metagenome assembly JACXTT01 (sample SAMN15532306, study PRJNA645909) | rock metagenome | isolation source: weathered quartz diorite | place: Puerto Rico | collected 2017-06-21
GCCCTGCACCTGGCTCGCGACGTTCCGCCGGGGCAGGTTACATCGGAGCGCGTCCAGCTCCAGATCGGACGGCCAGGCGTGGATTGACGGAGGAAATGGAGCCGGATCGGGGGATCGCTCCAGCTTGTTGCACACGTAGGCGGGCATCTCAGCCATCTCGCCGACTACGGAGGCGAGAGTTTCCCGATACGAATGGCGCTCGATTTTGATCCAACGGCGATCCAGCGGGATGCGCAGGGCGGAGTCCAGCGTAAGCCGGTCCAGCCGGACCTCGATGACCGGCAGGCCATCATAGACCTCCCAAAAGGCAAGTGGATGATGAGTGGCGGGGGAAAAACGCCAGATGCCGCGGCGCGGGAGATGGAGCAGAGCCGGATCGACCGGGCGCGGGTCGAGTTGCAAAAGAAAATCCACCGCGCCCGGCTGAGTGGCGACCGGCGCCAGATCGACATCCAGAGGAGCAGGCTGGTGGAGATCCCAGGGCAGGCCGGGCTCAGCCCCACCGTGGATCCAGAAGCGCAGGGAAGCGCCGGCGGCGAGTAGATTCCGGATGGTCCTCCGGGTGAGGAGGGACGCGCGGTCCGGGTGGCCGCCCAAAATCCCGAAAGTGACGCCGTTCACAGCTCGCCCCCTTTGCCGCGGAGACAGGACAGGTACAGTTTCTCGATGACGGAGATTGACTTCTCGCGCGAGAATTCCGCGCGGACAAAAGCCCGGCCGGCGACCGAGATGCTCGCGCGATGCGCAGAATCGCCGATCAGAAGCTCGAGGCGGCTTAGAAGTCCGGCGGAGTCCCCCGGCGGGAAAAGGTAGCCCGTTTTTTCGGATTGGACGATTTCGGGATTTCCCCCGGCACCCGAGGCGACGCAAGCACAGCCCACCGCCATGGCTTCCAGCAGCGAGTTGGAGAATGCTTCCGAGAGCGAAGGAAGGACGAAAATGTCCATGCGGCGCAGCCAGGGCACGACATTACTCACCGGACCTGCAAAGTGACAGCGGTCGCGGATACCCAAGCGGACCGCGACGGCTTCCAGGTCGTGCTGAAGGGGACCGCCGCCAACCAGAAGCAACCCTGCGGAGGGCAGAGTGCGTGAAAGTGCGGCGAACGCTTCGATCAGGGTGCCGACTCCTTTCTCCGGGCGCATCATCGAGGTGCAGCCGATTACGGGAGAGGCGCCTGGAAGAATGTTTTCGACGGCTGGACCGGGGTCGAAATGCGTGACGTCCACGCTGTTGTAGCACAGGATGAGGCGCGAAGGCGAGATCTGGTCCTGCGCAATCAGGTGCCGGCGAAGATTGTCCGAGTTGACCACGGTGGCATCCACCAGAAGGTCGGTGACGCGAAGGAGATGATGGTATAGGCCGGGAGTCAACTCACGGAAAGCGCGCTGGCTGGAAAGAACCACGGGAATACGGGAGAAAGCGGCCACCGGCACGGCGAAGATGTTGGCCGGCACATCGAAGGCGTGGACGATGCGGATGCGGTGCCGACGGAGATAGGCGGCCAAGCGGAAAGCCGCGAAGGGCGCTTTGGGCGATCCAAAGGACGGAAACGAAAATTCGGTCAGCGGAATTCCGGCGCGCTGCAGTTCGGCGTAGCGCGCGCCCTGCAGATGAATGCACGCGACGTGCGGCGTAAAATTCCGGCGGTCCAGGTGGAGGGCGACTTCAGTGAGCTGGCGTTCGGTGCCTCCCACGCGGAGGTCGTAGGTCATCAGGAGAACGGGGATGGGAGCCTTCACGCGGGCATCGCCTCCACGGCGCCGGGCGCGCCAGGGAGGAGTTGCTCGAAGCGCCGCGCGACCTGTTCCCAGGAGTAGCGGGAGGCGACCATGTCGTGGCCCGCGGCGGCGAGAACGCGGCGGCGCTCCGGATCGCCGAGCAGTTCCAAGCAGCGGCCGGCGAAGTCCCCCGGGGTGTCGCCTAGCAGGATGTTCCCGCCGATCAGAACGTCCAGGCCTTCGGCGCCGATGGAAGTGGAAACGGCAGGCACCCCCGCGGCCATGGACTCGTAGATCTTGAGCCGCGTTCCGCCGCCGATGCGAAGCGGGACGACGGAAACAGTGGCGCTCCACAAATGCGGCCGGACGTCGGGCACAGTGCCGGTAATGCGCAGCAGAGGATCGGCTGCGGCGCGGGCCAGCAGAGCCGGAGGCGGCTTGCGGCCGACGATGGTGACCGGCGTTTCAGGGCGCTCGGCGCGGATCAGAGGGAGCACTTCATCCAGGAACCAGTTGACGCCGTCGATGTTGGGCATCCAGTCCATGGAGCCAACGAAGACCAGGCCTTCGGCCGGGGGCGCGGGCAGGGGAGGGCGGAAGTAGTCGATATCGACGCCGGTGGGCACCCAGGCGCAATCCACGCCGAACATACGCTTGATAGTGGCGGCGTCCCGTTCGGAAACCGCGATCACGCGCCGGGCCCTGCCGCAGGCGGAAGCTTCAAAGGCGGCCATGCGGCGCTCCTGCAGGCGGAAGTAGAAGCGCCGCAGCCGGCCGGAGGCGTTTTCCGCGTGACGCTGCCAGATCACCGATTCGACGTTGTGCTGAAACAGGACCGCTCGGTCGAGCGAGGGTAAGTTGACGGCGGTGACCAGGAAGTCGCAGACCACGCAGTCGTAATTGCCATCGCGCAGCAGGTGGCCGACGGAACGCCGCATTTCAGGATGCCGCCAGCGGCTGATGGCCACCGGCAGACGCGAGACTACGCCGGCCAGAACCTCGGCGGCGAATCGCGGCGACCCCTTGGACCCCGGGCGGAACTCGAAGGGGAAGACGCGTGTGGAATATTCGCCGGCGCGGGCGACGCCTTCCGGCTCGCCCGGGTCGGCGAGCGCGGCGTAGTGAATCTCGTGACGTCTATGGAGCCGGCGCAGCATTTCGAGCGTCCGGATCTGGCCGCCGCGGTTGGTTGGATGCAGGAAGCTGGAACTCACCCAGAGAATCTTCATACCGGCGCGCCGGCGTCCGGGGGCAGGTCGAGCGCGGCAACCAGCGGTGACACAGCCGGCGGAGAAGTGGCGCGGGATTTCACGGAAAGAAGGGAGTCTTCAGGAGCCCGCCGGCCGGAGAGAAAGATTTCTCCCCACAAGTGAAGATTCAACAGACGCCAGATGCGATCGGTGGCGTCGATCTGGCCACGGCGGTGGCGGTCCAGAAGTTGGGCGATGGGACCGGCGTCGAGGATGGAGGACAGAAAACCGCCCGGCGCGGCCAGCGAGTCCAGCAGCGGCTGAAGCCGCGGGTCGCGCAGCCACAGGCGGAGCGGCGTGGGGAAGCCCATCTTGGAGCGGTAGACGATGTCCCGTGGGAGAAACTCTTCGGCCACTTTTTTGACGATGTACTTGCCCGTCTTCCGACGCAGCTTGAGGCTTTCCGGCACGCGCGTCGAGAACTCGACAAAGGGGTGGTCGAGGAACGGGACGCGGCTTTCGATGGACGTGGCCATGCTCATCTGATCCTGTTTCATGAGCAGCTCCACGAGGTAGGTTTTCTGGTCGGCGAAAAGCATGCGGTCCAGCAGCGAATGTCCGCCGGCGGCATTCCAGTAAGCCTGGTATCCGGAATAAGCGCCGGCGTCGGAGGCGACGAGCGAAGCCCGTTCCGCGGCCGGAAACGCGGAGTAGAAATTGTCCAGGTAGAGGGATTCCAGCTCTTCGCCGAGGCCGAGGAAAGTATGTCCGAGCTTGCGGCGCGCCGATGCCGACAGCAGCGGGGAGTCCGCCACTTGTTGCTGAACCACACGGCGAACCGAAGCCGGCAGCAACTGCCACGCTCCCAGCAGCCGGCGGTTCAGCAGATAGAAGCGGTAGCGGCCATAGCCGGCGAACAGCTCGTCGGAGCCCTCGCCGGTCAGGACCACCTTAACCTGGCTGGACGCGAGGCGGGAGACGAAATAGAGCGAAACGCTGGACGGCCAGACAACTGGCTCGTCCTCGTGCCAGACCAGCTTCGGCAGGGTGTTGAAGAAGTCGTCCATGCCGAGAGTGATTTCGTTGTGCTCCGTGCCGATGCGCGCGGCGACTTGGCGAGCGTACGACAGCTCGCTGAATTCGGCTTCCTCGTAGCCCACGGCGAAGGTTTTGACCGGAGTGGAAACCATCCGCTTCATCAGCGCGGCGATGAGCGAGGAATCCACTCCGCCGGAGAGGAACATGCCGAGCGGGACGTCGCTCATCAGGCGCATACGAACAGTTTCCTCGAGACGGCCGCGGCACTCCGCTATCCACTCGGCGTCGGTGCGGGCTTCGGGCGTGGCGGGGGGGGCAGGGATCTCCCAGTATCGGCGGACGTCGATCGATCCGGAAGCCACATCAAGCGTCAGCGTATGACCCGGCATCAGCTTGCGGATTCCGCGGAACAAAGTGCGCTCGTCGCTGGAGTAGCCGAAGGCAAGATGCTCGGCGAGCAGGGAATCTTCAAAGGAAACCGAAACCGCCGGATGCTGCAAGAGAGCTTTGATCTCGGAAGCGAAGACGAAGTCGCGGCGGTTCCAGAAGTAGTAGAAGGGCTTGATGCCGAGGCGATCGCGGGCGCAGAAGAGGCGGCGGGCGCGGCGGTCCCAGATGGCAAAGGCGAACATGCCGCGAAAATGCGTCGGGCAATCCGCCCCGTACTGCTCGTAGGCGTGGAGGATGGTTTCGGTGTCGCAGCGCGTCTTATACCGGTGGCCCAGAGGCTCAAGGACCGCGCGCACCTCGGAGTGGTTGAATATCTCGCCGTTGTAGACAATCCAGAGGTCGCCCGACTCCGAAGTCATGGGCTGGTGGCCCGAGGCGAGGTCGATGATGGAGAGGCGGCGGTGGCCGAGGGCGGCATTGAGATCCCGGTAAACGCGCGAATCGTCCGGACCGCGGTGTGCGATCGCGCTGGTCATGCGATCGAGGACGAAGTCCGGACAGGGGTCGGGCGTAAGCGAGACGTAACCGGCTATGCCGCACATAGAATCTGTTCCAGACGGTCCCTTCTCAACACTTTAGCATCGGACCCCGCCGGGACACGCGGCAGGCTGGAACGTGAAGTACTGAACTATCCTGAACATCATGCCTACCCGCAATATCAATTTGACCGATGAGCTAGACCGTTTCGTACTCGATAAGGTGAGGAGCGGGCGTTACGAGAACGCCAGCGCGGTTGCGCGCTTCGCTGCGAGTGCTGGAGCGCGAGGAGCATCACTACGAGGCTAAACTGGCAGCCCTTCGCGCGGCGATCGATGAAGGCGATGCCAGCGGCGTCGCTGAGAGCAAGGTGTTCGACCGGGTCCGGCACGCACTCAAACCCCGGCGCGGCGCCCGCCCGCCGATTTTGTAGCATGGGAGATAACCCACCATGAACAGACTTCAAGACAAGCGCGCGCTCATTACCGGCGGCACTACCGGCATCGGCCTCCAAACAGCGCGGCAGTTTCTTAAGGAAGGCGCGCGGGTCGCGATCACCGGGAAAAATCCGGCAACGCTCGAAGCCGCGAGCAAGGAACTCGGCGCCGGCGTGATCGTGATCCCGTCGGATGCCAGCGACGCCACAGCCCAAAAGGCGGTCGCCGAAACCATTCGCCAGACGCTCGGCGGACTCGACATTCTGTTCGTCAACGCCGGCTCCGCCGACCTGCGGCCCATCGAGCGGGTGGACGAAGCCTCCTTCGACCGCTCCTTCGCGCTCAACCTGAAGGGACCCTATTTCCTCATTCAGGCGCTGTTGCCGCTCTTCGCGAATCCCGCGTCCATCGTGCTCAACACGTCCGTCAACGCGCACATCGGCATGCCCAATACGACCGTGTACGCCGCCACCAAGGCCGCGCTCTTGTCCCTTACCCGCACCCTCTCCGGCGAACTGATCTCGCGCGGCATCCGCGTGAACGCCGTCAGCCCCGGCCCGATCGAGACTCCGCTTTACGGAAAGCTCGGCTTTTCGGAAAGCGATCTCAAAGCGGTGTCCAGCTCCATCCAAAGCCAGGTTCCCGCTGGACGCTTCGGAAGTCCAGCCGAGATCGCCCATGCGATCGTGTTTCTAGCCTCAAGCGAATCCGCGTTTGCGGTCGGCAGCGAGATCATGATCGACGGCGGTATGGGCACTCTTTGATCTATCGTGCGCCCCCCGCACGAGGCGAGCCCGACCGGAAGATGGCCGGCGCGTAAAGCGGATCGCCCACGAACACCATCGTGTGATTGAGAAACGGAGATGCCAGGTAGGCGCTTTCGGCGAAGTTGTAGCCGTTCCAGAAATGATAGAGAAGATTGTCGCCCAGCGCGTAGCCGCCCACTGTCGGCTCGCAGGTGGCGCCCCAGGTGGCGGTGATGCCTGCCTGCAGCCAAAGCTGCACCCACGTGCCCGGCCGTTCAGTGCGGATCGAGTTGGCGCTGTAGGACGTCAACTGTGCGCCCACTGCTCCTTCGACGAACTGGTACCCCGTATTCACAGAAGGTCCGCTGTACCAGCCCCAGGCCCATAGCGTATCGGGCGCCTGCTTGATCAGGCTTTTGGTTTCAGCCTGGTCGTTCAGCACCGACCGGAATCCATTGGTCATGCTCAGCTTGTAGGCGTTGACCATGGACAGATCGGCCTGGTACATGCCGTCGCAACAAGCCTGATGCCGGTAGTCGAAGTAGCCGATGCCGTCCGGCCGTTTGAGGTTGCTCTCGGCGCGAATCGCCTTGTCCACCAGCGCTGCCGCGATCTGCACCGTCGGCCCGTCCAGGCGTGATACCAGGTACATTTTCCAACCGGCCGGATTCTGCCAGTCGCGGAAATGAACCTGGGCTTCGGTGGTCCCCGACCGATAGGGGTTGCGCACCAGCAGCCGGTTGGTCCCGGCGTTGAGCGCCGCCAGGTAGCTGTCCACGGACCAGCCTTCACCTTTGAATTCAGGAGGCCCGGTGAAGTGGCTGGGCACGCCGAAGACCGGAACGATGTAGTGGATGCGGTTGGTCAGGTCGCGCGACCGCAGAAACTGCCGCACCGGCGCGAGAATGTTCTGCTCCACGCGCGCCCAGTCCACGAACCAGCTATCCCAGGCGAGAGGATTCTCCGAGTTAGGCACGTTCAGATGAACGATGTTGCCCGGCGGAATTCCCCGCTTGGCCGCGTAATATTGGCCCAGCCAAACGCTTGCGCCTTTTTTGCCGGTGCCCTGCGCCGGACCGACCGCGTCGTTCACCAGGATCAGCACGCTCGCGGCTTCGCTGAAAATCCCTTCAGGTGTTGGCTTTGGCTTCGGCTGCCCTTCCGCGCGGGGTAAGATCTGGCTGAGGATCAGCATCAGAAAAAGCATCCGGCGGGCGGCAGAGGTCATCCCCTTCATAGTAGCCCCTGGCCGCAACCCGGCTCTTGCCGGCGGATGTGGTAAGTTTCTGATTGTGAATCTCGTACCGTTCCGACTGGGTTTCCTGGCTGCGCTGTTCCTGTTGCCGCGGCTTAATGCCGCCTCTCCTCAGTTCACGGTGCTTGACCTCGGACAGCCCTCCGGCGTCGACGTCTTCGCTTACGGCATCAACGACGCCGGCATGGTTGTCGGCCAGTTGCAAGCCTCCAGCGGCGCCGTCGTGCGGGCGATCCTCTACAGCAACGGAGTGTTCAGCGACCTGGGCACCTCGGGCGGCAGCTACGCCACGGCTTTCCGCATCAACGAAAAGAACCAGATCGTCGGCTTCTCCACCAACGCCAGCGGACAAACCAACGGGACCATCTGGGAGAATGGCGTCGCAACGCCCCTTAACACGATCCTCAAGACCGTCTACTCCACCTCCTACGACATCAACAACCGGAGCCAGATAGTAGGCCACTTCGTCACCGCCGCCGGACCCGCGCACGGCTACTTGTACGACACCCGCTCCGGCGCTGTCACCGACATCGGCACGCTCGGCGGCGACTACATCGAGCCGCGCAAGATCGGCGACAACGGACTCATCATCGGCTGGTCGTATTTGAGCCCCGCCGGTGGACCCTTCCACCCCTTTTTGTACGACGGCGCCATGAAGGACCTGGGGTGCTTCGGCACGGGCAACGGAGCGGCCACCTGGATCAATAAGTCCAACGTGATCGTCGGCGAGTGCCGCTTCGGCGACGGAACCTTCCGCCGCGCCTTTCGAAAACCGCTGAACGGCGCCATGCAGGACCTGGGCACCGGCATTTGGGAGCAGACCCGCGCCAACTGCATCAATAATTCGGGCGTCATCGTCGGCTGGGCCGGCAACGCCACCCAGAAGGTCGGCGTCATGTACCTCAGCGGCAAATGGATCGACCTGAATACCGCCATCCCCGCCGGCTCCGGCTGGACCATCATCGAAGGCGCCGTGATCAATAACAACAACCAGATCGCCGCCCGCGGCATCTTCAATGGCGAAGTCCGCGTGGTCCGCCTGGACCCCATTACCACGAAGAAGAATCCGCGGTGATCCGCCGTTCGACGGGTCGCTCCCCGACCCTACGTTATAATCCTCGTAGGAGTTCGAACATGCGCTTGGCACTGGCTACGGCCGTGTCGCTGATTAGCATCCATTGCGGGTTCTCTCAGGATTCCCTGGTTGTCTCCCCCAGTCAGCTTTCCTACCGAGTCGTGGTGGGCGGACCTTTTGGCGGCAGCGCCAGGCTGTCCGTTCAGACCGCGAAGAAGTGGACCCTTCAGATTCCCAACTCCAGCCCGTGGCTGGATTTCAAGCCCAATTCGGGTACCGGTTCCGCCACTCTGGCCCCCATCCTGGTCGATTGGGCGGCCCCCAAGCAGGCCGGATCGTATTCCACCACCGCCACCATCAAGACCGATGACGGAGTCACGAAGCAGGTGACCGTCTCGCTGGAAGTCGTTCCCAAGGGTCCGGCGGCAAAGTATACGTACCTCTCCGGTCCGAAAGGATGCACGCAGCCGCCCGAATATCCCGACGCGGCCCTGTGCGAAGTGCCGGACGAAAAGCCGCCCGGCAAATTTGCCCCTCCGGCGACGGGCAAATCCTATATCGACCCTACTTTCGGCGCGCGCGTGCGGATGCTGGCGCCGCCCCAGTCGCTGCACGGATACTCCGGGCCTTCCGCCCTCAGCGCCAATAACAAATACGCGGTGCTCTCGCTGAATGGCCAGTCCTCTATCGTGGAGGTGGCGACGGGCAAGACCGTTACTAGCAGCCCGTTTTTCGAGGGAGCCTTCTGGCACTCTAAAGACGACGACATTCTCTATTACGTCGGCGGCATCTCGGCCAGAAGCTTCAACGTTCGAACCGGGGAAACAACCGTTCTGGTCGACTATTCGAAGACCACGCCGAAGTACACCGGCATTCGCACCGGCTCCCGCAACGACAGCTCCAAGGACAACTGGATCTCGTTCTATGCGCCGGCCGAGCACGCCATTTGCACCCTCGACCTGAACACCGTTAAGACCTACTGCGCCACGTTTGAAGATAAGTACAATGGCGTGACCATCGGGTACGACAACAGTGCGTCGATGATGGCCAAGGGAATTGACAGCGGCACGGGCAAACGCTACGTGGTGTTCGCTCCCTACCCGACCATGGTCGTGTTCTCCGTGAACATGGCCGCCGGCAAGCTCGACTTCGAATTCTTCGGACCCGAAGTCCCGGACTGGGGCGGCAACAACAACGGCATCTGTGAACCGGGCGAGCGCTGCCTGCGCATGGATCACTTCGATACGTTCGAAGATTCCAAAGGCATCCAGTATGTTTTCGGAGCGCTCGAGGCGCCCGCGCCCGAGGGCGAGTTGAGCTTATCCAGCTTCCAGATCAGCACCGGGACGCGCATGACCACGCCGGTCGAGGTCGGCGGTGGACGCAAACACCTGATGGCGCTGTTCCGCTACGGCGAAGCCTTCTGGACCGACTGGCACGCCGGATGCGCCAAGGCCAGCCCATACTGTGCAGTCTCCACCACGTACGGCGATTTCCAGGCGCAGATCGACCAGACCAAGCCGCTGCCCCGCGGCCCTCACGTGGCCGAGGTCCTGGTTGTGCGGGATAACGGCAGGGAGATCCGGCGCCTGATGAAGCATCGCAGCGTCCCGCTGCCCGGCGAGGAAGCGCAATCCTACTGGACCACCCCCCGCGCCGGAATGTCCAGCGACGGAACCTACGCCTTCGTCGATTCGAATTTCGGAGTCGCCAACAAACAGCGCACCGTGCTCATCGAAACCGGATACGGCAAGACGCGGACCAGGGCCCTTCTGAACGGCGCCAGCTTCGAAGCCAGCGTAAGCGCGGGGAGTATCGCCACCGTGCAGGGAGAGAATCTGGCCAACTGCCTCTTTGAAGCTCCGGAGTACCCTCTGCCCCAGACACTTTGCGGGACCAGCGTCACCGTCAACAACCGGCTTGCACCGCTCTATTACGTGAGCCCCAGCCAGATCAACTTCCAAATTCCGCAATCCGCGACGCCGGGGCAGAAGCTGGACGTTGCCGTCGCGCGCGGCTCGGAAGCGGACGACACCGACACCATCACCGCTCCCGACACGGCGGTCGGCGAGGCGTCCCCCGCGATGTTTAGCTACTCGCTCGACGACGGCGTGGCCCGCGCCATCTTGCAGAACGCCGATGGCTCCCTGAACGGACCGCCGGCTACCGCCGCCGGGACCAAACCTCTGCAGCTTGGCAATATCGGAGTGCTCTACCTCACCGGACTCGGCCCCACCGCGCCGGCCGTCGCCGACGGTGCGCCCGCTCCCGTGGATCCGGTGGCGTCCACGGCGACCGTTCCCGAAGTGAAGGTCAACGACACTCCCCAACAGGTACTGTTTGCAGGCCTCACACCCTTCTTCGCCGGCCTCTACCAGATCAACTTTCTGCTCGACCCAGGCACTCCCATTCAGGCCGACAATCGCATCCAGGTGAAGGTTAAGGACGCGCAGTCGCCCGCGCTTGCCGTCAGCCTCGCGCCATGACTCCCGTTACCGCGCCCACGGCCGTATCCGTTCCCTTTGGAGACCTGCGGGCTCAATATCGGGCGATTCAGAGCGAGATCGATGAAGCCGTCCTGCGCACCCTGTCGCGCGGGCAGTTCATTCTTGGCGAAGAAGTCTTGGGCTTTGAAAAGGAGTTCGCCAATTATTGCGGCGTGCGCCACGCCGTCGGCATGAACTCCGGGACCAGCGCCCTGCATCTGGCGCTGCTCGCGGCCGGCGTGGGGCCCGGCGACGAAGTGATCACCGTGCCGTTCACCTTCGTGGCTACCGTGTCCGCTATCGGATACGCCGGCGCCCGCGCCGTCCTGGTCGATATCCACCCGGATACGTTCAATCTCGACCCGTCTAAGCTGGAGGCCGCCATCACGCCGCGTACCAAGGCCATCCTTCCCGTCCACCTCTATGGCCGTCCGGCGGATATGGACGAGATTCTGGCCATTGCCGCCCGCCACAACCTGCCTGTCATCGAAGACGCCGCCCAGGCGCACGGCGCCGGAGACAAGGGACGCCGCGCCGGCAGCATGGGCGCGATGGGCACGTTTAGCTTTTATCCCGGGAAGAACCTTGGAGCTTGCGGAGAAGGCGGCGCTGTAGTCACCAACGACGCGTCGCTCGCCCGGACGCTCCGTCTGCTGAGGGACTGGGGCGCCGACAAGCCGCACCACCATCTGCTGAAAGGCTACAACTACCGCATGGAGGCATTGCAGGGCGCGATCCTCCGCGTCAAGCTCCGGCATCTGGAAAGCTGGATCGAGGCCCGTCGCGCGCACGCCCGTGAATATCGCTCGCTGCTGCCCGCACTCTGTCCGCCCGAGCCGCCCGAATCCGTCCGACACGTTTACAACGTCTTCACGATCCGCCATCCCCGCCGCGACGCGCTGCGCGAGTTTCTTGGCAGCCAGGGCATTCAGACCGCCGTCTATTATCCGCACGGCATCCACCAGCAGCCCGCGCATCTCGACCTGGGTTACCCGAGCGGCGCTTTCCCACACACCGAGAAAGCCGCCGCCGAAGTCCTGGCGCTGCCGGTCTTCCCCGAGCTCACCAGGCAGCAGATCGAAGCCGTCGCGGGGGCAATTGGCTGCTTTGAGCGCCTTGGGTGACGGCTACTTCCGGCCCGGCAGCGAAACCGTCGCCGGGTTAGTCAGGTGAAGGTCGGCCTGACCAGGGGAAGTACGCCCTTAGGGACGATAAACGTCTTCTGGTTCCGGTTATTGGAATGATGGCCGGATCTCTGTTAGCATGCATGTCGATATGAGGTGGAATTGTGTCACCGGCGCGATCCGCCGTATGGGATGTGGTGGCGAACGGACCCGTGAGGCGGCCGGTACAGTTTGAGTAGTATGGACCCCACAGCGACCGTTCCGATCCGGCGAACCGGACTTAGCGTGACGAGGCTGGGTTTGGGTGGGGGTCCGCTGGCGGGGCTCTTCGAGGAAGTGACCGAGGACAATGCGCTGGCCACGGTCCGGCGAACCATCGAGTTGAGGCTGAACCTGTTCGACACAGCGCCCTTGTACGGTCACGGCCTGAGCGAGATCCGCATGGGCCGGGCACTCCGGGAATTTCCGCGCGACTCGTTTGTGCTGGCGACCAAAGTGGGACGCTCGCTGGAGCCGCTGTCGCCCGAAGAGGCAAGCCGAATGGCGACCAGTTTCCACCAACCGCTGCCGTTCCGTCCAGTGTTCGACTTTAGCGCGGATGCGATAAAGCGGTCACTCGAAGGAAGCCTGGAGCGGCTGGGGCTGGACCGTGTGGACATCGTGCACGTGCACGACCCCGACGACGCGTTCGACCAGGCGGTGGCAGAGACGTTCCCGGTCCTGGCGCGGTTGCGGGAGCAAGGCGTCATTCGGGCGGTGGGCGCGGGGATGAACCAGTCCGCAATGCTGACCCGGTTGGCCCGCGAGTGCGACTTCGATTGCTTTCTGCTGGCCGGACGGTATACGCTGCTCGACCAGAGCGCCCGCCTCGAGCTGCTGCCGCTGTGCGAGAAAAGGGGAATCGCCGTGATTCTGGGCGGGCCGTTCAACACCGGGATACTGGCGACGGGAGCCCGCGAGGGGGCGAGGTTCGACTACACCGAGGCTCCGCCGGATGTGCTCGCACGCGTCGCGCGAATGGAGGCGGCGTGCGCCCGGCATGGTGTTCCCTTGCGGGCCGCCGCCTTGCAGTTTCCGCTGCGTCATCCGGCGGTGTGCAGCGTAATTCCGGGGTGCCGTTCAGTGTGGGAACTGGAAGAGAACCTGGAGGCCCTGCGGCATCCCATTCCCGGGGCGCTATGGGAAGAGTTGAAGACGCTGTGAACTTATTATTGTCCATAGGGTTACGGCCCCACTCGAAGTCAGCGGCGTGACGTTTTCCGGTTCACCTAGCCCACGCACCCAAAGGGTTTATGTCACACTATGAGTGTGTCCAAAAGCGTGAGTAAAAGAGCGCACGTCATCCTACCGATTGACGTGGTAGCCGACATCGACAAACTCGTTGGTAAACGGGGCCGCAGTGCGTTCCTCACCGAGGTTGCCCGCGACGAGATTCTACGCCGTAAGCAACGCAATGCTCTCAGAAAATCTGCGGGTGCATGGAAGGATGAAGACCACCCCGAACTTCAGCAAGGATCAGAGGCGTGGGTCCGCCAGATGCGAACTGAATCCGAGGGAAGGTTTCAGCAAATACAGCAGCGACGGGACCGCGACTGATGGCGGTTTTCCTTCTCGATACCACCGTCATCGTTGATGCGCTCAACGGCAAGAGAGGCCGCAAGGAATTTCTGGCGGGATTGCTGGATCAACGCAATCTGCTCGCCTGTTGCTCGATCAATGTCACCGAGGTCTATGCCGGGTTGCGTAGCCATGAGGCGAAAGCGACGGAAGCTCTTTTGCGAAGCCTGAAGTTCTACGAAGTGACCTGGGAAATCGCAAGGCTGGCCGGAGAACTCAAGTCCGCATGGGCGAAAAAAGGGAGCACTCTCTTCCTCCCCGATGTCACTATCGCCGCCGTCGCTATCGCTCATGGTCTCACCCTTGTGACCGACAACCGCAAGGATTTTCCCATGCGAGAATTGCAGTTTCTTCCGCTCCCGGCCAACGAGTAAACCCGGCAGCGGCCCCAATCTTCGGAGCGGCAGCAGCAAGATAACGGCGCGTCCCACAGCGGCACGCCGACGCAGGCTGTAGCCACCGTCAGAACGCCAGCTTCAAACCGAACTGAATGATCCGTGGATCCCCGCCCGCCGGACTGGTGCTGGTAATAGTTCCAAATCCTCCGCCTGTCACCGTAGAATTCGGGTTATTGAAATTCACCTGGTTGAAGATGTTGAAAAACTCCGCCCGGAACTGCATGCTTGCCCGCTCGCCGAACTGGAAATTCTTGAATATCCCCATGTCGAAGCTGTAGAGTTGCGGTCCGTACAGCACGTTCCGCCCCAAGTCGCCGAAGGTTCCCACGTCGTTGACCGCGAAAGCGGCGGGATTGAACCAGATCCGTTTGTCCGCGCCCGCTGGGGCCGCGGTGCTCGTTCCGGTGAGCTTCGGACGGTCGTTGCCCAGTCCCGTAAGCGAGTTGTCGCGGCCGCTCTTGATGTTGAATGGCGCGCCCGTTTGGTATTGTCCTATGCCTGTCCACTGCCAGCCGTTGATGGCGTGTTTGACGAACCCGTTACTGGTAGGAAGCTTCGGCAGGTCCCACACCCAGGAGAGAACGGCGCGCTGGCGGTGGTCATAATCCGAAGGTCCGTACTGCATGCGGTCGCCGTTGGGGAAATACCACGGCATCACGAAATCGCCGTAGGTGTCCAAGCTCTTGGAGTATGTGTAGTTCGCCAGCACCGTGAACCCACGCGTGAACCGCTTGGTCAGGGACAGTTGAAGCGAGTGGTATCGCGCCTTGCGGTCCTCGGTGTAATAGTCGATGCTGCCGAGGTCGGGAGCAAACAGCCGCCGCGCATCGGTGCCCAGCGTCGAGCCCGGAATGTAGCGCGCCGGGTTGAGCTGTTTCGTGGTCCGGCCGTACAGGGACGACGAGCCCACGTATGCCGCCCGCGCCAGCCACTCCGGAAAGAGCTCCCGCTCCAGCGCCAGGTTCCAGTTGTACGTCAGCGGAGAATCCTGCCTGTCGTCATAAGTGGAGATCAGCACCGGACGCGGGAAAGGAGCGTTGGGATCGCCGATCGATTCGATCCGCACCAGATTGAAGTCGGTGCGTCCGCGGTACGGGTCTGAGAAGGGACCCTGCGGCTGCGTGACGCTCAGCCGGATGCTCCACGGCGGCGCGTTCACGGCGTTGTTGTTGAACTCGCCATTCTGGTGCTGGTCGTAGAACATGCCGCCGCCGCCCCGAAGACTGGTCTTGCCGTCGCCGAACACATCCCACGCGAAGCCGAACCGGCCCGCCACATTGTTCGAGTCTCCCGTAGTGCCGTCCTCGGGCACGCCCTGGTCCCCCCGGAAGAACTCGCCGGCCGGGGCGTTCTTGAACTGCGGCGACCGGACTCCATTCTGGAAATCCTGGATGCGGAACACCTCGACGCGGCCGCGCGTCTCGTGATACGGCGGTCCCGGCTCGTACCGCACGCCCATATTGAGCGTCAACCGCCGGCTCACTTTGTAATCGTCCTGGAAGAAGACCGCCGGGTACGTCGCGCGGTAGGCTTTGTATTCCCCTGTCCCCTGGTCGAACGTCCGGATCGCGCCCAGAAAATAATCGGCCATGGCCAGGCCGGTGACGTCGCCGCTGAACTGGAAGTGCCCGGCGCGGCGGAACTCGTTGACGATGTCGATCCGCTGGCGGACCACTTCCCCGCCGAATTGCAGGCTGTGACGCCCCAGAATCCAGCTCGTACGGTTGGACCATTCGAATCCGGTCCGCGGGAACTTCGCGTCCAGGTTGTCTCCGATGTTGAAGAAGCCGACGGCTTCGATCTGCGAGATCGACGGTTTGCTTGGATAGAGCGGCAGCCGCACGCCGAAATCCTGCATGCTGGGCACGCCGCTTGGAGGCGATCGCTGCGCGTGTATGCGGTTGAACCCGAAGTGAAAGTCGTTCAGCAAGGTCGGCGAAATCGTCCGGATCCAAGTCAGCACACCGCTCTGGCTCCGGACCCGCGAGGTGAGAGTCGGGTTCTTATAGGACAGCAGGTTCGAGGGATCATACGTCCCTGCGTTTTGAAAATGGTCGATGAAATAGCGCCCGCTGACCCGGTCCTTCGGAGTCAGCTCGTGATCCAATTTCAACACGCCCTGGTCCAGTTGATGCTTGATCGGGCGTCCGATCACGGTGAACCCGTCACCCCCCACCGCCGGAATGTAGGTGTTCACTTTGACTGCCGCCGGATCGAAGCGGCTCACCGGAATCTGGTTTCCCGCAAAACTGCCGCCCAGCGGATCCCTCAGGACGCGATTGCATGGCGCCCCACATGTGCTGAAGTCGCCCTTCCGCTCGTCCGCGGTCGGCGCGTAGGTCGATAGCGAATTCGCCAGGTTGCGAATACGCGTCCCCTGCCAGCCCGCGAAGAAGAAGGTCCGGTTCCGCCCGTCGTATCCGGGCAGGCGGATCGGGCCGCCGCCGTACACGCCGAACTGATTCCGCTTCAGGAAGTCCTGCGTCGGCGAAAAAAAGTTCCGCGCGTTGAACACGCGGTTGCGCACGAACTCGAACGCACCGCCATGAAATTGGTTGGTGCCGGACCGCGTGACGACGTTGATGATCGCTCCCGAGTTGTTCCCTTGCGCCGCCGAGTAGTTGCTGGTCTGGATCGAAAATTCTTGTAGCGCGTCGGGGAACGGGAAAGTCTGGTTCTCTTGAAAATAGGAGTCGGTGTTGGTGGTTCCGTCCAGGCGGTAGGCCACCTGCTGGTTGCGGGTGCCGTTGGACGAGAGTTGCAGCCCGCCCGGAATGGACTTCCCGCTCTCGGCGCTGACGGAGATGATCGCGGTGCCCGGAACGATCGCGGCCAGCCGCGCGACGTCGCGGCCGTTCAGCGGCAGATCGACGATGCGGGCGCGATCCACCACCTCGCTCAGTGTCGACGTGGTCGTATTCACCTGCACCGCCGCCGCGGCGACGTTGATTGTCTCGGTCACTGCGCCTACTTCCAGCGTGAAGTGGAGCGTCAGGCTCTGGTTGGCCAGGAGCTCGATGCCGGTGTGCCGGGAAGCGCGAAATCCGGAAGCCTCGGAGGTCACTTCATACTTCGTTGGCAGCAGGGCGGTCAGCACGTAGTGTCCGTCCTCACGGGTGATGGTGGATCGCACGAACCCGGTTCCGACCTCTGTCGCCTTAACCGCAGCACCCACGACGGCCGCGCCGCTACTATCTGTGACCACTCCGACAATCTGCCCTGCCTGCTGGCCAAAGGCGGCCTCCCCAAGCAGAACGGTGAGCGATGCGAACACCACGGTACGCATTAGATATCCCCCTTCTTTGAGGCTCACGAGATCGCCCTCCGAGCCCTACAGTGACATATCAGAATGTGATATGTCAGATGTTGTGATCGATTCTAAGGGAACGAATGGCCAATGTCAATTGTTTTGGCCCTTCATCTTCGCTAGCGCGAACGCCAAAGGATGCTCAGGTGAGATATCAGAAGATATGTGCCGCGTGTCCGCGCCTCAACAGCGTCAATACTCCCGGCGGCTCGGCCGAAGTAGTTGACATTTGACTCTTCGGATGGACATTCTAGGGAGCAGCATGCCTGTCGGCAAAGTACGTGTCGTCAAAGCGCCAGTCTCCAAAACCCGCCCGCCGGGAGGTCCGGAACGAGCCAGCCTTGCCGAGTGCGCTTACATCGTCATCCGCGACCGGATACTCAAGGGCGAGCTTCCGCTCGGGTCGGACCTCTCGCGGCGCAAGCTGGCGGGCGAGTTGGGCATGAGCATGCTCCCGGTGGCCGAGGCTTTGCAGCGTCTGGAAAACGAGGGGCTGGTGGAGAGCCGCCCACGCGTGGGAACGCGCGTCTGCCTTCCCACCGCGCAGGACATTCGCGAAAAGTACGAAGTCCGCGAGGCCCTGGAATCGCAGGCCGCCCGGCTTTTCGCGGAGAAGGCCGGCCCGCGCGAACACATGGAACTACAGTCGATGGCCGAGCACCTGGACGCGATGTTCAATCGTTGCGCCGGCGGCGACAGCGATCCCGAGTTCCTGTTCGCCGTGCACAGCTATCACACCCGGTTCCACCACCGCATTGCGGAGTGCACCGGCTGCGGCGCTCTGATCCAGACCATCGACCGGAATCACATTCTGATCTTTAACTGGCTATATGATGTCGCCGCGCGGCGCCCGCCGCTGCCGGCCCGCTTCCACCGTGAGCTGGCCGCCGCCATTTCCAAAGGCGACCCGGAAGAAGCCGACCGCGCAATGCGCCAGCACACCCGCTACGGTCTTCAAAACATCCTGCGAGGCATCGGACCGGAAGGCAGCCCGTACGCGCGCTTCAATGGAACCTCCGAGCCGGCAAAATCAGCCGCCAGCCCCGCGCGCTTCCGGCCCTAACCACTAGGGGTAGAGGAAGGCGCGGCCTGGTGTCAACCCGCATCCAACACCCGTCACCTCTGATAGACTGAGACTTTCCCGGAGCTTCCCGCTCGACAAATGTCCGTACAGATCCTGCTGCAAGGCAAAATCATCGGAATTGAAGCGTTTTTGCTGGCGCCCGCCAGCCCGCAGGCCGCCGGCGCGGCCCAAGCAGAAGCCCTCTTCGCCGGCCGGGCACAGTGGATTTCGCTGCTTTGCGAAGTGTTGCCGAGGGCGCTGCTCTCCGAGCTCGGGCTGGCCCGCATCCTGCTCGGCTCCAGCGGTGGCGGCCAGTTTCTGGTGGTTCTGCCGTTCGAATCGAAGCTGGCCGTGGAGGAATTTCTCAAATCCGCCGCCGCCGACATCCGCCGGATCAGCGGCGGCATCCTCTCTCTTCTGTGGGGCGTTACCGAGAACCTCGGCGACTGGAGCGTTGTGCGCAAGCGCCTCAACGACGATCTGGAACGCCAGCGCAGCGCTCCCCTGGCGGGAAAATCCGAAGAGGGGTTTCAGCCGCATTTTCCCGCGCCTCCCGCGGCGGACGACGAGTACTTCCTCAGCCAGTTAGGCTGGCGCCTGCGCGACGCCGAAAGCGTCGGCTGGTCGCCGGAAACGCCGGGTTACGTTTTCGCCCGCCCCGGCAAGCATAGCTGGCGGCTCACTCCTAACGTCTCCGCCGACGGCATTACCATGGCGCGCCATTCCGCGCCCGGCGACGACGGGCAGGCCCCGGCGCCGGCCGCTATCCTGGCCCGCCGCGCGCAGGGACGTCCGCTCTGGGGCGTGCTCCGCGGCGACGTGGATCACTTCGGCGTCCGCCTCCGCCGCTTGCAGAACATCGAGGAGCACGTGCCGCTGTCTGTGCTCTACAAGCAATTTTTCGCCGGCGAGCTGGAAGTGCTCTGCTCCCTCCCCGAGTTCTGGCGCAAGGTCACCATCCTTTATTCCGGCGGCGACGATTTTGCGGTCTTCGGTTCCTGGGATGCGCTGATCCTGCTGGCGCGGGAAATGCAGCGTCTCTTCCACAGGTTTACGGAGGAGAACCTCAAGGAATTCCCCGGCCCCGAAGGGAAAACGATCTCCATGGCCGTCGCCCTGGCTACCGAAGAGGGCGACGCGCTGGCCTCGGTCTACGAGCAAGCAGGGCGCAATCTGGCGCTGGCCAAGGCTTCCGATAAGGATTGCATTTTTGCCCTCGGGCGCGTGCTGGAATGGAAACAGTTGAACGACGCCTTCGAGCTGAAAGATCTGATCACGCGGATGGTCGGCGATCCCCGATCCTCGCCCCACATGCTCACCGAGCTGCGGAGCTTATACAATAAGGTAGCTTCGGACCGGGTCTGGAGGTTCCACCGCCGCCTGAGCCTCATATTGGGCAGCGGCCGGGACCGCGAGTTTCAGAAATTGCGGGCGCACCTGATTGGAGACGGCGCTCATCGGAAGACGACCGTAGTCAGGCTGCGGCCCTCGGGCCCGGTTGCGCTGGAGTGGGCCTGTCTGCTCACTCAACCGGGCGGCGAAGCCGTAGAGACGGAGAAAGCATCATGACGCAGGAAAAACCGGCAGGGGAGAAAAACCAGGGACGGCCGCCGCGTGAAAATCGCGGACCGCGAGAGGATCGGGGTCCGAGGGAGGACCGCGGCCCTCGTGGTGACGATCGGGGCCGGGGCGGCGACCGGCGCGACGACCGCCGCGGCGGCGGATTCGAGCGCCGCGAAGGGCCGCCCGAGATCGACCTCGACAAGCTGGTCGCTGACAGCCTCTACCTGGATAATCAGGCGCACTCCGTGGTCAGCCGCATGCGCGATATGGACTCCGGTACCCGCAGCCAGCTGCGTCGCTTTTATAACGCCGTGCGCCGGGCCTGCCGGGCCCCGGAGGCCGAGCGGCAGCACGAGTTCGTCATGCTGCGCGCGCGCCTGGCCTACACCATCGCCCGGCACTCGCTGCGCAGCCTGGACCAGCTCGAAAAGCTCCTCCTGCAGGTCACGCGAAAGAACGATCTGCGCGGCTACGAGCGGTTCAGGGATTTGTTTGAAGCCATCATCGCCTACAACGAATAGGCCCACATCGAATCGGACAGAGAAGAAATCATGAGCGCGCACACTACCGACACGCAGCTTCGTTTGATCGGCAAACTGATTCTCGAAGGTGAGCTGCATTGTGAAACCGGCCTGCACGTGGGCGCCGGCAAGGGATCACTGGAAATCGGCGGCTCGGATAATCCCGTCATTAAGGATGCCTTCGGCCGCCCCTATGTGCCCGGCAGCTCGCTGCGCGGAAAGCTGCGCTCCCTGCTGGAGCAGGCGCACGGCCTCGCCGTTCCCACCGAGCTGGTTTACCTCTCCAAGCGCAAGGGCCAGGAAGTGCGTATCCACCAGAGCGACCGGCCCGACGACGAGATCTGCCTGCTCTTCGGCCGCAACCCCGGCCGCATGGAGCGGGTCAGCGGCGGCGACCACATCGACAGCAATCACGCCAGCCCGGCGCGGCTTGCCGTCTACGACGCGCACCTGAATGCAGACTCCATTACCGCCCAGATGCGCGAAAATCTCGACGACGAGCTGACCGAGGTCAAGAGCGAGAACGCCATCGACCGCATCACCTCCCAGGCCAACCCGCGCACATTGGAGCGCGTTCCGGCTGGCGCGCGGTTCAAGGTGCGCCTGGTGATGGACGTGCTCTGCCAGGAAGACGCGCCGCTGTTCGGCCTCGTCGTGGAGGGGCTTCGCCTGCTGGAAGACGATTCGCTCGGCGGCGGCGGTTCCCGCGGCAGCGGGCGCATTCGCTTCTCCGGATTGCGTCTCGCCTGGCGCGGCCACGGCTACTACTCCAAGGGCGAAGCGGAAAAAGAGCTCATCGCCGGAGCCGACCTCGCCGGATTGCAGGGCATCGCCGGCGAATCCTTCGCCATACCCGAATAGCGCACAGATTCAATGACTGCGGCAATGACTCCGGCGCTGATCGTCAAATTCCGTCCGCTGGGCCCCTGGCGCCCCGGACCCGATTCGGGTGCGCGTAACCGCGTCGATCTGGTTTTTCACAGCGACACGCTTTATTCCGCGGTCACCGCTGCCATGCGCGACCTCGGCCTGCTCGACGAGTGGCTGGATGCCACCGCGCGCCGTTCCGGCGGTCCCGCCGTGCGCTTTGCCTCCTGCTTTCCATGGTCCGGCGACCGGCTCTACGTGGCCCCGCCGCGCAGTATCTGGCCTCCCGTGATCTCCCACAAAGTCCGCTGGACCAGCGTCCGCTTCGTGCCCGCGGCGCTGGTCGACAGCTTGCTGGCCGGTGAAGCCGTAGTCGAGGACCAGTGGGACGTCGACGGATCGAGCGAATGCCTGATACCGTCCGGCGGCGCCGCCCCGTTCAGCGTCGGCCTGCGCTCCGCGGTGGCCGTGGACCGCCTGAGCGGAGCCGTCGCCCCGCACCAGACTGCCTGCCTGGAGTTCAGCCCCGGGGCTGGATTGTGGACCATGGCTGTCTTCTCCAGTCCTGAAGACGCCGAGCGCTGGGCCGGCCCGGTTCGCGGCGCGTTCAGCCTCCTTGCGGATTCGGGACTTGGCGGTGAACGCTCCCGCGGATGGGGACGCTCGGATGCGCCGGAATTTCAGGAAGGCTCGCTTGAAGAAATGATTCTTCCGCGCGCCGCCCGGCACGCCGCGCCGGAGGAAGGATTCTGGCAATCCGCCCCACGCGCGTACTGGCTGCTTTCCCTGTTCGTTCCCGCCGAAGGCGAATCCGTCGACTGGACCCGCGGGAGCTATTCCATGCTGGCGCGGGGAGGCCGCGTCGAAAGTCCGTCCGGCTCCGGCGCGCTGAAGAAGGTGCTCAACATGGTGGCCGAAGGTTCGATTTTGGTCGCCCGCGGAGAGATGCGCGGCGCGGCGCCCGACGTGGCTCCCGAGGATTTCGCGCATCCCGTCTATCGGGCCGGGTTCGCCGTGGCTCTCCCGCTCCCCGGCGAGGTGCCCGCATGAAGTACCGCGTCACCGCCCTGACGCCGCTGTTGGTGGGCGACGGACAGAAGCTCTCGCCCATCGACTACATGGTCTGGAAGGACCAGGTCAACGTCCTGGATCAGAACCGCATCTTCAAGCTGCTATCCAAGGGTCCGCGGCTGGATGGCTATCTTTCCCAGATCAGGAAAGCCGAGCGGCTCGACTTTGCTTCCTGGGGCGGCTTCGCCCAGAACTTCGCTGACCGCCGTATTCCTTTCGAGCATCCGTCGCTGACCGGCCACTGGGAGCGCGCCGCCACCGAGGCCGTGCACATCCCCACCTTCGCCGCCGGCGCCTCCGGGCCGTATCTTCCCGCCGCGTCGATCAAAGGCGCCCTGCGCACCAGCGTCCTGTTCGCTAATGTGCGTGAAGGCTCGCTCAAAGAGCTGGCGCAGAAGGTCTCCACGGATCGACTGCCGCGGCACCCGGCCGAGAGCATCGAGCAGTTAGTGCTCGGCCAGCCCGGCCGCAACCGCATGCGCGCCGTGTCGGCCGGAGATTCCGGGCCGATCGCCCATTCGGTCATGAAGATTTATCTTCTGCGCGTCGCCACGCTGGCCGCCAAAGCCGGCGCTTTCGCGCTGGGCTGGAAGGCAATGCCGGTGTTCGCCGAAATGGCCGCGCCGGGCACGGCTTTCGAAGGGTCCTGGCAGGAGCGCAATCCCGGCCCACGCGCCAAGATCTTCGACTCCGCCAACCAGCATGCCGCTCAGATGCTGGCCCTTCACAAACAGTATGCCCAGTGGAGCGGGCTTGACGGGCTGGGGCAAGAGGTCGACGCGATCGAGGCGAAACTGGCCGCCGTGGACCGCGGCGCCGCCTGCCTGCTTTCCATGGGCTGGGGCGGCGGCTTCCTCTCCAAGACCGCCTGGCTCGGCAAAGACGGCGACGAGCACCGCACCATTCTGAAGACGCTGCCGTTTTACCAGCGCGCGATTCAGTCCGGCCTCCCCTTCCCCAAGACCCGCCGCGTGATCTTCCGCGACGATAAACCCGCCACGCTCCCCGGCTGGGTCCTCCTCGAAATCCTTTGATCGGGTTTTGCCCGGGTGCCTGTTTCCTATTTTCCGCTGGGATAAGATCTACTAGACGCCATGCTGCCGAACCGCACAACCATCCTGACCCTCCTGCCGGCTCTGCTGGCCGCTACTGCCATCGCCAGGGAGCCGCTTGCCCAGCGCATCGGACACAATGATCCGAGCAAGTACCGCCGCAGCCGCTCCCACGGCAGCAAGGGCGACATGGCCTGCCTGACCCTGGTACCCAGTCCCGCCCTGGCCACCAACTTCTACTTCATGCACCGCTGCCAGATCATGCCCGGCGGCGGCGTGGGCCACCACTTCCACAACACGACCGAGGAGATGTTCATCGTGTTCGACGGCGAGGCGGAATTCACCGTCGACGGACGCACCTCCGTGCTCAAGGGGACCGTTGGCGCTCCGGTCCGCATGGGGCATTCCCACGCCATCTACAACCCGTCCAGCCAGCCCGTCGAGTTTATGAACATCAACATTTCGGCGGTCAAAGGGAAATACGACGCCTTCAATCTGGACGACGCGCGCACCGACGTGGCTTCCAAGGACCCCATCCCCGTCTTCATGACAATGCACCTGGACCGCAAGCTGCTTCGTCCGATGGCGGCCTATCACGGCGGCCAGGGCTCGGTGCAGTATCGCCGCGCGCTGGACCCGTCGGTCTTCCTGACCAACTGGTCCTACGTCGATCACCTCCTCATCCCCGCCGGAGCTTCCGAAGGGCGGCACAGGCATACGGGAATCGAAGAGATCTACTATGTGCTGAACGGCGAAGGCGAGGCACAGGTGAACGACGAGACGGCGATCATCCGCAAAGGCGACGCCGTGCCGGTGCTGCTGAACGATACGCATTCTTTCAGCAGCAAGGGCTCGGGCGATCTGGAATTGATGATCGTCGGCGTGGCAGCGTTGAAAGGCGCGCTCGACGTGGTCGAAGTGAAATAGCCCGGTTCCTGGTGCCCGCCTACTCAACCGTGTTCAGCCGCGCGCGCACGATATCGAACATACGGTCCTTCATGGCCGCGCTTTCGACGGCATAACCCGGAATCTCCGGCAATCTTAAGCGGTCGATGCTCTCCGTCAGCCGCGCACTCGTACCGGCCAGCGCTTCTTCGGCTTGCCCCACCCGCAGACCCATTGTCGCGGCCAGAGCCAGGAAATCGGACCGGTCCAGGCGGTCATCCTTGCCGTTGAGCTTGAGGGCCATGCGGTCGGCTCCAAGCCCCGGGAAGACCCGTGTCGTCACCGCATCGTAGACAGGCGCCATGCGAACTTCTCGGAATTTTTCCGCGCCGGGCTCTGCCCACTTCAGAAGCGCCAGGTTCTTCATATGCATGTCTCCATCGGCGATCAGCCATGCGAACAGCGCGCGCTGGAACAGTATCAGCAAATCTTCGTCAGGCGAGGTGGAGAGCGGACGGATCACCCGCGCAAGCCGCTCGATCGTCCCGTTGTACTTTGCGCTCGCAGGCAGATCCATCACCGAAGAGAGATCTTCCAGCGCGATGAGCCGCCGGTCTTCGATCCCGGTACGAATGTCGAAACGCTCGACGGCCAGAGCGGGCGGCATGCCGTCCGGCATCGTCACAAGAGACGCCGCCGGCACGGCGAAGCCGGCCGCCCGGCTAAGTTGCAGCGCCAGCCATTCTATAACTGGCAGCGCTTCGAAACCGCTTGTACCTGCAGGCTTAAGGATGTGCGTGAACGGTTTGCCGGTGGCTGGAGCAAGGGTCCCTCGCATGTCCAGATACATCGGGGCTTTGATCTGTACACCGGAAAGCCGGGGCGTGTCCGCCAGCTCATAAAGGCGCGCCAGATTCTTCTCGAAGCTTTCCTCAATGGCGCCACGGCCCGGTCCGGCATAAACGCCCGTGAAAACGCCGTCCACGTTGAACTGATCAAGCCGCGTAAGCAACATGTCGGCAGGCAGTCCTGCCAGCTCGCTCGGGCGAGCGACTATCGTGATGTTTGACAAGTAGCGCTTTCCGGACCGCAGCGTGGCTCGCTCATCCGGGTTTCTGAGAACGGTTTCCAGCCACCCTTCGGGCAGCAGGGAGGCGATAAAGGGCGGCAGTTTGCCTGGCGTCGTTTCGCGAACAAGCGGCGGCCCGCCGGCTTCCGCTGGAATCCAGCCCCACTCGAAGCCGTCATGCCGCAGATTGCCAACCGGTGCGCCATGCAATGCGACGATCAGATCGAGCCGCGCCTCGTTAGGAGCGGGGACGGGCGCCGTCGCCGTCCGGCGCAGCAGGAACCGTTCGGCGAGTTCTCCCTCCCGATACCATTCATTCTGCCGATCCAGGGTCCAGACAGCGTCCGAGGCTGCCTGCAAACCTCCATACTCCTCGCTCAGCCGCCGCCTAAGTGTTTCGCGCATCGCGTCATCAATCGACGCTGCGTGTTCGCTGCGTATCCGGAACGCTTCGAGAAAGCGTAGGCGGACGGAGGAAACATCTATCCCAAACTCCCCCATGCCGTCATCAATCACCGCCGAATCGACAGCGGGGTGCGGCGGCGCTTGGTTCTGGACGATCTCCAGTGCGCGAATGCGGGTGCGCTGATTCCGGCGGCCGCTTAGGAATAGGTGGCCGTCGCGCTTCGGTCCCAGCAGGATGGCGCTGCCAGCCGACAGATAAGTATGGGGATAGAGGTAGCGGGCGATGCGCACGGCATATTTCAGGACGGTTGCGTCGATGTCGTCATCCGCACCGACGTAGATGCCGCGCATGAGCTTCACCAGCTTGCCGGTTTCAAACCAAGAGTGGCTGCGACTTTTGTCGATGGTCTCGCCGACAAGGTGGAGAGGCATGGTTAACTTTCCCGTAGTTTATATACGGGAAAGTTAACACACTCAATGGTATTCCGCAAGCCTCCCAGACTTTCTCGTATTTGATATACGAGAAAGTTTCCTTAGTATGGTCTTAGTATGGTCATAGCAACGCCGCTTGCAGCATCGCCCGAGCGTACCCAACCGTATAGGCAAACCCGCTATAACGCTGGGACGAGATCCCCTTGAACGGGTGCTCGCGATCGGCATCGATCAGCGGCGGGTGCTCGGGGTAGACCAGCCGCGGATACCTTTGCCGCACCAGTTCCCTCATCACCCCGAACATGTTGACTTCGCCCTCGTCCAGGAACACCTCGGTATACTTCTCGCGCGGAACCCGCGTGCGCACGTTGCGAAAATGGACGTGGTTGATGCGGTCGCGGCTGCCGAAATAACGGCAGACTTCCACCGGATCGTGGCCCATTTCCCTGGTCACCCCGCAATCGAACGTAATGCCGTTCGAGGTAGCGGGGACAAGGTCGATCAATCGCTTCCAGCCCTCGACGCTCCCCATGATCTGGCCCGAGCCGCGGCTCACCGGCGCCGGCGGATCGTTCGGATGCAACGCCAGCCGCACGCCGGACTCCTGCGCCACCGGCACCACGGCTTTCAGGAAGTAAGTCACGTTGGCCCACATCTCGTCCAGCGTATGCGCGCCTTCTTCGGGCAGCGGGGGCAGGTCCTTCACGCGGTCATAGTCGAAGGCAGTCAGCCCCGCGCCGCCTCTGCCTTCCTCCTGGTAGTAGCCTTCCACGATCCGGTGAGCGTAGAAGTTGTACTCCATTACCGGCAGCCCGCATTTAGCGGCGGCGCGGATGGAGGTCCGGACCTTGTCGATGTCCTCGTCGCGGCCGGGTCTTCCGTAGATGGCGTTCGGGAAGCCGCCGAACATCATGTTGAACAGAGAGAGGCCGGCGCCCTTCAGCTTCTCCATGCGGGCGCGGATCATAGCCTCGTCCCACGGCACCGGCGGACCGCCCATGCAGACGTACTCCACGCCGAGTTGCTTTACCCGGCGCAGGCTCGCCTCTTCCAGGTTGTCCAGCCAGAGGGTAATCTTCGGTGTATCCCGCGTGTCGCCTCGCGGCAAGGGAACCGCGGCCGCCGGCGCGGCGGGCGTCGGGGAAAATGCGGCCGCCGCGACTGCCTGCGCGGCAGTCCGCCGCGTCATCTTCGATTTCATCTTCCGGCCCTCGTCTCAGAACACCAGCCGCAAACCAAACTGGATTTCACGCGGTGCGGTCCCCGTCAGGATCTTGCCGAACTGAGGAGTGTTGACCGTGACGCTGGAACCGGTCCCCAAGCTCAGGAACGGGTGATTGAAGATGTTGAAGCACTCCACGCGGAACTGCACGTTGTAACGCTCGCGGAACGGCTGGTTGCGGATGAACGACATGTCGAAATTGCGGCGGCCCGGATCGCGGAGCCTCGGCTGGGTCAGCGAATCGTTGGGTATCGTGAACGCCGGCGCGACGGCAAACGCTGTGGTATCGAACCAGCGGTCCGGAGTCCGTTCGCCCTTGGGGAGCACCGGATCCTTCAGGCGGTTGCCGCGGCCCACATTCAGCCCGAAATCGGCCAGGCCGGTGTTGTCCGGCGCGGCGATGCGGAGCGGCACCCCGCTTTGGAAGACGGTGATGCCGCTGATCTGCCAGTTGCCGATGATTTGACTGGCCAGGCCGTTCGACAGAAACGGCCGCCCCTTGCCGAACGGCACTTCATACATGTAGCCCAGGACCAGACGCTGCGGGATGTCGCTGGTGTTCAGCGAGCGGCTGTAGTTCGGATTGTAGAGCGCGTTCTGCGGTCCCACCTCGCCCGTCGCCGATTCGAAATTGTTGCCGATGGTCTTCGAGATCGTGTACGCGCCGGTCAGCGTCAGCCCGTGGCTGTACTGCTTGTCCACGCGCAGTTGGAAGCTCTCGTAGTGGGCGTCGCCGTAGCCGTCGCGCGGCAGCAGCACTTGCAGGAACTGCGGGAACGGACGCAGCAACTGGCGTCGCTGCACGGTGGGAAAGCTGAGCGAGCCGGACTTGATCTTTCCGAAGTAAGGATTCGGAACCTGGTCCAGCAGCGCGGCACCGAGCGAGAGCAGCAACGGATCGTTCTGGTTGTAGAAGCGGTTCTGCGCCAGGTGGGTGACCTTGTTGCCCACGTAGCCGGCTTCCACCAGCAGCGTGGAAGTCAGCATGTGCTGAATGTTGAAAGACCAGTTGCTGACGTAGGGAACCACGTGGTTCCGGTTATAGGCGCGGATGTTCTGGCCTTCGAAGGTGCTGTTGCGGGTCGGCTGAACCAAGCCGCCGGCAAAGGGATTCGACCAGGACCCGCCCACCGGCGGAGTATTGGGGATGGGATTCGGCGGACCTAGGATGCTCTCGTTCAGCAGGTAGAGCCCGTTGCCCCAATCCGAAGTGCCGGCGTTCAGACTGTCGTTCGGCGCGAAGAAGATGCCGGCCGACGCGCGGACCACCGTATTTTTCAGCGCCCGGTAGGCCAGGCCCAGTCTGGGGCCGAATCGCTTCTTGTCGGGATTGAAGGCGTACTGGCCGGGATCGAGGAACTTGAAATTTCCCTTGTTGCCCGTCACCGGCTCAGTGGCATCGAAGAGGAAATTTCCGATCTGCCCGAACTTCTCGGCCCACGGCGTGGTGTATTCGTAGCGCAGCCCGATATTGGCGGTCAGCTTGTTGGTCAACTGGTAGTCGTCCTGCACGTAAAAGCCGTAGTAGCGGCCGTGGATCTTCAGCGCCGGACCGAAACTGAGGTTCCCGGCGATCGGGATTCCCAGCAGCATGCTGGCCAGGCCGTTTCCGCTGGCCGAGCTTCTCACCGTGGGATCCGGCCCCTGGGTGTAGACGCGATCGAAGTAATAGGTGCCGGTAGGCGTGATGGCGTTGAAGGTGTTCAGCCGCTGCAGCTCCAGCTCCGTGCCGAACTTGATCTTGTGGCGGTTGCGGAGCAGCGTGACGTGATACTGCAGCTGCCAGGTGTCTTGCGGAATGTTGCTCGGCTGGGCCGCGGTTAGCGTGCCGACTTCCGATGAGCTTCCACCCTGTACCGACAGGCCGGTGCCGACGACGTACTGCTGGGCGTAGATGGTCGGGAATTCTTTGTACTGGACGGCTTGAGCGATGCTGGCTGGGAATCCCAGGGAAGCGATGTCAAACCCGGCGCTAGTGGGCGCGCTGTTGTTCTGAATGCGGTTATAGCTTAGCCGGAGTTCGCCCAGAAGCGAGGGCGAAAATGTCGAGGTCAGGCTGACGATAGCGGTGTTGGTGGGCGAAGTGGAAATTCCCGTGGCGGGGAAGGCCAGATTGTCCGAGCCAAACCCGGCCGAGAAAGTCTTCGACGCCCGTCCGGCCACGCGTCCGAAAAGCCGGTGCTTGTCGTTGAGGATGTGATCCACGCGTCCCACCCAGATGTCGTTCTTGGTGGTGTTCTTGCCGGATTTGAAGTAGTTATTGAAGAGCGAGGGGCCTTCGCCGGCGCGGTTGGGAGCGGGCCAATACTTCGCGACGTTTACCGAGATCGGGTGCAGGCGGGCGTCCGGGATGCGGTTACCCGGGAACGCGTCGCGGATATAGCTGCCGGACCTCGCGGGGTCCGCACGGGTGGTTTGCGGATCGTACACCAGCGTCAAGGCGCCGCTGCGGTCCAGAGTTTGCGAGAAATCGCCGCGCCGCTGTTCGGCGGTGGGCACCGTGTCAAGAAACTGGATCGGGCTGCCCTGCCGCATGCCCTCATAGTTGCCGAAGAAGAAAGTCCGATTCTTGATGATCGGCCCGCCGACCGCCCCGCCGAATTCGTTACGCTGGAACTGGCCGCGGACAACTTTGTTGCGGTTGTTCTGCCAGCTGTTGGCGTTGAGGTGGTCGTTGCGCAGGTACTCATACCCCACGCCGTGAAACTGGTTCGTGCCGGACTTGGTGACGATATTCACCACGCCACCTCCGGCGCGACCGTACTCCGCCGAGTAAGTGGCGGTGTCGACGCGGAACTCGGCCACCGACTCCAGCGGAACCGTAAAGGATTGATCGGTGCGCATCACGTTCCGGCTCTCGCCGCCGTCGGTCATCAATCCGTTCTGAGTGGCCAGGCCGCCGCTCATCTTGACGCCGGCCTGGTCACCGACCGTGGCGCCGCCCAGCGGCGTGACGCCCGGAAGCAGCGACACCAGTTGAACCGGGTTGCGGCCGAGCAGCGGCAGCTCCTGGATGTTCCGCGTCGGCAGCACCGTGCCGAGGCCGGTGGTTTGGGCCTGCAACTGAACGGCGGTAGCCTGTACTTGCACCGCCTCGGTCACCGTGCCCACTTCCAGGGTCACGTTAAAGGTCGCGGTGAGGCCGGCGCCTAAGGGAATATCCGACACGACGGAGGGGCGGAAGCCCGAGTTCTCGACCCGCAGCTCATAGCGGCCCGGGGGCAAGGCAGGCAGATAGTAAATGCCCGCGTTATTAGTCCTGGTTCGAGTGGTAATGTTCGTGGCGACGTTTCGGATGGCGACGTCCGCATTGATGACGATACTTCCGGTGGAATCGGTCACGGTACCCGTGACGGTGGCGCGTTCAGCCTGTCCCCAAGCCAAGGCCGTAAAAAGAAAGAGCGCCCCAAGCAGGCGCGCGAGCCTAATCTGCATGTTTCCTCCAAGTGCGGTGGAATCCCCGTTGTCCAGGAAACTATATCACTTCGGAAAAGAGAAATTGGGCAGGCGCCGGGATACTGCCGTTGCTCTACTAGGAACCGCAACCCTCGAGTTCCGTGGAAACCGTGAGTCGCCGCAGCGCCTTCTTGAGACTGACAGGATCGCGCGGCAGCCGAATGCCGTAGGCTCGATCACGACCGCGGCCAAGACCTGTGATATGTGATGAAGTAGCCTGTTCCCAGCTGGATGCCAACACAGCCAGTCTTGAGATTTCAGTGAGCCCGCTCGTTGAGTGAAATTCCGCCTCCTTTCATTCGCGAATCGGCAGGAATTCAATCCCGGAACTTCGAAGAGAAATTGGTAAGATAAGCCTCGATATGAGGCTGGGCGTACTGTTCGGGATCGCTATCCTATCTTGCTCGGCGATAAGAGGGCAAAATCCGTGGGAGAAAGGGGCCTTTTCGGAAAACGTGGCGGAAGTTCTGCGCGCCGCAGCGTCTCTGCCTGTGCCGGCGGGCACAGGGAGTCAGATTCTGCTTGCCGAGGACCGCTATGAGTTCGATGCGGCAGGACGCATGAAACATGTGTACCGCCAGGTTGCGCGTGTTGTGAGCAGAGACGCAGTGGACGCACATAGTACTGTTAGAGTCGAGTGGTCGCCCTGGTTCGAGAAGCGGCCGGTGCTGAAGGCACGAGTGATTACCGCCCAAGGAGCGGTTCACAAACTAGACGCGGCGACGATCGCCGAGGCGCCGGCGTCGGAATTCGATCCGAATCTGTTCAGCGATCGGCGGTCGCTTCGCGCCCCCCTGCCGGCTGTCAGCGAGGGGTCGTTGGTGGAGTACGAGACAACACTGGAAGAGGCCTCACCGCAGTTCCCCGCCGGTGTGACAAAGGTGGTTTTGTTCCCAGCGGACACCCCCGTGCAGCGCAGGCGGCTGCTTATCCAATATCCCTCGAAGACGGCGCTCAAGTACCTTGCTTCGGGCATGGAGCCGCAGCGAACCGAGGAGAACGGTGTTGTGACAGTGCGCTTTGAGGGCGGGCCAATCCAAAAGGCGACGCCGCCGCAACTGTTCCTGCCGGAGGATCAACGCGAGGGCGGCTACGTAATCTTTCACACGGGAAAATCATGGAATAGCGTGGCGGCGGAGTATGCGGAGGTTGTGGACCGGCAGATTGAGGGCTGGAAAGACGAGGCGTGGCTGGCCGGAATCGAACGAAACGGGCAAAACCGGGAGGCTGCCATCCAAAAGCTCGTCCGAAAGCTGCATCAGGAGATCCGGTATACGGGCGTGGAATTCGGGGAGGCTTCGATCGTGCCGCGGAAACCGGCGGAAGTCCTGGAGAGGAAGTACGGCGACTGCAAGGACAAAGCGGCGCTGCTGGTGGCATTGATTCGCGCGGCCGGATACCCGGCCCACGTAGCGCTTTTGAGCCTCTCGCGGAACCGCTACGTGGGCGCGGAGTCTCCGGGCTTCGGCCTTTTCGATCATGCCATTGTCTATGCGCCCGGCAGGCCGGATTTGTGGATTGACGCGACGGATGAGTATTCAAGGTTAGGAGTATTGCCGAATGCAGTTCAGGGTAAGCGGGCGCTGGTGGCGGCCGCGGAGTCCGCGGAACTGGTTCAGACACCGGAAGCGACCGCGGCGGACAACCGGTTGCTGGTGTTGCGGGAGTTTCGATTTGAAGTCGGCCGTGGCGCCAATGCGTCGGAAGCCTACGAGGCGTCAGGCTTGTTCGAAGCGAGATTGCGGGCGAAGTACTCCGTCGAGATCACGAAAGAAGTTCGGGACCTGGCAGAGAAGGAACTGCGGCTAGCGCTGGCCGTCGAAAGAATAACCGTTTTCCAGCGCCCC
>JACXTT010002023.1_pt1 | contig 32767 bp, 32 predicted proteins | sample 9270951 | NCBI WGS metagenome assembly JACXTT01 (sample SAMN15532306, study PRJNA645909) | rock metagenome | isolation source: weathered quartz diorite | place: Puerto Rico | collected 2017-06-21
CGAGACATGCGGGGCCTAGCGTGCGAGATTCTGCGCTATTCTGACGTAGCGCGCTACCGGTGTTTGCTTGATGATCATCGGTAACGCCTGCTCTCCCAGGATCGAGGCCGTAACTTCCGCGCCCGCGATGAATTCCTCGGCCATAACCATATCGTCGTGCTCCGCCGCCTTTCGGTACGCCGCTTGCATGCTCTGGGCGCCGGTGACCTTGGTCAGGCCGATGGTCGAGCCCTCGCGCGAAGGCTTCACGATCAGCGGCAGCCCGAGATCATTCGCCACCGCCTTGAAGTCGGAACCCGCCTCCAGCATCACGAACCGCGGCGTAGGAATTCCGGCTGCGATCCAGACCAGCTTGGTACGCCACTTGTCCATTGCCAGGCTGCTCGCCATTACGCCGCTGCCGGTGTACGGGATGCCCATCAGCTCGAGCGCGCCCTGGACCGTGCCGTCTTCGCCATAGCGTCCATGCAACGCGACGAACGCACGGTCGATTTCCTGGCTGCGCAGCTCGTGCAGGTCACGGTCGCGGGTATCGAAGGCATGCGCGTCTATACCCTTGCGCGTGAGCGCGGCAAGCACGGCGTTTCCGCTCATGAGAGAAATCTCCCGCTCGGCCGAGCGACCCCCAAGAAGCACCGCCACCTTTCCGAAATTCTTTACTCTCACGCCTTTCGCCTCTCGATTCTCGCCTCGCCGACTATCTGCACTTCGCGCTCCAGTTCGACGCCAGTTTTGCGCTTCACGGTCTCCTGAACCAGGGTGATCAGTTCTTCGATGTCCTTCGCGGTGGCATCGCCCTTGTTGACGATGAAGTTCGCGTGTTTGAGCGACACCTCGGCTGCGCCGATGCGCTTTCCCTTCAGTCCGCAGAATTCGATCAGTCGCGCAGCGTGATCGCCGGGCGGGTTGCGGAATACCGAGCCCGCGTTGGGTTCATCGAGCGGCTGGCTGGCGATGCGGCGCGACAGGAGATCCTTGATCGTTTGGCGGCCGCGGGCACCGTCGCCGATGCGGAAACGGAACCATGCCGCGGCGAAAAATTCGTCCTGCACCTGCAACGGAATGACGTGGCGGTAACCGATCGAGTACTCGCCTGGGGAACGGATCTGCAATCGTCCGCAGCGATCGACCGTGCGCACCCTCGCGACCGCATCCCAGGTCTCCGTGCCGTAACAGCCGGCATTCATCGCCAGTGCTCCGCCGACGGTGCCGGGAATGCCGGCGAGAAACTCCGCGCCTTCGAGGTTGTGGACGGCTGCGAAGCGGGCCATTTTCGGGCAGGCTACTCCGGCCTCGGCGTAGATCTCCGCAGCGCCGGCCCCCTCGTCGAGGAAGAATCGCCGCAGCGCTGCATGCGTGAACACCACCGTGCCGCGGATGCCGCCGTCCCGCACCAGCAAGTTGCTGCCCAGACCGGCGAAGAAAACCGGCTCCGCGCTCGGCAAGCCCCGCAGGAACACGCACAGGTCTTCGAGATCGGCCGGCAGGTAAGCGCGATCCGCAGTCCCGCCGGTGCGCCAGCTGGTGCGCTTGCGCATCGGCTCGTCGCGTCGCAGTTCGCCGCGAAGCTCGGGTGTCCCCAATCGCTCCTGTTCAGACATATCCATATGTGTCAGCGGTGGCGGTAGTCGGCATTAGCTTCATCCTTCATCCTTGCCATTTTTCCCGGCACGCCGCCTATGGAACCGGCGCCCATCGTGATCACCACGTCCCTGGCCTGGACGGACGCCAGGATTGCTGCCCCCAGTTCGTTCACGTGCTCGACGAATACCGGCTCGACCTTTCCGGCGACGCGCACCGCACGCGCCAGCGCGCGGCCGTCCGCGGCAACGATCGGCGCCTCCCCGGCCGGATAGACCTCGGTAAGCAGGAGCGCATCGACCGAGGACAGCACTTTCACGAAGTCCTCGAAGCAGTCACGCGTCCTGGTGTAGCGATGCGGCTGAAATGCCAGCATCAGACGCCGCCCGGGAAAGGCGCCGCGGGCTGCGGCGATGGTCGCAGCCATCTCCACCGGGTGATGCCCGTAGTCGTCGATCAACGTGAAGCTGCCGCCTTTGCGTAGCGCCACGTCGCCGTAACGTTGGAAGCGCCGCCCGACGCCGCGAAATTCCGCCAGCGCCTTGACGATTGCGGCGTCGTGCGCACCGATCTCCATACCCACCGCGATTGCGGCGAGTGCGTTCTGCACGTTGTGCAGGCCCGGCAGATTGAGCATGATTCGCAGGTCGGGCGCCGCCTGCGCGTGCCCGTTGAATCCGATCTTGCGCACCACTCGAAACCGCATTTGACCCGCCGCCGCCTCCACGTCCACCGCGCGAATCTGTGCGCCATCGCTCAGGCCGTAGGTGGTGATCGGCCGGGTGATGAGCGGCATCAGGCTGCGGACGTTGGCGTCGTCGATGCATAGCACCGCCATCCCGTAAAAAGGCAGGTGCTCGATGAACTCGAGGAAGGCCTGGCGCAGCTTGCTGAAGTCATGTCCGTAGGTCTCCATGTGGTCCGCGTCGATATTGGTGACTACTGCCAGTACCGGCTGCAGGTAAAGAAAAGAAGCGTCTGACTCGTCCGCCTCCACCACGATGAACTCGCCGCTGCCGAGTTTGGCGTGGGAACCGGCCGCTTCGAGCCGGCCACCGATCACGAAAGTCGGATCCATGTCGGCCGCAGCCAGTACGCTCGCGACCAGGCTGGTGGTCGTGGTCTTGCCGTGCGTGCCGGCGACTGCAATGCCCTGCTTGAGCCGCATCAGTTCCGCCAGCATCATCGCGCGCGGCACTACCGGGATACGCCGCGCGCGCGCGGCGGCCACTTCCGGGTTATCCGGCTTGACGGCGGTGGAAGTGACGACGGCGTTTGCCCCGCTGACATTGGCATCGGCGTGGCCGATGTGCACTTTCGCGCCTAGCCCCGTGAGCCGCTGGGTTGCGGCGCTCTCGGCAATGTCGGAACCACTCACCTCGAAACCCAAATTGAGCATCACCTCAGCGATGCCGCTCATCCCGGCGCCGCCGATGCCAACGAAATGCACGTGTTTGACCTTGTGCTTCATCTATTCCTTATTCATCGCGGTACAAATCGGCGCCAGGCGCCAATCGCGGCTGGTCGCATCCCGTCGCAACACCAGCCTCAAAGGTTTTCATCCCGCGGCGGCGATGCAATGCTCGGCGACAACGCGCGTGGCGTCCGGTTTTCCGAGCGAGCGCGCAAGCTTTGCCATTTCCAGCAGTCTCTCGCGGGTGAAGCCGAGCAGCAGCTCCGCAAGCTTGGGTGGCGTCAGTTCCTTCTGCGGCACCAGCACCGCCGCCGACTTGTCGGACAGGAAACGAGCGTTGTGCGTCTGATGGTCGTCCACCGCGTGCTGGAGCGGCACCAAGACGCTGGCCACGCCTGCGACGGCGAGCTCCGCCACCGTCAAGGCGCCTGCGCGGCAGATCACCAGATCGGCATCGGCGTAGGCACCTGCCGCGTCGTGAATGAAAGCAAGCAACGTCGCCTTCACGCCCGCATCGCGATAATTCTTCTCCAGCGTGGTGATGTGCTTTTCGCCGGCCTGATGCGTGACATCCGGCCGCCGGGTCTCCGGTATCAGCGCCAGCGCCAGCGGCACCGTGTCATTCAATATCTGCGCACCGAGGCTGCCGCCCACAACCAGCACTTTGAGATTGCCGCTGCGGTCGCGGAAGCGCTGCTCGGGCGCCGGCAGTTCGGCGATTTCGCGGCGCACCGGATTGCCTGTCCACTGGGACTTCTTCAGCGCGCCCGGAAACGCCACGAGGACGCGGTCTGCAACCTGCGCCAGCACCTTGTTGGCAAGGCCGGCCATCGAGTTCTGCTCGTGCAGTACCAGCGGCCGGTCGAGAAACGCAGCCATCATTCCTCCCGGAAAGGCGATGTAGCCGCCCATGCCCAGCACCACGTCGGGACGCACCCGGAAGATGGCGCGCGCGCTTTGCCAGAACGCAATCAGGAGATTCAGCGGCAACAGAGCCAGACGCACGATGCCTTTGCCGCGCAGCCCGGAAAACCGGATCCACTCGACTGCGTAGCCGTGCTGCGGCACCAGCATGGCTTCCATCCCGCTGCGCGCGCCCAGCCACGCTACTTTCCAGCCTTGCTCGCGCAGGAAATCGGCTACCGCAAGAGCCGGGTAGATATGGCCGCCGGTTCCGCCGGCCATCACCAGGATGGTTCGCGCGCCGCCTGAATCGCTCATCCCGCTCACAACGAAAGGCCTTTCATCATCTGGCGGTTCTCGAAATCGACCCTAAGCAGGATCGCCAGCGCACAGCAGTTGGCAACGATGCCGCTGCCGCCGAACGAGAGCAGCGGCAAGGTGAGCCCCTTGGTCGGCAGCACGCCCATGTTCACGCCCATGTTGATGGCCGCCTGCGCACCGATCCACAGGCCGACACCCTGCGCAACCAGCGCCGAGAAGTAGCGCTCCAGCCGCGCCGCCTGGTTGCCGATAGCAAAGGCACGCCAAGCCAGCCAGCCGAACAGCGCGATCACGGCGATCACACCGGCAAATCCCAGTTCTTCAGCGATCACCGCCAATAGAAAGTCGGTATGCGCTTCCGGCAGGTAGAACAGTTTCTCGACGCTGGCACCCAGGCCCACGCCGAACCACTCGCCGCGACCGAAGGCGATCAGCGCGTGCGACAACTGGTAGCCCTTGCCGTACGGGTCGGCCCAGGGATCCATGAAGCCCATGACCCGCTGCAGGCGGTACGGCGAAGACCAGATCAACAGCACGAAGCCGATGATCAGAAGCATGATCAGGACTGCGAACAGCTTCCAGTTCATCCCTCCCAGGAACAGGACAGCCATCGCGATCACCGTGATGACAACGAATGCGCCAAAGTCCGGTTCGCGCAGCAACAGCCCCCCGACCAGCAGCATTACGATCAGCATCGGCAGGAAGCCCTTGCGGAAACTGTGCATCAATGCCGCCTTGCGCACCGTGTAATCAGCGGCGTACAACAGCACCAGCAGTTTCATCAGTTCAGAGGGCTGCAAGTTGAACATCCCCAGCGAAAGCCAGCGCTGGCTACCGTTGACTTCCTTGCCGATGCCGGGAATCAACACCACCAACAGCAGGAGTACACCAATCACGAAAAGATAGGGTGCGGCTTGCTGCCATACGCGTGTCGGGAACTGGAAACAGATGAAGCCGGCCATTACGCCGACGAAAACGAACACGCTGTGGCGAATGAGGAAGTACGCCGGCTGGTTGCCGGTGTAGTGGCCCGCCTCGGCAATGGCGATGGACGAGGAGTACACCATCACCAACCCGATTCCGAGCAGCAACGCCGCCAGGCTAACGACCGCGTAGTCGAGTTCGGCTATCGGCGCCGGCGGGTTCGCCACGTGGCCCAGCGCGCCGTTCATTGCGCGCCTTCCAAGGCCCTGACCTCGTCGACAAACACCTGCGCGCGGTGCTCGTAATTGCGAAACATGTCGAAGCTGGCGCAAGCCGGCGATAGCAGCACGGCATCCCCGGCGTGCGCCAGGGCAAGGCTGGCACGCACCGCCTCGTGCATGTCGCTGGCGCGCACCAGCACCACTCCCGTGGACTCGATCGCCGCGGCGATCCTGTCGCGGTCGCGCCCGATCAGCACCACCGCGCGGGCGTGACGCGCAACCGCATCCCGAAGAGGCGAGAAATCCTGGCCCTTGCCGTCGCCGCCGGCGATAAGCACAACCTTCCGACCCATGCCCTCGAGCGCGGCGACCGTCGCGCCCACGTTGGTACCCTTGGAATCGTCGAAGAAAACCACGCCGTTGAATTCGACAACCCGTTGAACGCGATGCGGCAGGCCACTGAAGCCGAAGAGCGCATCGAGCAGCGGTTCATAGGCAAACCCGACCGCTCGGCACAACGCCAGCGCCGCCAGCGCGTTCGCGGCGTTATGCAGACCTGTCACTTTCAATTCGGAAACCCTCATCAGGTTGGCCCGCCCTTCCGCGAGCCAGAGCTCTCCGTTGAGGTTGCGCAATCCCCACGCGCCCTCTTCGCGCGGCTCGTCGAGTCCGAATGTGAATACGCGCCTGCCCGACCCGGCCATTCCGCGCGCCCACGCGTTCTCGCGGTTGATCACCTGCGCGCCGCTGCCGAAAAAGATGCGTGCTTTCGCCTGTGCGTATTCGCCCATACCCGCGTAGCGGTCCAGGTGGTCTTCGCTCAGGTTCAGGACCGTGCCGGCGTCGACATTGAGGTTTTCCGTGGTCTCCAGCTGAAAACTGGACAGCTCGAGCACGAACACGTCCGGGCGCCGCCGACGTCCGGCTTCCATTTCCGAAAGCGCCTCCAGAATCGGTAGGCCGATGTTTCCTGCCACCAGCGTCCTGGTCCTCGCGGCGCGCGCCATTGCGCCGACCATCTCGGTTACCGTGCTCTTGCCGTTCGAACCGGTGATACCGATGACTTTGGCGCTGGGAAATTCCTCGCGCACACGGGCGAACATTTCGATGTCGCCAATCACTTCCAAGCCTCGCGCCAGCGCCGCCTGCACCTGCGGTTCGGCGAGCGCTACGCCGGGGCTGATTGCAATCAGCTCCGCGTCGGCGAAACTTTCGGGGCGGAATGCCCCCGTGTGCAGTTCGACGCCCGGCAGCTCCGCGCGCAACTGGTCGGCATTCGGCGGCGCGGGGCGGCTGTCGGCGACGCGCACGCGCGCGCCTCGGCCAGCCAGCCAGCGCGCCATCGACATTCCGCTTGAGCCCAGACCGAGCACCAGTACGCGCCTATTTTCCAGCTCGAGCGGCACGCGTCTCCTTCATCGCAGCCTCGATTCGGGACAGGCGCAAGGCGCCGACGTCCTCGGTCTGTTCGGGATGCATATTCGCGAGCGGCCGTTGTGTCGGACGTTTGTTGGCAGCTGGCGCGCGCATTTCCAGCATGAACAATTCGAATTGCAGACGGCTAGTCATGTGTTACCTCAGCTTCAACGTTGATAAACCCACCAGTACCAGCATCATCGTGATGATCCAGAAACGGACGACAACCTGATTTTCTTTCCAGCCCTTCAATTCATAGTGGTGATGCAGCGGCGCCATTCGAAAGATGCGCTTGCCTGTGAGCTTGAAGGAGGCGACCTGCAGCATCACCGATAACGTTTCGACCACGAACACCCCGCCCATGGTGAACAACACGATCTCCTGCCTGACCACCACCGCAATGGTGCCAAGCGCGGCGCCGAGTGCCAGCGCACCGACGTCGCCCATGAACACTTCCGCCGGGTACGCGTTGAACCAAAGGAAGGCGAGTCCTGCTCCCGCCAGCGCCGCGCAGATCACAGCGAGCTCGCCGGCGCCGGGAATGGAAGGGAATCCGAGATATTTCGAGAACACCGCGTTGCCTGCGACGTAGGCGAACACGCCGAGCGCGCTGCCGACCATCACGGTAGGCAGGATCGCCAGCCCGTCCAGTCCATCTGTCAGATTCACCGCGTTGCTGGTGCCGACGATGACGAAGTAGGTCATCACCACGAAACCGATGATCCCCAGCGGATACGCGACCTGCTTGAAGAAGGGAACGATCAGCTCGGTTTGCGCAGGCAGCGTGGCCGACGTTGCCAGGTAGATGGCCGCAGAAAGGCCGATCAGCGACTGCCAGAATAACTTGCCGCGCGCCGACAGCCCTTTGGGGTCGCGATGCACGACCTTGCGGTAGTCGTCCATCCAGCCGACCATGCCAAAGCCGAGCGTTACCGCCAGCACCACCCACACGTAGCGGTTGCGCAGATCCGCCCATAACAACGTGGTAATGGTGATCGAAACCAGGATCAGCGCGCCACCCATGGTGGGCGTGCCGGCTTTGCCCAGATGGCTCTTGGGTCCATCGTCTCGCACCGACTGTCCGATCTTGTAGGCTGTGAGCTTGCGGATCATCGCCGGACCGACGACGAAAGAAATCAGCAACGCAGTAAGCGTGGCCAGAACCGCACGGAGCGTGATGTAATTGAAAACGTTGAAGGCGCGTACGTCCTCGGCCAGCCACTGGGTGAGCAGCAGCAACATCAGGCGCCCCCTTTCGCGGTCTGTTCCCCGTTCACGGCGCCCAGCGCCTCCACCACGCGCTCCATGCGCATGAAGCGCGAACCCTTGATGAGCAGTGTCGTATTGGGGCCGAGTACGCCGGTGATTGCCGCAACCAGCTCTACATTGGTCGCGAAATGGGCACCGCCGTCGCCGAAACCGCGTACCGCTTCCGCGCTCAACTCTCCGAACGCGAACAGGCGCTCCACGCCGGCACGCTTTGCGAACACGCCTATTGCCGCATGCATCGCGGCAGCCGAATCGCCGAGTTCACCCATGTCGCCCATCACAAAAATCTTGCTACCGGTGTGCGCCGCCAGAACCGCAATAGCCGCCTTCATCGATTCCGGATTGGCGTTGTAGGTATCGTCTATCAGGGTGGCACCGGACGGAAGCCGCTTGCGCTGCAACCTGCCCTCCATGCCGCGATAGGCCGCAATGCCTGCGACGATGGCCTTGGATTCGATCCCGAGTGCATAGGCTGCAGTTGCCGCCGCCAAGGCGTTCTTGACGTTGTGGAGACCGGGCACGTTGAGCCTGGCGACGAACTGGCTTTCCGGGGTCACGATGGTGACCAGACTGCCCGTCGCAGCCAGCTCGTAACGCGCCGACACCGCGGCCTTCCTGTCCAGCCCGAAATCCACCACGCGCCGGGGTTTCGCCAGGCCGTGCCAGAAATGGGCAAATGCATCGTCACTGTTGATGATCGCGGCTCCAGCCATGTCTAGGCCTTCGAATATTTCGCCCTTGGCGCGAGCAATGGCCCTTGTGGAACCGAGTTCGCCGATATGTGCGGTTCCGGCGTTGTTGATCAGTGCCGCAGTAGGCTTGGCCAGCTGCGACAGGTAGGCGATCTCGCCCAGATGGTTCATCCCCATCTCGATCACGGCGTAACGATGCCGGGCACGAAGCTGCAGCAGTGTGAGCGGCATGCCAATGTCGTTATTAAAGTTGCCGACGGTGGCGAGCACAGCGCTTTCACCGGCCGACTGGCGCAGGATCGCGGCAAGCATCTCCTTGACCGTGGTCTTGCCGTTGCTGCCGGTGATCGCGATCAGCGGCGTCGCAAAACGCGCGCGCCAGTAGGCCGCTAGCTGGCCCAACGCAACGCGCGTATCGGGAACCACCAGCAGCCTGGCGCCCGCGACCGGGTTGGGCGAAACGTCGCTCACCATTGCCGCGACCGCGCCAGCTGCGAGTGCCTGGGCAGCGAACTCCCGGCCATCGAAACGTTCGCCGCGGATGCCGACGAACAGATCGCCCGGGCGAACGTCGCGGCTGTCGGTGGTCACGCGCATGAATTCCGCGTTGCCGCCGAGTCGACGGGCGCCGAGCGCCTGCGCTGCGCTGACGAGATCAAGCATGGCCCACCCGCCGTCGTAAGCGCTGCATGATTTCGCGCGCTACCTCGGCATCGTCGAAGGGGAGCCGCCGGCCGCCGATTTCCTGATAGGTTTCGTGGCCTTTTCCGGCGAGCAGCACCACGTCCTGCGGCGCAGCACCGCTGACCGCCCGCAGGATCGCTGTCGCGCGATCCTCTTCGATCGCGTATTTCGGGTGCGCGCCAGCGAGAATTTCGTCGATGATCGCGCGTGGATTCTCGGACCTCGGGTTGTCGCTGGTGATCACCACACGGTCGGCAAGACGGGTTGCCACTTCCCCCATCAGCGGACGTTTGCCCGGATCGCGGTCACCGCCGCAGCCGAAAACGCAGTGCAGTTTCCCTTCGCTCGAAAGCGTGGAGCGCAGCGTCTCCAGTACCTTCTCGAGCGCGTCTGGGGTGTGCGCGTAATCCACCACCACCAGTGGCGCGCCGGGTTCGCGCACCATTTGCATCCGTCCCGGCACCGGCTCGACCCGCGACAAAGCCTGAACGGCGTCTTGCAGCGGCACATCGGATGTGATCAGCACGCCTAGCACACCGAGAAGGTTGGAGGCGTTGAAACCGCCGATCATCGGGCTGTCGAGTTCGGCCGCACCCCAAGGGGTGGTGATCTCCAGCTTGAGGCCGCGTGTCGACAGATCTGGCCGGTGTCCGGCGATCTCGCCCCTGCCCAGCCCGTAACCGAGGACGTTGACGCGGGAACGATCGATCGACCTGGCAAGCTCCTGACCAAAGCGATCGTCCAGATTCACGATCGCATGCTTGAGTTGCGGCCAATGGAAGAGCTTCGCCTTGGCAGCTGCGTAGTCCTCGATGGTCTTGTGATAGTCGAGATGGTCGCGCGACAGGTTGGTGAACAGCGCAACGTCGAACTCCACGCCGCTGACCCGGCCCTGCTCGATGCCGTGCGAAGAAACTTCCATCGCGCAGGCCTCGGCGCCGCGCACGCGGAAGTCCGCAAGCTGCGCCTGCAACGTCACGGCGTCTGGAGTGGTGTTGAGCGCCGGGTTGAGCGCGCCGGGAAAGCCGCTGCCGATGGTTCCAATCACCGCGGTCTTGCGCCCGAGACGGGACAGCGACTGTGCGATCCAGTGTGCGCAGGAGGTCTTGCCGTTGGTGCCGGTTACGCCAGCGATCCACAGGCGTCGGGACGGATGCCCGTGAAAGTGGCTGGCAATGTCTCCGAGGCGCGAGCGCAGCTCGGCCACACCCAGGTTGGGCAGCTTCCATGCGGGGTTCCATTTGAAGCCCCGGCTGTCCCACATTACCGCGGCGGCACCGGCGCCGATTGCCTGGTCGATGAAGCCCCGGCCATCGTAATGCTCGCCCGGGTAGGCGAGAAACAGGTCGCCGGGTTTTACCTTGCGGCTGTCCACCGCGAGGCCGGTGACGGGCACGCCGAGCGCGCCGATCTCACGCACGTCGAAGGCGCGCTGGCCCGGCCGCGGCGGGCACGCCGCAGCGTTCATACTTCCTCCCCGATCAGCGGTGCAGACTCGGGAGGTATCACGTTGTCGGGCGGCGCATCGGGCGTAACTCCGAGCAGCCGCAATGCGCCCGCCATTACGCTGCTGAATACCGGTGCGGCCACTTCGCCGCCGTAGTAATGCTTGCCACCCGGCTCGTCGATCATCACAGCAATGACCAGGCGCGGATTAGAGGCGGGTGCGAAACCGACGAACGAGGAAACATAGCGGTTCGCTGCATACGTCGCACCGTCGAGCTTATGCGCAGTGCCGGTCTTACCGGCAACGCGGTAACCGGCAACCTGGGCGCGAGTCGCGGTGCCGCCGGGCTGGGTCACCGTCTCCAGCATCTTGCGCACCGCCTGCGCAGTGCGCCGCGATACCACCTGCTTGCCCTCGAACGGCCGGTCACGACGAATCAGGGTTAGTTGCTTCAGTTCGCCGTCGGTTGCGAACACCGAGTAGGCACGCGCCAGTTGCAGCAGGCTCACGGAGACACCGTGGCCATAAGACATGGTGGCATGCTCGATCGGTCTCCAGCTCTGGTAGGCGCGTAATCGACCCGTTGCTTCTCCGGGAAATCCCACTCTGGTCTGGGTGCCGAAGCCGACCGCGGACAAGATTGCCCAGAGCTTTTGCGGTGGCATCGCCAGCGCGATCTTCGCCGAGCACACATTCGACGTCTTCTGGATCACCTGGGAGACGGTGAGAAAGCCTTCGGGATGAACATCGCGAATCGTGCGTTTGCCGATGGTGAAGCGGCCGTGCTCGGTGTCGATGACACTGCCCGGACCCACCAATCCGGACTCCAATGCGGCGGCGGCGGTAAACGGTTTCAGGGTCGAACCGGGTTCGAACAGATCCACCACCGCGCGGTTGCGCGACCGGGCCATCTTCAGGGTGTCGCGGTTGTTCGGGTTGTAGGCCGGCCAGTTCGCCAGAGCCAGCACTTCACCCGAAGTCGCGTCAAGCACCACGATACTGCCCGCCTTGGCGTCGTGCTCGGCAACTGCGCTCTTCAGTTCCCTGAAGGCGAGATACTGGATGCGCTGATCGATGGACAGCGCCAGGTCGCGCCCCTGCTGCGGCGCACGGATGCTCTCCACATCCTCGATGATTCGCCCGAGCCTGTCCTTGATGACACGCCGGCTGCCGCGCTTTCCCGCAAGCCACTCCTGGTACGCCAGCTCGATGCCTTCCTGCCCGTTGTCGTCCACTCCGGTAAAACCGACCACGTGCGCAGTCACTTCCGCTGCGGGATAGTAACGGCGGTACTCGCGCTGCAGAAATACCCCCGGAAGATTGAGCTGGACGACTTTCGCCGCCTGCTCCGGAGGTAACTGCCGTTTGAGATACACGAATTCGCGCTCACTGTCGAAAAGGTGTCTCCTAAGTTCCGCCGCATCCGTACCGAGCAGGCGCGCGAGCTTCACTCTTTCATCGGTGCTGAGGTCGGCGTCGGCTGGAGATGCCCATACCGATTCCACGGGTGTGCTCACCGCCAGCGGTTCGCCATTGCGATCGGTCACCATGCCGCGATGCGCGGAAATCTCGATTACGCGCGCATAGCGGGTTTCGCCTTTCTGCTGCAGAAAATCGTTATGCAGCCCTTGCAAATAAAAAGCCCGCGCCGCCAGCACCATGAACCCGCAGAAAACCAGCAGCAATAGCAGCCGTGCCCGCCACACAGGCAGGCGCAACGAGAGCGCTGGGTTCAGGGAGGGTCTCATGGGTTGGATGGCGCGGGGGGGGGAGGAACGAGATGCACGCGTGCCGCCGGCGGTACACGCATGCGTAGAGTGTTGGCTGCGATCTTCTCGACGCGGGAATGCATGGCCCAAGTGCTTTGTTCCAGTTGCAACTGTCCATATTCGACTTCGAGCTGTTTGGCGACTTCCTGCTGCTTCTGCAACTCGACGAAAAGTTTTCGTGCCTTGTGCTGCGAAGTCACCAGCCCCAGCGCGCAGACGACCAGGATTCCCGACAGCACGAGATTGAGCTTGATCACGCCTTGATCCTTTCGGCGACCCGCATCACCGCGCTGCGGGCGCGTGGGTTGGCAGCAATCTCGGACCCGGAGGGGAAAACCGGTTTGCCAATGAGCCTGAGGCACGGCTTCGGCAATTCGCGGGCGCGCAGCGGTAGCCGCGCGGGCAGTGCGCCCGCCTGCGAATGCGCGCGCATGAACTGCTTGACGATACGGTCTTCGAGCGAATGGAAACTGATCACCACCAGTCTACCGCCGTCGCTGAGGACCTCGAGGCACTGAGGCAGGATCACCGCCAACTCTTCAAGCTCCTGATTGACGTGAATCCGTATAGCTTGGAAGGTACGCGTCGCCGGGTCCTGAAGTGGCTCGCGCGTGGGAACGGCTTTTGCCACGATCTCGGCAAGTTGCCATGTGCGGTCGACAGGCCCGCGCGATCGAGCCGCAACAATCGCTCTTGCAATCTGTTTAGCAAACCGTTCTTCGCCATAGCGCTTGATGACCTCCCCGATCTCGCGTTCCGAAGACTGCTCCAGCCATTTCGCCGCAGTTGGCCCCCGGCTCGTATCCATCCGCATGTCCAGCGGCCCGTCGAAGCGGAAGCTGAATCCCCTGTCTGCCTCGTCAAGTTGCGCCGAGGACATGCCGAGGTCGAGCAACACGCCATCGACATGTGCCGCACCCGCCCAGCGAACTATCTCCCGCAATGCCCCGAACCACGCATGAAATACGACAAGGCGCGGATCGACTATTTCCGTTGCCGCGGCGATCGCCATGGCATCGCGATCCAGAGCGATCAGCTTCCCCGAGCCGCCGAGGCGCGCCAAGATCGCCCGGCTGTGTCCGCCACGCCCGAAGGTTCCATCCACGTAGATGCCATCGGCCTTGATGCGCAGGGCCTCGACCGCTTCCTCAAGAAGTACCGTCTGATGTGAGCGCAAGTGGTAATCCGCTCGACCTCACAGCGCGAAGTTCTCCATTCCCGGGGGAAGCTTGTCGCCGCCAATCGCAAGTTGTTCGAGCTGTTTCTCCCAGGTGATCTGGCTCCAGATTTCGAAGTGACTGCCCTGCCCGACCATCATCGCTTGCTTCTCCAAGCCGGCGAATTTGCGCAATTCCGGTGAAACCAGCAGCCGCCCGGAAGCGTCCAGTTCGACTTCCTCGGCAAATCCCACCAGAAGCCGCTTCCACAAACTGGTCTGGGGATCGAAGCTGGGGAAGCCCATGATTTGGGTGCGGATCGGCTCCCAAGCGGGCGCGGGGTAAAGCAAAAGGCAACGATGCGGATGGGCTGTAAGTACTTGCTTACCGCCATCTCCTGATTGCAAGGCCTCGCGATGTCGTATTGGAACGGCAAGGCGGCCCTTGACATCGAGATTTAGTGCTGTTGCTCCCTGAAACATTTGTTATTCCACCGGAAGTATTGGAATTTCCAGGTTTTCCCACAAAACCCTACTTTTCCCCACTCTAGTGGAAAAAAAATAGCAGGTCAAGGGGGAACCCGCCGGTTTTTTTCAGCTACGACAAAGACTTACAAGCGACTCTTGAAACCACCTGGGTCGGAAAGTGATTACATATTAAAAAATAATATAGTTAGGACATGTACCTAATGTTTTTTCGATGAATTGACAGCGGGTGCCACGACAAGAAACCGACGTGCGACAAAGAGTGAAGCTGGCCTGTAAGCCGGGTTCTGTGGAGCACCTTGCGGCGCCCTGGCAGCCATTCATCTGGGCCGGCAGTTGCCCGTCGGCTCAAGCGACCTACCCGGGGGCAGCGCGAGCCGCGCTATCGCCCCCCTATTTGGTCTTGCTCCGGATGGGGTTTGCCGTGCCGTTTCTGTTGCCAGAAACGCGGTGGGCTCTTACCCTTCAGTCTTGCGACCGAGACGCTCCTTGCGAAGCGCACACCGTTTCACCATCGCCTGATCCGACGTCCTTCTCGCTACAAGAGCGAGACTTGGCGGCCTTGCGGCCGCAAGCTGAGCGTCAGCCATCGGCAGTCTGTTCTCTGTGGCACTTTCCATCGCCTCGCGGCGTCCGGCCGTTAGCCGGCATCCTGCTCTGCGGAGCCCGGACTTTCCTCTGCGCAAGCGAATTGCGCAGCGACTGCCCGGCCAGCTTCGGAATGGATTATCGCATTGGAAAGCCGGTTCCCCTGGACTTTAGTTGCGGCATGACTTTGATCCGCTGTGCAGCTAAAAGTCAGCCTACACAGCAACATCGCCCGCGGCCTCCGGTACGGCAGCCTCCCGCGAAGTTGTCCTCTGCGCAAGCGCATCGCCAGACCGGCGGGCAAAAAGGAGGGGCGTTTGCCCCTCGGGTGACCGGTTGTATGTTGAATCTTATTTCCTGCCGTTGACGGCCGCCTTGAGTTTTGCGCCTGCTGCAAATTTCGCCGTCCTGGCTGCTGGAATCTTGAGCGCCGCACCAGTTTGAGGATTGCGGCCCGTGCGGGCGGCACGCTTACCCTGGGAAAAGGTTCCAAAGCCAACTAAGGTCACGCTTTCGCCTTTCTTTAGAGATACAGTTACGGCATCTATTAATGCATCGATCATCGTGTCTGCCAGGGCTTTGCTGGCGCCTGTCTTTTTTGCTATTGCATCGACGAGTTCCGCTTTGTTCATTTATCCCCCTGTCATCTAAACGTAGAGCGACCGCAAGCTCAGGATTTGGTCGCCATCCGGTCAACGCACACACGCATTGAGCGAGACGTTCGCGGCGATGCACCACGAGTATTGATGCAACCGCACAGACATTGTTCTTGCCTCCCTCGATGCTTCCTCACACCCTGCTCCATTATCCACGACTCGCGCCGCACGCCATAGCGTCGCTTGTCATGACACGCGATACGTCTCCAATTCCGAAATGAAACGTTCGCGCCCAACGACCGCCAGTGGCTTCAAGGTCTGTTTGCGTCACGCAACCTGCCACGCGATCGAAGCGCCGCCACGCAACGGCACCAAGGTGTCAGCCCCGTAACGCAGTTCCTCCGGCACCGGCCACGCTTCCTTCTTCAGTGTGATGCGTTCGCGATTGCGCGGCAAGCCGTAGAAGTCTGCGCCGAAGAAAGCGGCAAAGCCCTCCAGTTTATCGAGCGCTCCAGCCGCCTCGAAGGCTTCCGCGTACAACTCGATCCCGCCGTGAGCGGTGTAGATTCCGGCACAGCCGCAACCGGTCTCCTTTGCGTGGCGCGCATGTGGCGCACTGTCGGTGCCGAGAAAAAACTTGGGGAGACCGGAAATTGCCGCTTTCACCAACGCCTGCCGGTGCTCTTCGCGCTTGAGCACCGGCAGACAGTAATAATGCGGGCGAATTCCGCCGCGAAATAGGTCATTGCGGTTGAGCAGAAGATGATGCGCCGTGATGGTCGCTGCCACGGTATTCGGCGCGCCGAGGACGAACTTGACTGCGTTGGCGGTGGTAATGTGCTCCACGACGATCTTCAATCGCGGAAAACGCTGCACCAGTGCGATTAGAGTGCGCTCGATGAAGACCTTCTCCCGGTCGAACACGTCGACATCCGTGCCGGTCGTTTCGCCATGTATCAGCAACGGCATTCCGATTTCGGCCATGGTCTCGAAGGTGTCGAAGCATTTCCGGATATCAGTCACCCCTGCATCCGAGTTGGTAGTTGCACCTGCCGGGTAGTACTTCATCGCGTGCACGAACCCGCCCGACTTCGCTGCGCGGATCTCCTGCGGCCGGGTATTGTCGGTAAGGTACAGCGTCATCAATGGCAAAAATCTGCTGGCCGCAGGCAGAGCCGCTAGGATGCGGTCGCGATAAGCGCTGGCCGCAGAGGTCGTCGTCACCGGAGGCTTGAGGTTAGGCATGACGATGGCGCGGGCGAAGCGCTGCGCTGTGTCAGGCAGCACTGCCTTCATTGCGTCGCCGTCGCGCAGGTGCAGGTGCCAGTCGTCGGGTTTGGTGATGGTGATCTGCATAAAGTCAATAGCTGACAGGCCGAGACAATTCCTGTCTTATTCCTGCTTGAGTTCAAGCGCGCGCTTGTAGAGCGCGTTTTTTCTGGCGCCGGTGATCTCTGCGGCGAGCTTCACCGCCTGCTTCAGCGGCAGCTCGTCGAGCAGAAGTTCAAGGACGCGCGACCAATCATCTTCCGGTTGCGCGGGGTCTTCCGCGCAACCTTCCACCAGAAGCACGAATTCGCCGCGGCGGTGATTCTCATCCTGTTGCAGCCAGGCGCCGGCTTCGGCAAGCCGGCAGACGTGAACCTGTTCGAACAGCTTGGTAAGCTCGCGTGCGATACCGATGCGGCGCTCACCGCCGAACACGGCCACCATGCTTTCCACGGAGGCCTCGATCCGGTGCGGGGCCTCGTAGAACACCAGCAGGCCGATTTGGCGACTGAGCCGTACCAGCACAGTTTCGCGATCGCCCTTTCTGGCCGGCAGGAAACCGTGGAAACAGAACGTTGCCGCCCGCATTCCCGATGCCGCGATCGCGGCGATGGCCGCGTTCGGCCCTGGTACCGGCACCACACGAAAGCCCGCTTCGCGCACTAGTGCCACCGCCACCGTTCCTGGATCGCCGATTCCTGGCGTGCCAGCATCGGATACCAGCGCCACCGATTTTCCTTCCGATAGAACCGTAATCAGACGCCCGGCCGCTTCGCGCTCGTTGTGTTCGTGCAGTGCAAACAGCTTCACATGTATGCCATGGTGGCCGAGCAATTTCCGCGTGACTCGGGTGTCCTCGGCAGCAATGCTGTCCACGGACTTCAGCACGTCAAGCGCGCGCAGCGTCATATCCCGCAGGTTCCCGATCGGAGTGGCCACCACATATAATGTGGGTTCACTCAGTTTGGTGTCTTCATTATGCAATTTCGCCCGGCCTATTCGCTGTTGGTACCGGCGTTACTATACTGGGCACTCATCGGCTTATCCACCGGCCTTGTCTTCGCGCAGGAACCCGAGAACACGGGCGCCCCATCCACGCACGCGCACATCGCGGTAATACTGCCGCTACAGTCAACCTCTTTTGGCAAACACGCCGACTCGGTGCGTCTTGGAATTCTCGCCGCCGCCGGATTGATGCAGGAAAACGGACCGGGAGTAACCGTGTATGCCACCACAGAGGACACGGACCAGATTCTCACCGCTTACCAGCGCGCTGTAACGCGCGGCGCCCGCGCGGTGATCGGGCCGCTTACGCGCAACGGCGTCACTGCGCTCGCACTAAGCGGCGTGGTCAGCGTGCCCACGCTGGCACTCAATATTCCCGACGGCGAGATAGTCATGCCTCGCGACCTGTACTCGTTCGGCCTGCAGATCGAGTCGGAGGCACGCCAAGTTGCGCAGCTCGCATTCAGTCACGGCGTGCGCAGGGCCTTCGTCGTGGCCGGCGAGACCGCGCTCGGCGGCCGGATCGCGCAAGCCTTTGTCGACGAATGGAAGAAATTGAAGGCGGAGATCGCGGGACAGTTCGTCTACAGCACGGAAGGTGCTGCGCTTATCAGGCTGCGCGAACAAGTGACGACCTCGAAAGCGGACATCGTTTTCCTCTCTCTCGACGCGACGCGGGCGCGCTTCATTCGTTCGTATCTCGGCGGCAGCCTGCCCATTTATGCCACTTCGCTGGTATTCGCGTCCAATACCGATACACTGGCCAACTTCGATCTGGAAGGTGTGCGTTTCCTCGACATGCCCTGGCTGCTGCAGCCGGACCATCCCGCGGTGATGAGTTATCTGAAGCCCGACGCGCACAGGTCGGCGCTCGATCAGGAACGGTTCTACGCGCTTGGAATAGACGCATACCGGATCGTGCAGGAATTGCTGCGCCCGTACGAGCCGATGGTTTCTCTGGACGGCGTGACCGGCACGATAACGCCCACCGACACCCAGCAATTTACTCGCGCACTGGTACCCGCGCAGTTTTCCCAAGGCCGCGCCAAGCCAGTTGAAGCGCCCACTATGCGATGAGCAATCGCGGAACTTGGGCCGAAGATGCCGCTGCGGCTTTCCTGGTAAAGCGCGGTCTCAAGCTTCTGGAGCGCAATTACCGCTGTCGTTTCGGCGAAATTGATCTGGTACTGCGCGATGCCCGGACACTGGTTTTCGTCGAAGTGCGATACCGGAGGAGCCACTCCTTCGGCGGGGCAGGCGAGAGCATTACCACTAGCAAGCGCAAGAAACTCCTGCGGGCGGCTCGACATTACATGGCAGCGCACAGCGAGGTCCCCGCCTGCCGTTTCGATGCCGTGTTGCTGAACGGCGACACCCCGGAGGTCGACTGGGTCGTGGACGCATTCGGAGAGTGAATGCCAGTTGCACCGGCTTCGCACGTTCTTTGTGCAATAATTCGCCCGTAACGGGAACGCGGCCTATTTTCGGGATGGACCTCAAGAGCCGGATCAACAAACACTTCACCGATAGCGCCCACTTGAAACTGGAGGCGATGGATGTGCTTGCCGATCCGCTGGCGCACGCCTCCGAGCGCATGGCGCAGTGCCTGATGCACAAAGGGAAGATCCTGTCCTGCGGCAACGGCGGCTCCGCCGCCGATGCCCAGCACTTCGCGGCCGAGCTGCTGAACCGCTTCGAGACTGAGCGCGCGCCTCTGGCGGCGATGGCGCTTTCCACGGATACTTCCACGCTCACCTCGATCGCGAATGACTACAGCTACAACGACGTTTTCTCGAAGCAGGTGCGCGCGCTCGGCCAATCCGGGGACTTGTTGCTGGCGATTTCCACCAGCGGCAACTCAGCCAATGTCATGGAAGCGATACATGCCGCACACGACCGGCAGATGGGCGTGATCGCACTGACCGGGAGGAAAGGCGGCAAGATGGCCGGAGTGCTCGGCCCGAACGACGTGCATATCTGCGTGCCTGCGGACAGAACGGCGCGCATCCAAGAAGTCCACCTGTTGTGCCTGCATTGCATGTGCGACGCCATCGATTGTTTGTTGCTAGGAGTGGAATGAATGAAACTACCAATCCGATTCATCGCGACGATTCTTGCCCTTTCTCCCCTCTTGCAGTCTTGCCTTCCGCTGGTCGTAGGCGCCGGTGTGGGTGCCGGCGTCATGATTGCCGATGACCGCCGTACCAGCGCCACGGTTCTCGAGGACCAGACCATCGAGCTCAAGGTCAAGAACCGCATCAACGAAAAGTACGACGATCAGCTTTACGTGAGCGTTACCAGCTTCAATCGCTTCGTGCTGCTCAGCGGCGAGGCTCCCACCGAGGAGATCAGGCAGGATCTGCCCATTCTTGCTCTGGAAGTGCAGAACGTGCGCAACGTGCAGAATGAAGTGATCGTAGCTGGCAATAGCTCATTTACTTCGCGCAGCAGCGATGCACTGCTCACCAGCCGCATCAAGGGGCGGCTGACGCAGAACAAGGACGTCAGCTCGAACCATGTGAAAGTTGTGACCGAGAACGGTACCGTGTTTCTCATGGGGCTCGTGACCCGGGCCGAAGCTGAATCCGCGGCGCAGACCGCCGCCACCACCAGCGGTGCGCAAAGAGTGGTCAAGGTATTCGAATACATAGATTGAGGTTCCAGTAGAACAACAATGAGAAAAGCCCCTCGCGGGGCTTTTTTCATTTTGGCCACGGTCGGTCGACTCTTTCCGGCCGTCCGGGGCGAGCACGGCCCCTTCACCCACCTGTATCATGGCGCCACCTGGAACAGCCGCCATGGCCCACCGCCCCTCCTTCGAAAAAAAAATATGCCCGCCTGGCGAACTGCCCGTGCGGGTAAGCGCGCTGTCGCGCCCGCTGGTGTTTACCAACGGCGTCTTCGACATGCTGCACCGCGGGCACGCTACTTATCTCGCCGAGTCCCGGGCACTCGGCTCCAGCCTGCTCGTGGCGCTTAACTCGGACGCATCGGTGAAACGGCTGGGCAAGGGGCCGGACCGGCCGATCAATACGCTGGAAGACCGTCTAGCGGTGGTGGCCGCGCTCGAAAGCGTGAGCTTTGCCACGTGGTTCGAGGAGGACACCCCGCTCGAGCTCATACTCGTTTGCCGTCCCGATGTCTTGGTCAAGGGTGGCGACTGGCCGGCTGATAAAATCGTGGGGGGCAAGGAAGTGGCCAGGTGGGGCGGTAAGGTCGCATCCATTCCGTTCCGGTACGAACGTTCCACCACATCGCTGATCTCCCGTATTCGCAGACCCTGACTCCTCATCTTTTCTGAAGGAAGCTTCCATGTTTGCCAGACCGCGTTTCGTGCGTGACACGTGGGGACTGATCAAGCCTTACTGGTCCTCCGAGGAGCGCTACTCCGCCTGGTTATTGCTCGCCGCGGTCATCGGCCTGACACTCGCCATGGTCTTCATGAACGTCCAGTTCAACTCCTGGTACAACGACTTCTACAACGCGCTGCAGGAAAAGAACAAGGAGGAGTTCTTCCGCTTGATGATCCGTTTCGCGATCCTTGCGGCCATCTATATCACGATGGCGGTTTACGCCTTCTACCTGAACCAGATGCTGCAGATCCGCTGGCGGCGCTGGATGACCGACGTATACCTCAAGCGCTGGCTCGCCGAGCGCACCTATTACCGCATGCAGCTCGCCGGCAGCCCCGCGGATAACCCCGACCAGCGAATCGCCGAGGACTTCAAGTTGTTCGTCGATGAGACCCTCAGCCTTTCGCTCGGCTTCCTCAACGCCGTGGTCACGCTGGGCTCGTTCGTCGGCATATTGTGGGCGCTGTCCGGACCGTTCGCGATCCCCTACAGCGGCGGCGAGATCGTCATCCCGGGTTACATGGTATGGGCGGCGCTGGTCTACGCGATCGTGGGCACCTGGATGACCCACAAGATCGGCAAGGCGCTGATCGGGCTCAACTTCAACCAGCAGCGCTTCGAGGCAGACTTCCGCTTCGGGCTGGTACGCTTCCGGGAAAACACCGAAGGCGTAGCGCTATACGGCGGCGAACAGGACGAACTGCGCAATTTCCGCTCGCGCTTTGCCAACGTAGTCAACAACTGGTGGCTCATCATGAGGCGCCAGAAGATTCTCAACTCTTTCACCATCGGCTATAACCAGCTGGCGGTGATATTTCCGTTCGTCGTTGCCGGCAACCGTTATTTCGCCGGCACCATCCAACTCGGCGGGCTGATGCAGATCTCGAACGCCTTCGGACAGGTACAGGGTTCGCTGTCGTGGTTCATCGGCGCCTATAACAGCTTCGCCGCGTGGAAAGCCACCGCAGACCGCCTGCTCGGTTTCCACTACGCGATCGGGAGGGCCCGCGAAGACACGCAGCAGCAGTCCGGGGTACGACAGGCGCAGGATGCTAGCGAAGAACTTGTCCTCGACAACGTTGCGCTCAGCCTGCCCAACGGCCAGCCGCTGATTTCAGCTTCGAACGCGACCATCAAATCTGGCGAAAGCCTGCTGATCTGCGGGCCCTCCGGGTCCGGAAAGAGTACGCTGTTCCGGGCCATCGCTGGAATCTGGCCGTTCGGAGGCGGGCGAATGCGAATGCCGGCGGGTTCCCGTGTGCTGTTCCTACCGCAGCGGCCATATTTGCCGCTCGGCGCGATTCGCGACGTCGTGAGCTACCCCGCTTCCCCTGTGAAGTTCTCCGACGAGCAGATCAAGGACGTGCTGAATGCGGTCGGATTGCCGCAGCTCGTGGACCGGCTCGACGACCACCAGAACTGGTCATTGCAACTCTCACCCGGCGAACAGCAACGCATCGCCTTTGCGCGCGCGCTGCTGCAGAAACCGGCATGGTTGTTCCTCGACGAGGCGACCTCCGCGCTGGACGAGGCCGCGGAGGTAAAACTCTACCGCCTGCTGAAGGAAGGGCTGCCCGGCACCACCCTCATCAGCATCGGCCACCGCCCGGCGCTGATCGCATTCCACTCGCGACGGCTGGATCTGAAGGAAGACGGCGTCGGCACCCGCGTGCTGGTCCCGACCTAGAGCCACGAATATTCTCGGTGCCCTCTGCGGTTCAGAAATTGGACTTCAGGGGCATTCGATGGCGCGCAATTCGGAACCCGGGAATTCTTTCTTAAGCTCCGCCAATTTCGCCGATACCTCTTCGGTCGGGTTGCTGATCAGGAATGCAGTCTGGGTCACACGCTGCTCACGTTCGCCAACCGTCGCCGAACGCACGCCCTTCTGCCGCAGCTGCGCAAGATACTTGACCGCGCCCTCCTCGCTGCGGAACACACCCAGCGAAATCGCATGCCGCCACCGGCCCGGGTCCAGGATCAGAAAGTATTCGTTGACCCCCAGTTCCCTGAGCTCGGAGACCTTGCGTTCCATCGCCGCCTGCGACTGCAACGGCGGAATGAACACCCAGTAGCCCGCGGTCACGCTGACTTCGACTTGGCGCGTGGGTGTTCCAAGGGCAAGACGATCCAGGGCGCCCTGCGCGCGCGCCAATTCGCCCGTGCCAAATCCCCCCCATTCGGTACAGGCGGCGCGCGCCGATACTGTCACTGGCGCAGGCACAGGTGCCGGCCGCGGCGGCACGATGCGCACCTTGTCCGCATTCATCTGCAGCGCAATGAGCTGGGCGTCCGGACTTGGCGCCTGGTCTCTGAGGTAAACAAAAACGCCGAACCCGACGTTGGCGGCAAGCAGCAGGAATACCCACTTCATCGCCGCTCCTGTGTTATCCACACCAGGCCTTCAAGCACCAGTTTGTCCGCGATCCTGACCGGCCTGCCGAGTCGTTGCGCCATAATTTCCGCCGCGCCGCCTCCGATTAACAGGATCGGTTCTCGGTGCCCGTCCGCCACCATGGCTGCGCGCATGCGTTCCACCGCGCCGCACAGCGCCTGTATCGCACCGCTGGTGATGGCATCGCGCGTGCTGCGCGGGAACGACGCAAAGCTGCCGCGTTCGGAGGACAGACCCGCGGTGTTCGTAGCCAACGCTTCGTGCATCAGATCCAAACCGGGAACGATGATGCCACCGAGGAACTCGCCCTGCGCGCTAAGGGCGTCCACCGTCATCGCAGTGCCCGCGTTAACCACCAGACAGCATCCGGAGACCAGTTGCCGCGCGCCGATCAGTGCCGCCCAGCGGTCCGCGCCAAGTTGCGACGGATCGTCGTAGCGGCTGACAACACCGCATTGGGCTGCGGTTGCGGCGACCCAGCGAGGTTCGGTCTTCCAGCGGACAAACAGTTTCTGCAAACCTCCGCGCACCGCTTCGCCGGCGACATTGGCCACGACGATTGCATCCGGGGCGGGCATATCCACCCACGCCCGCTCTAGCAGGGCGAGGTCGGCCCGCGCTACCCGTCCTTCGTGAACGAAGGCGTTGCGGTCATGGAGCGCCCACTTGATTCGGCTGTTGCCGGCATCGACGGCAAGGATCACGGTTCGGGAAGCTTTCGGGTTTGGATAGGAACCTCGCACTTACGCGACAGGTCGCAGACTCAGCTCTCCGCCGTAGAACTTGCGGGTACCGGAGCGGGTCTTGATCATCAGCGCACCGTCCTCGGCGACCGCTTCGACCTTGCCTTCGAGTTGGGTCTTGTCCGGCATGCGCAGACGCACCATTTTATCTTGATACGCGTGCATCCGGTCCCATTCATGGCGAAACGGCGCAAAACCCTTGCGGGAGAATTTCCTGAGAACCAGATCGAGTTCGGCGAGAATCTCTGCAAACAGCCGGTTGCGGTCCATGTCGATGCCGATCTTTGCGAGGTCCACGACCGGCTGGTCAATGCGTGCCTTCACCGGCTCCGGCAGGCGCAGATTGATTCCCACGCCGATCACCGCCACGGTGGGCCCCATTACGTCGCCGGCAAGTTCGATCAGGATGCCGGCAAGCTTGAGGTGACGCCAGAGCACGTCGTTCGGCCATTTCAGCATCACCTCTTCTGCTCCATGCCTTCTCATCACTCTTGCAAGCGCGATACCGACCGCGAGACTGAGTCCAGAAAGAAAGCCCGCCCCCTGTTCGAAACGCCAGAGGACCGAAAACGTAAGTGCACCCCCCAGTCCGGAATACCAGTTACGCCCCCGCCGTCCCCGCCCACGGGTCTGCAATTCGGCCACGAGCACGGTACCCGATGGCGCCCCCTGCGCTGCGCGTTCCAGCAGGTCGGAATTGGTCGAGCCGGTTTCGTCCACGACTTGGATGTCGAAGCGTGTCCACGCGCCGAATTGCGCCAGGATCTTGTCACGGGACAACCACTGCACCGGCGTTACCAAGCGGTAGCCGCGTCCATGCACCTTGTGGATCGTGAGTCCGAATTCATCGATGTTGGCAAGCGCGTTCGACACCGAGCCACGCGTGATCCCCAGCGCCTTGCCGATGGCTTCGCCGGACTGGAATTCGCCGTTTTGCAAAAGGCGCAGGACTTCGAGTGTATGCGGAGTCACGTCAAAAGAGTACTGTGAATCGGCCGAACTATACCCGAAGCATCGCTGGCGGCGGCGTGGATCTGCGTCAAGGCGGATCCCGCGCACACGCCCAACCCAACCAAGCCTTCGAGTCCTTCCCCGGCATTTGGCACGCCACGCGCAGCTTCGCCGGTAGAATGCCCGGAATACCGCGGAGGAGACGGAAAATGTCACGACCTCAACTCAACTCGGGCACATCGGCGGACGTAACGACGATGCAGGTGTCCGGCTTCGCGGATTTCGTTATTGCGCCGTAGTTCGGCGTGATGACGCCGAAAAAACCCGACGCTCATCATCGAGCACTTGGACAAGACGTTCAACGAGGCGCTGTCGGATCCCGCGGTCCGCAGCCAGTTCGCGGACATGGATGTGAAAGCGGGCGGCGGAACCCCGAGGTGTGACACAGAATAGAACTGCAATGAAGATCACGGCAATCGAAACCCTGCGCCTGGCGGAACGCCCCAACCTGTTGCTGGCGCAGATCCATACCGATCAGGGGCTGGTGGGCCTGGGCGAAACCTCGCGTGGCGCGCAGGCGGTGGAAGCACACCTTCACGAACTGGTTGCGCCGTACCTGCTGGGCAAGGATCCTCGGGAGATCCAGAAACACAGCAAACACCTGATGGCAAGCTATCTGGGTTTTGCCAGCAGCAGTACCGAGATCCGTGCCGCATCCGTGGTGGACGTCGCGCTCTGGGATATTCTAGGCCAGGCGCTCAATCAGCCGATCCATACGCTTCTCGGCGGCCTAACGCGGGAGCGTATTCGCGCCTACAACACCTGCGCCGGCTACAACTACAATACCCGCAGCGTGGCGCGCCGTTCGCTTCGCGTGACTGAGCCGGCGCCGAAGTCCGAAGGCCGCTACGACGACCAGATCGCCTCCGTGCATCGCGCCGACGAACTGGCGCAGAGCCTGCTCGAAGAAGGCTACACCGCGATGAAGATCTGGCCCTTCGACCCCTGCGCCGAGGACAACGGCGGCGGCTTCATTCCGGAGCGCGATCTCGATATTGCGCTGGAGCCCTGGCGCAAGATCCGCAAGGCCGTGGGCGACAGAATTGAGGTCATGGCGGAATTTCACTCACTGTGGAATCTCCAGCAGGCGAAGCAGATCGCCAGGGCGCTGGAACCGTATCGGCCGTACTGGTCGGAAGACCCGATCAGGATGTGCGATGTGGACACGCTCGCCGAGTACGCGCGCTCGACTAGGATACCGGTGTGCGCCAGCGAAACGCTGGGCGGCATGTATCCGTTCCGCGACGTGCTTGCCAACCAGGCGGCCGACATCGTCATGCTCGACATCGGCTGGTGCGGGGGCTTGAGCGAAGCACGTAAGATCGCCGCGCTCGCCGAAGCCTGGCAGCGCCCGGTGGCGCCGCATGACTGCAACGGTCCGGTAGTCTGGGTCGCCTCCATCCATTTCATGGCGCACATCCCGAACGCTCTGATCATGGAAGTGGTGCGCGCGTATTTCTCGACCTGGTACAAGGATATTCTCACCGAGCTGCCGCTGGTCAAGGATGGCTACATTTATCCTCTGAACGGGCCGGGGCTGGGCACGCGACTGATTCCGGATTTGTTCAAGCGTCAGGACGCGATCGTCAGGCGCAGCGGCGCCTGATCGCAGAACCCCGCCGAAACCTAGCGGCGTGGGAAAACCTTGCGAAGCCTGCGCAGCAGCTCCGGGCTCTCGACACCGCCGCCGGTGCCAATCGGCGCAAAATTGTCGGCGGGGATTCCCCTTGGGTGAATGATGTGGCCGGTGTTCCAGCCGATCGCGCCGATCCAAGGGAACGGCGCTACAATCGCGCCAGGATGCACGCTGCCGGCGCCGCGGATGGCGCGCAAGCGGCAACCCCGCAAGAACTATCCGCCGACGCGATACTCTGACGTTCCAGTCAACCCGACAAGCTGATCTTCATGCGCCGGCTCGCAATCTGCCTCATCCTCCTGACTACAGCCCTCACCACGATGAAGCCGGTATCGGCGACGCCGGTGCAGCGTCCTCACATCGAGGCGGAACTCATCCCCGAGAGATCCAATCTGCGCCCCGGAGAGCCGCTGACCGTGGCGCTGCGGTTGAAGATGGAGAACCGCTGGCACACCTACTGGAAGAATCCCGGCGATTCGGGCCTTCCTACCAGAATCACCTGGACGCTGCCTCAGGGTTTCGCGGCCGGACCTATCCAGTGGCCGGCGCCACGGCGCATTAATGTCGGGCCGCTCACCAACTTCGGTTACGAGGGCGAAATATTCCTGCTGACCGACCTTCAGGTGCCCGCCGGAGTTACCGCCGGCACCGCCGTGCCGATCACCGCCAAGGCAGACTGGCTGGTGTGCGAGGAAATCTGCATCCCCGGTGACGCGACCTTTAGCGTCATGCTGCCGGTGAGCAACGAGCCGGCGGCGGCCGACCCGAAATGGGCAAAGGCGATCGAACGCACTCGCGAGCAGTTGCCGCGCCCGTTGCAAGGCTGGAACGTCGATGCCTACATGCGCGGCGACGATCTGGTGCTGCGGCTGTCGAGCGCGCAGGCACGGGTCACGCACATTCACAACCTCACACTCTTTCCCGACCAGGACGGCTGGATCGAAAACGCCTCCCCGCAGCGGATGATCAGGACCGCAGGCGGCTATGAGTTGCGCGTGGCCTCCTCGGCTGCACTACGCTCGAAGTCCGGCCCCTTGACTGGCGTGATCGCCGCAGAACCCGGTCTGGCACGGGGCGTTGCCGCCGCCGGAGTGGAAGTACCGGTCGGGTCTGCCGCAACACTGGCCGACGAGATCCTCGATCAGCCTGCCCCGAGTCCGTTCGCCGATCTCGGACTGCTGGCCGCTACCGGACTGGCGCTGCTCGGCGGCGTCATTCTCAATCTGATGCCCTGCGTATTCCCAGTGTTTTCGATCAAGGTGCTCAGCTTCGTCGAACAGGCGCGCGGCAACCCGGCAAAGTTGCGCGCCCACGGACTAGCGTTTGCGGCCGGCGTGGTGATGTCGTTCTGGGTGGTGGCGGGGGTACTGCTGGCGTTGCGCGCGCAGGGCGAGGCGCTGGGCTGGGGTTATCAACTGCAGTCGCCGTCGGTAGTGGCCGCGCTGGCGTTGCTGTTCTTTGTGCTGGCACTCAACTTGAGCGGCTTGTTCGAGATCGGGGCGTCGCTGCAGTCGCTAGCGGCACGATTGCGACTACGCAACGACTACGCAGACTCGGCGTTGTCCGGTTTGCTGGCGACGCTCGTCGCCACGCCGTGTACCGCGCCGTTCATGGGTGCGGCGCTCGGCTTTGCACTGACGCAGCCGGCCATCGAGGCGATGCTGGTGTTTTCCGCTCTCGCGCTGGGCATGTCCAGTCCCTACCTGCTGTTGTGCTTCTGGCCCGCCCTGATCAGGCGCATTCCACGCCCCGGGCGCTGGATGGAGACGCTGAGGCAGGTGTTCGCCTTTCCGCTTTTTCTGACGGTGGTCTGGCTGGCGTGGGTGCTGGGAAAGCAGACGGACGTGGATGTGGTAGCGCGTCTGCTCGCGGGGCTCACACTGATCGCAGCCGCATTGTGGATGATTGGTCGCTGGGGCGCTTCCACCGGAACCGGCAAGCGCGCGCCAGCCATCATCGCACTCGTACTCACCGTCGCAGGCTGCATATTCGCGTGGCCTGGCAACAAGACCGCCGAGACCGTCGCGGAAGAAGTCAGCGGCCCGTGGAAACGGTGGTCGCCGGGTGCGCTGGCCTCGGCGCGGGCTGAAGGACACGCGGTTTTTGTCGACTTCACCGCGGCGTGGTGCGTCACCTGTCAGGTGAATAAGCGACTGGTGCTGGAATCGGACGCCCTGCACGCCCGCTTCGAGGAACGCAAAGTGGTGCGGCTGCGTGCGGACTGGACCAATCAGGACGCGCAGATCACCGCTGCGCTGCGCGACCTCGGACGCATCGGCGTGCCAGTGTATGCGGTTTACACGGCGGGCAGCAAGGGTGCGCCGATCTTGCTGCCGGAATTGCTCACCAAGGAACGCGTGCTGCGTGCAATCGACGCAGCGGCGCCGCCTTCGTGATGCGCCTTTGTTTGTTGCGGATCGATGACAGGAGGAAACATGACCAAGTTCGTTGCCACGCTGTTGGCAGTATCGATGACCGTGCTGGCCTCTACGGCGCAAGCCGCAGTCGCGCCCGGCCAGGCTGCGCCGGAATTCAGCCTGGTGGATATAAACGGCAAGGCGCAAAAGCTCTCCGACTATCGCGGCAAGTATGTGGTGCTGGAGTGGTTCAACTCCGAGTGCCCGTTCGTGCAGAAGCACTACGAAAGCGGAAACATGCAGGCGCTGCAGGCCAAGTACACGCAGAAGGGAGTGGCGTGGCTGGGAATCAATTCAACCAGTCCCAGGCATAGCAATTACCGCGACCCGGCGCGTTCGCAGGCCATTCTCAGAGAGTGGAAGTCGGCGCCCACCGCGTTCGTGCTCGATCCCGACGGCAAGGTCGGCAGGCGCTACGGTGCCCGCACCACGCCGCACATGTATGTGATCGACCCGAAGGGCACACTGATCTATGTCGGCGGAATCGACGACAGGCCATCGACCAGCCAACGCGACATCGCCACTGCAAGAAACCTCGTCGCCGCGGCGCTCGACGAGTCGCTCAGCGGCAAGCCGGTCGCCACGCCCAGCGCGATGCCCTACGGCTGCTCGGTGAAGTACGACAACTGACGATTCGCGAATACGGAATCAAAAACCCCGGCACCAAGCCACAATGGGCGCGAAGATAAGAGACCATGCAAGGAAGCCACTATGGTTTCCAAGGGAAGGATCGTTCTTCGCGTCTTCGCGTGGAGATCTTTGATTTCGCCTTGACCGTTATCCCGCGACGGGTAATGCCGACAGCGTAGCGGTCGCGGCGTTTATCCGCGGGCGCGCTGCGATCGAAATCATTGCACGGCCTTCCGCCTGTACCAGCGTCACGCCGCGGCTGCACAAGGTCAGCGCCTCGCGGGAGCGCAGAAAATCATCGCGAAGCACACCCTCCTGCGTCACCCACACGGTCCCGCTGCGACAGACGATGCGCACGCCGGCTGCGCCTTTCAGGCGCAGCCATTGCCCCGGCTCGAGTTCGATGGCGGCGTTTTCGATTCCCACTTTCATGCTGGCGATCTTAGGACCCCGGCACGGGCCATAACAGATTCAGAATTCTGAAATTGTGTACATAACGGTTTGCTAAACAGAAAACTGTTATGGTCGAATGTGCCAGCAGCTGTGCCTGTTCGCCCGCGCTGCCCGACCATAGAGTGCGCGCCATGACCCAGGAAATCGTCCTTTACGAAACCGTCGCCAACTCGATCTCGGGAATGATCTCCGCGGGCACGCTGCGGCCTGGTGAGCGTGTGCCTTCGGTGCGGCGCCTGTCCAGCCAGCGCCGCGTATCGATCGCCACGGTCCTGCGCGCTTACGAAGTGCTTGAGAACCGCGGGCTGATCGAGGCGCGGCCGAACGCCGGCTACTACGTGCGCCATCGCTCGCCACCGGCCGGCGAGCCGTCCATTTCCAATCCGCCGGCGGCGCCGCACCTGGTCGGCATCAGCGCGCTGGTGCAGAAAGTTCTGGATTCGCGCCGGCCCGGCGTGGTGTCCTTCGGCGCGGCCTGCCCTGGTCCTGACCATATGCCGACCACAAAGCTGCAGCGCCTGATCTCTTCGATCGCTCGCCGCAAACCGCTGTCGCTCACGCATTACGTTCTGCCGCCGGGCAACGAGGAACTGCGCCGCCAGATTGCGCGCAAGTCGCTGGACCTCGGCTGTAATCTCGCTGCAAGCGACATCATCGTGACCCACGGCTGCATGGAAGCGCTCAACCTGTGCGTACGTGCGGTCGCCAAGCCCGGCGATTCCATCGCGCTGGAGTCGCCGACGTATTTCGGGCTGCTGCAAATCCTGGAGAGCATGGGCGTCAAAGCGCTGGAAATTCCCACCCATCCGCGCGAAGGCATCTCGCTCGAGGCGCTCGAGTTCGCGCTTGATCGCTCCAGGATCGCGGCCGTGATCGCCATGCCGAATGCGCAGAACCCGCTCGGTTTCACCATGTCCGACGACAACAAGAAACGCCTGGTGAAATTGCTGGACAGGCGCGGCGTGCCGCTGATCGAGGACGACGTCTACGGCGATCTGCACTATGGCGATGAGCGGCCGCTTCCGGCCAAGGCCTTCGACCGTAGCGGCAACGTGATGCTGTGCTCCTCGTTCACCAAGACCGTGGCACCTGGGTTCCGGCTGGGCTGGGTGGCGCCCGGCCGCTGGCACGCCAAAGTACAGATGCTCAAATTCATCAACTCGGTCGGTTGCCCCGAGTTGCTGCAACTCGCGGTTGCGGAGTTCCTCGCCAATGGCGGTTACGACCGGCAATTGCGCGGCCTGCGGCGCGTGTTCCGCGACCAGGTGTCCCGCGTTTCTGCCGCGGTCTCGGAGCACTTCCCTTCCGGCACGCGCATCACCCGCCCGGCGGGGGGCTTCATTCTCTGGGTCGAACTGCCGGAAGGCTGCAACTCGGAAGAGTTGTTCCAGCAGGCCATCCGGAACAACATCTCGCTCGGGCCAGGTGTGTTGTTTTCAGCCACCGACCGCTATCGCAACTGCATCCGCATGGGCTGCGCCGAGCCCTGGTCGCCGCGCATCGAACAGGCGATCGTCAAGCTCGGCGGACTGGCCCAGCGGCAGCTTTGAGGCCGGAACCGCCGCGCCGGATTACATTCGCGACTGTCGCCTGACAGCGACAGTATTCAATTTTTCGACGGAATGACACAATGCCCGCGGATGTTCACCCGGGGTGTGCCGCGCCTCGACCGATACTGCGGCTCGCCGGGCAGTCTCGAAAGGTGGCGGGGCCTGCCTGCGCTTTCTGTTCCACTACACGACGAGGAGATCAAATGAAGAAAATCATCATGGCCTTCGCGATGGTTATGGCATTGTTCTCGGCCGGGGCGATGGCGCAAGGGATTCAGGGACTGATGTTCGGCGGCAAAGCCGGCTTTCAGAAACCGCATGGCTCCGACAACGACGCCGGATTCAGCATCGGTGCGGTGCTGGGCAAACCGATCCAGGGCGAGCTGTCGTGGGAAGCGGAAGTTATGCTCGGCGTCATCGATGGTAAAGTTGGTAACCAAGATTGGAGCGTCAACTCGGTCGCAGGCTATGCGGTGTATCGCAGCCAGGGCGACGTCCACGTCAAGGCCAAGCTCGGCGTTTCCTATTGGGACGACGATTTTGACCACGATGTCAACTTGACCGCCGGCATCGGTCTGGGCTTCCGTATAGGGCGGGGCATTCTTGACGTGGAATACACCCAGCTCAACCCACGGACCGACTACCTCACCGTCGGCTTCATAATGCCGTTCTAATCGAACCTTGTGCGGGTTGATGCATCGTTCGCAGCAATCACGCCAAAAAAACCCGCGCAGCTTGCGCTGCGCGGGTCCGTTTTCACCGGTTCGGAAAAACCTACCTGTTTTCTTTCAGCTGAGTGCGTGACCGACTGCGTTGACGTAAATCGCATAGATCGACG
>JACXTT010002024.1_pt1 | contig 32758 bp, 32 predicted proteins | sample 9270951 | NCBI WGS metagenome assembly JACXTT01 (sample SAMN15532306, study PRJNA645909) | rock metagenome | isolation source: weathered quartz diorite | place: Puerto Rico | collected 2017-06-21
ACCGGAGCCACGGGACCAACCGGAGCGACGGGACCGACAGGCCCCGCCGGGCTTAGCTGGCAGGGGACGTGGAGCAGTGGAACTACGTACGCGCAGAATGATGCGGTGGAGTTCAACGGCACCAGCTACATCGGCCTGCAGGCGGGGAATGTGAACCACCAGCCGGACACTAGTCCAACCTTTTGGAGCCTTCTGGCCAGTGGCAATCAACCCTATTCGGCCGTTTCGCACCAATGGATCAACGCCATCGCCGCGAACGGCGCGCCGTCTTCTACTCAGCCAGCATTCTCAGATATTTCGGGAAGCGTCGCGGCCGCGCAACTACCAAACCCCGGCGCCGCAACATTGGGCGGCGTGAAGTCACTGACCGCTGTCCCACACCAATGGATCAACGCCATCAGCACCAGCGGTTCGCCGGCCACCGCGCAGCCTGCCGATGCGGACTTGAGCGTGACCGATGTAACCACCAACAATGTCTCTACTTCGACGCACGGTTTTACGCCCAAGGCTCCGAACAGTACCACGCAATGGCTACGCGGGGATGCGACATGGGCCAATGCCCCGGGACGGTTTACTTCGTTGACGGTGATTACTACACCCGGCGCATCCACCTACACGACGCCGGCCAACATCACGGCAATTCTGGTCGAATGTGTTGGGGGTGGCGGCGGAGGGGGTGGTGCGGCAGGCGCCGCACTCAGTGCGGGAGCCGGTGGAAGTGGAGGCGCCGGTTCCTATGCAAGAAAATACATCGCGTCTCCAGCTGCTTCGTATTCCGTTTCGGTCGGGACTGGTGGATCGGGCGGCGCTGCCGGGGACAATGGCGGATCAGCCGGCGGCAACACAATTTTTGGCAGCACAGTGATAACTTGCAACGCGGGCTCGGGCGGTTCTGGCAGCGGTGCTGTAGGATTGGGGGCGTCTATCGTGGCCGGTGGGGCAGGCGGCGCGACCTCTACCGGAGGTGATTTGAATATAGGAGGCCAGGCAGGGGGCAATGGCGACAGGCTTTCTGGAACGGTGTCCGCTTCCCAGCCCGGAGGAAATTCCTATTTCGGAGGCGGCGCTCCAGGCATTCTGAACGCCGCTGGAGTTGCTGCGGCAAACTTTGGCGCCGGGGGCAGCGGAGCTTCTACGCAAGGTGCCACAAATCGCGCGGGAGGCAACGGCAGCCAAGGTGTGATCGTGGTTTCCGAGTTTCAATAGACCGCACAGTGCTTTTAACAACTCCACGGGCACAGCCCGCGTGTTGGTGGGCGATTGGAGCACTCTAAGTAATCGACTTCCAGTTCTCGCGAGCGGGGCGACCGGGGGGGCAGCAGCATTTGGAAAACGGGATCGTCATCCGCCACTAAATCTTCATGGTGTTCTTCAGCCTTGAGTACTTGTCACCCCGCACGTGGCATTACGAACATGACCACCTTCAAATTAATCGGAGTGTCCTCGACAATGAGTAGGGCATCAGTGGACATGCGCAGCTCCTGCACGGTTAATTCACTCAGGCCTTATCGGTAGGTGTGTTAGCTGCTGCCAAATACAGTACGGCAACAAGCCCTGGCAAATTCGATCGCCCCTTAATGATATTTAGTCAAAGCATCATAAGTAGGAGACAAACGCTCACCGTTAGCGTCGATATTGTTCATGTAACAGCAGTCTGATCCCTTGAAGTGTAGATTATAACTGTTGATAGTATTTTCTCTGTATCCACTGGCAGCGGTTTCGGGTTGACCGTTGAAGGCAGGATGCAATGTGTGCAGATGGTTCTTTGACGGCGAGCGAGCAACAGGTATAGGAAATTAAGACGCACGGCGAAGCGCGCGGTCGGCGTTCTGGAATTGGAAGACCGAACAAGCTTGGGGGATTACAATAAGAAGCCAATCAATGTTGACTTAGCAGCGGGCGGGCATGTTAACCAAGTGGAACTATTAACCATGCTATCTCTATCCTAGAATGGTGCTACCATGCGCCGGCCTTCACTTGGTATCGTTGCTGACCTGAGGTCTGAATATGGCAGCTCACCTGTGCTTCTGCACCGGCTGCCAATCCGCCAAACGCTGCGGCCGACAGTCTCTAATAATATTTCGACTTTCCGCATCCGGGCAACGTTCGGCAGGCTTGACGAACCCCTGCTGCCCAACTCGAAGGTTGGCGCGGATTACATCATCCGCAAACTCCTGAAGACCAGAACTGTCCGCGAAGGCATCGGCCCTCACTTGTACATCCGAGGAATTAGATAGCAGTATTTCTGCACTGAAATGATGGGATTTGTGAGTCAAGACAGCGGTTTGAACATTGGCGTTTCTCCATGCGAGCTCGATTCGCGTCGTACCACCGTGAAGATCGTCGTCTCTCTGCTGCTACTGGCCGGCCTGATCAAAGGGGACCAAGCGGGCGAGGAAGGAAAGCTTAAGGGCTTGAGCCTGGAACAACTGGGAAACATCGAGGTGACCACAACGTCCAAACAGCCCGTTAAGGTCAGCCGAACCCCAGCGGCGATCTACGTGATCACTCAAGAGGATATTCGGCGTTCGGGCGCCACCAGCATCCCAGAGGTTCTCCGTTTAGCGCCGGGAGTTGAAGTTGCGCGTATTGACGCCGTCAAGTGGTCCATCGGCATACGTGGATTCGGAAGCCGGCTGAGTCGTGCGGTGCTCGTGGTCATCGACGGCCGGACCGTTTACTCGCCGTTATATGCCGGCGTTTATTGGGAAGTTCAGGACACGCTGATGGAGGATATAGACCGGATAGAAATCATCCGAGGTCCGGGCGCAACGATCTGGGGACCGAACGCCGTTAATGGCGTGATCAATATTATTACCAAGAGCTCGAAAGACACCCACGGTGAGCTCGTCTCCGCCGGCGGTGGAAACGAGCAGCGCTTCCTCAATTTCCGGCATGGAGGCGGAAACAGTGCGGACTTTAATTATCGCGTTTATGGCAAAGCTTTCACACGAGGTCCCGAGTTCCATCCAGATCACAAGAACTTCGATGACTGGCAAATGGGACAGGGTGGTTTCCGGATGGACTGGGACCTGCAGGGTCGGGATACGTTAACTCTGCAAGGCGACATCTACAAGGGCGCAATCGGAGAGAGTATTTCGGTCGCAACGGAACCCACGGTCCGGCCGACTATCGTCCAGCAGGATGGCCAGCTCTCGGGAGGCAATTTGCTCGGCCGCTGGGGCCATGTTCTAAAGGACGGGTCAGATCTACAGTTGCAAACCTACTATGATCGGACTAGCCGGCATGAGGCCAACTTGGCGGAGATACGCGACACGTTTGACATTGACTTTCTCCATCATAAGACCCTGGCGCGGCGACATGACTTGCTGTGGGGCGCAGGGGTTCGCTTCAGCGTTGGCAGGGTTCCGCCGGTGGTTCCGACCTTGGTGTTCACACCGGAGAATCGGACAGATAAGCTGTACAGCGCGTTCGTGCAGGATGAGATTCAGCTCCTCGGCGAGGAGAAGGGGCTATGGCTGACGATCGGTTCCAAGTTGGTGCGAACCGACTTCTCCGGCTTCGATGCCGAGCCGTCGGTGCGGCTGTTGTGGACGCCGAGTTCGCATCAGACTTGGTGGACGTCCGTCACCCGCGCGATACGCACACCCTCCGATGTTGAGGAGACGCTTACAGCCAGCGGATTGGTGTCATCCAATCCGTTAACCATCATACGCATCGAGCCGAATAGAAAGTTTGTCCCCGAAACGATGCTGGGCTACGAAGCTGGATTCCGGCGCCTTCTCGCCTCGAAACTGTACGTGGACATTACGGCCTTTCATAACCGCTACAATAATCTGGAGAGCGTTGAGAGCGCCTTGCCGCTCTTTCAAACGTCCCCACCGCCACCGCAGTTTGTGATCCCGCTTTCTCTCGGTAACGGCTTACATGGCTCCACCTCCGGGTTCGAGATTGCGCCGGATTGGCGGCCGGTAACCTGGTGGCGACTAGACGGCTCGTATGCATATCTCCGTATGGACCTAAGAACAAAACCAGGCAGCCTGGACACTTCCACGGTGCAGTCCACGGAGGGATCGAGCCCCCATCACCAGGTGGTAGTCCAATCCTCCCTGGAGCTACCCAAAAGCCTAGAGTTTAGTCAAACCTATCGTTACGTGAGCGACCTTCCGACCCAATTGGTCGCGAGTTACGGGACAGCGGACGTCCGACTGAGCTGGCATCGCATCCCACACTTTGAGTTCTCTTTCGTCGGGCAAAACCTGCTGCAGCCGCACCATGCCGAGTACGGCGGAGACCCGATTACGCTGGTCGGGATCAAGCGTAACGTCTACGTGGCAATAACATGGCGAGAGTAAGCGGGATGCGCCACCCAGCTTGGCGCCGTTTATCCCGTCAGATTCATCTTGCCGCCATGACCTTTGGGGTGGCGCTATTCGGTACCTACAATCTGTCAGCGCAGGCCCCAAAAGTTACCGAGTATCAGGTGAAGGCTGCCTATCTGGCCAACTTTGGCAGATTCGCCGAATGGCCCGCTAGCGTCGCGGTTGACAAGAGCGAATCGTTCAATATATGTGTGCTGGGCCAAGATCCCTTTGGCGCAGATCTTGATGCCGCCGTCGCCGGCGAAACCATTGGCCATACCCATGTGCTGGCGAAGCGAATCTCAAGACCGCAGGACGCGGTAGATTGCCGTATCCTCTTCATCAGCTCCTCCGAGGCTAGTCAATGGAAAGAGATCCTGGTGGCTTTGAGGACATTGAGTGTTTTAACTGTCAGCGACATACCCCAGTTCACCCGGCGCGGCGGCATAATTCAGTTTCTGCTGGACGGGAACCGAGTGCGTTTCGATATCAATCTGGCCGCCACAGAGCGCGTCGGGGTGAAGCTGAGTTCTGAACTGCTGAAGTTGGCGGTCACCGTGAGCAGGAGTCAATAGCCGGAGACCGACTATATGCTCAAATTTCGAGACTACTCGATCAAGAAAAAGCTGACATTGATGAACATGGTGGTCAGCGCCGCCACTCTGCTATTGGCGTGTACGGCGTTTGGCGCTTACGAGCTGATCACCTTTCGGTCAGACGTGGTGCGTAGTGCGTCGATTCAGGCCCAGATCGTCGGAGCAAATAGCGCTTCCGCCTTGTTGTTCAATGATGCGAAGTCGGCCGTAAACACTCTTTCGGCATTGAAGGCTGCCCCCAACGTTCTGTCCGGCGGTATCTACACGCTCGCGGACGAGCCTTTTGCGGTGTATCAGCGGGACGCGCGAGAACACATCCCGCCGCTACCTCCGATGCCGGCGGGCCAAAGGGAGGAGCACTGGTTCGCCGGACGGCAACTGAAACTACTCCGCTCCGTCGTGTTTCAAGGGAAGCTGATCGGAACGGTTTACATCCTGTGTGATTTGCAAGAGATGTATGACCGTATAGTACGGTACGCGGGTATCGTTGCGGTCGTATTGTCTGTGTCCCTGATGGCGGCCTTTCTGTTATTAACGACGTTCCAGCGAGCCGCCACTCGGCCGATCCTGCAGTTGGCGGAGACCGCGAGGATCGTCTCCCGGGAGAAGAACTATTCGGTTCGCGCGCCCTCAACCGACAGCCATGACGAAGTGGGGCTTCTGATCGAAGCTTTTAATGAGATGCTGGTCCAGGTCCAGAAGAGTGACGCGGCCCTCCAGACTTCGCAGGAGGAGTTGGAGCAGCGTGTGGCACAGCGTACTGCGGAGCTCGATGCTACCAACAAGGAATTGGAAGCATTTACTTATTCGGTGGCTCACGATCTGCGTGCTCCGCTCCGCCACATTCAAGGCTTTTCCAATCTGTTGATGGAGTCGTCCGGTCCACAACTGGAACCTGGGGCCCAGAAGCATCTGCAGCGCATCGATGAAGGGACCCAGCAAATGGGGCGATTGATCGACGATTTGTTGAGCCTCGCGCGCATCGGCCGCCAGGAGCCGCGCCTCCAGGCGACTGGCTTGAATTCGCTGGTACAAGAAGTTCTGCGAGATTTGAAGACCGAAACGGAGGGCCGTGACATTCAATGGCAGGTCGGTGATTTGCCGTTTGTTGACTGCGACCCTGGATTGATGAAGCAGGTCTTTTATAACCTCCTCTCGAACGCCGCCAAGTATACACGCCCACGCAAGCCGGCCGTGATTGACATTGGGCAGGTGTCAGTAGAAGGCCAGGTTGTGAACTTCGTACGGGACAACGGTGTGGGCTTCAACATGAAGTATGCCCCAAAGCTATTTGGCGTCTTTCAGCGTCTTCACCGCAAGGAGGACTTCGAAGGAACAGGCGTGGGACTGGCCACTGTGCAACGAATCATTCACAAGCACGGCGGGCGCATCTGGGCTGAAGCGGAGATAGACAAAGGCGCTACGTTTTTTTTCAGCCTTGCGGCCCAGAAGAATGGATAGCAAACCGCCGCGGCTCATGAGGGAGAAAAACTAGTGACGACAATGCATCATGAAGAGATAGAAATTCTGTTGGTCGAGGACGATCCGCTCGATTTGGAAATGACCCTTCGCTCGCTCCAAGGCGACCACGTAAACAACCGCATTGAAGTGGCTCGTGATGGCGAGGAAGCCCTGGATTTTCTGTTCCGCCGGGGACCTCACAGCGGCCGCTCGCCAGAATCACAGCCGAAGTTAGTCTTATTGGATCTAAAGTTACCCAAGATCGACGGACTGGAAGTGCTCCGGGAGATTAGAGCAATGCCGGAGACACGAACTATTCCAGTGGTCGTACTAACGTCGTCCGCGGAACAACGGGATATCGTCGAGACTTATAAACTTGGAGTCAATAGCTATATCCAAAAGCCCGTGGATTCCGCTCAGTTCCGCCAAACCGTTAAAGCGGCGGGATTCTACTGGTTGGTGGTGAACCGGCCACCGCTTGTGCAGGCTTAGTGCCGATGGCGTGTCGGTGTGGAGGTCTTTATTCGTAGTGTTACTGGAGGTCACGATCACGAATTGGATGGACAGATCGTAATTCGAGATGTGTATGACCAGCGGGAACTGGCAAATGGCCCCCGGATTTGATGCTCGTCCCCTCATGTAAGGGGGAGATCCGTGAACAGCCGGCGTGAACTTGTTTTTCATCCAGCCTTTCACGAACTAACAAATACTATGAAATCGCCACTGCAAATCCTATCGTTGGAAGACGACCCAGCTGACGCGGACTTGATTCTGGCGACCCTTGCCCAGGCGAACATCAAGTGTGAGGCGGTTCAGGTCGAAACGGGGCAAGACTTCGTTGCCGCCCTCGAACAAGGCGGCTTCGATTTGATCCTATCGGATCACTCATTGCCGACCTTCGACGGTGTTTCAGCACTGAAAATCGCTCTGGAAAAGGCGCCGGACGTGCCGTTCATTTTCGTTTCTGGTGCCATGGGTGAAGATCTGGCGATTGAACTCATTAAGGGCGGCGCCACCGACTATGTTTTCAAGAACCGACTCTCCCGGCTGGCCCCAGCCGTCCGCCGAGCGATCGCGGAAGCTGAGGAGCGCACTGCCCGAAGGGAGGCGGAACGGTCGCGTTCCGAGGCTGAACAAGTACTCCGCGAAAGCGAGGAACGCTTCCGAGATCTGTTTGAGCAGGCGCCTGTTCCGTATTACGACGTCGATCACAGAGCCGTCATTCGAAGGTTCAACCGTGCCGGCTGCACTCTGTTAGGGTACGACGTGAATGATTTAGTGGGCAAGTTTGTATGGGATCTCGCGGCCCCGCATTTCCGAAAGGTGAGCCAGCAGGTGACAAATGCAATCTTGAACGGTAACGAGCCTACGGCCCCGTTTGAGCTTGAGATTATCTGTAAAGATGGGTCTCCAATCCCCGTGGCAGTGCACGCGACGCTCATTCGAGACACCTCGGGCCAGATTACCGGCCTTCGTTCCGCACTGCTTGACGTCAGGCAACGTAAGCTCGCTGAAACTGCGTCCAGGAAAGCCGAGCAGTACACCCTCGAATTGCTGATTAAGCGTGACGAGCTTATCGAAGCTCTGGAGTCAGCCCGCCAGGCCAATCTGGTCAAGAGCCGCTTTCTAGCTAACATGTCACATGAGCTGCGCACGCCGCTGAACGGCATCATTGGGCTCTCCGAACTACTCCATGACGAACTACTGGGCGACCTGTCTCCGCAACAGAAAGAGTACATGGGCGACATACTCGCAAGTGGGCACCATCTGCTCGATCTCGTAAACAATCTGCTCGATCTGGAGCGCGCCGAGCTCGGAAAGATAGAATTATCGCTACAACTCGTAGATGTACCACAACTGTTAAAGGAAGTATGCGACGTTTTGCGCACCCTCGCGGATGACAATGGTGTCAAAGTGTCTGTTACCGCCGATCCCGCACTTAGCGCCGTTACAACCGATCCCATTCGGCTGCGACAGATCGTTTATAACTATTTATCAAATGCAATCAAATTTTCGCCCTCTGAGAGCCTAGTGCAGGTGCGAGCCATTCCAGATGAGGGCGCAGGATTTCGCGTAGAGGTTTCCGATCATGGCCCCGGCATCAAGCCGGAAGAGCTTTCGTTGCTGTTTAACGATTTTCAGCAACTGGACCGTACCCAGAAACGCCGAGGACAAGGTGCCGGCCTCGGCCTTGCGTTGGTAAAGCGCATTGTGGAGGCGCAGGGTGGAAGTGTTGGCGCGGACAGTGTGTTCGGATCGGGAAGCATCTTCTATGCAGTGCTACCTGGCCGACACCCCAGTACGCCGCGGTAAAGTTTATTCAACCCGGAGGAGTACGCTTGTCCTCCGAAAAAGCGCTCGTGCGATGCGAAAAACGCACTTCGGTAACGCTTTGTAACGTACTATCCTGAGTGTTCATACCGCGCTCATCGGTGTTCCGCGGCGTTGCGCACCGCTTTCGGACCTTGCTGCGCACGGGCTTGCGCTCGTGTGCGGAGCGCTGTTGGTGTGGCGATTTTCCCGTTGCCCGACACCTTGTCCCTTTCGGTGATTGTTCAGACCGGGCATGTCACCATAATCCTTGACCCGCGGGGATCGTACCAATCCGTAGGCTGGGCGCGCCCACCATTTGTGACCTCGGATAAAGAAAGCGGACTCGCTGGCGAGAGGGCGCGAAGTCAAGTTCGTGTGCTCTGGGTCCTTCTGGACAGTTCTGCGTCATACGATACAATTGGCTACTCTGTAGACATGTCCCCTCCTTCATCTCCTCAGATCAAATGTGAAATGAGAACGCGGCTTTTTGGCGAATTTACCGACGCGATTCATCCTGGCATCAACACACAGCTGGCCCGTGATGCGTGTCTGAAACCAATCAACGAACACGGATGTGGTACGGGAACCTGATGCGAAGCGCTCAGCTGCGAGCCGAGCAGACACCGCGGCATAGCGACGAGATCCTGCGGCTCGTCATCGACGCAATCCCCACGATGGCGTGGACCGTGCGGCCGGACGGGGTTGTTGATTTCGTTAATCAGCGCTGGCTTGACTATACGGGTCTCACTTTCGAGGAGGAAATTAAAGAGCCGACGCGCGCAATGCATCCCGAAGATCTTCAAAAAGCCGTGGAAAAATGGGGCGCGAATATGGCCGCTGGGGAATCGTTCGAGGATGAAATGCGGTTGCGGCAGGCTGACGGGGAATATCGCTGGTTTCTGATTCGCACGGTGCCGCTGCGCGACGAGCGCGGAAACATCGTGAAATGGTATGGAACTAGTATAGACATTGAGGACCGAAAGCGGGCGGAGGATGACCTAAAGAGGCAGAAGGAAATCCTGCAAAAGATATTTGATAGCGTTCCAGCCATGATCGGATTTGTCGGGCCAGATGGCAAGATCAAGCTCGCCAACCGGGAATGGGAGCGCACGTTGGGATGGACCCTGGAAGAAGTACTTAGACAAGACCTGGACGTTTTTGCCGAGTTATATCCCGATCCCAGTTACCGTCAGGAAATACTGAATTTCGTGTTCAGCTCAAATGGTGACTGGGACGATTTCAGAACCAGAGTAAGAGACGGGCGGGTGATCGACACGTCCTGGGCCAACGTTCACCTCTCCGATGGAACAACCATCGGCATTGGACGCGATATCACTGACTTTAAGCGGGCGGAAGAAGCGCTACAGAAATCGCGCGACCAGCTACGCGCCCTCGCGGCACGGGTCCAGAGTGTCCGGGAAGAGGAGAGGACCAGAGTGGCACGTGAGATCCATGACGAACTTGGCCAGGCTTTGACGGCCATCAAGATTGACCTGAGCTCTTTAAGTCACGGGCTGCCGGCAGATAAGAAACGCCAGTCTGAATCGATCCTTAAACTCGTCGGTGAGACGATTCAGGCCGTGCGACGAATCTCCACGGAATTGAGGCCGGCGATTCTCGACGCCGTAGGTCTTGTGGCCACCGTCGAATGGGCGGCCGGCGATTTCGCAACTCGCACCGGGACAAAGTGCCAATTGGACTTACCGCAGGATGATGTCGTCATCAGCAAAGATTGCGCTACGGCATTGTTTCGCATCTTCCAGGAGACCTTGACCAATGTCGCGCGGCACGCGAACGCGACGGAGGCAAACGTGCGCCTCGCCGAGAACGACGGCAATCTGACCCTGGAAGTTCACGATAATGGCGGAGGGGTTAGCGAAGAACAACTTGCCGCAGGCAGCTCGCTTGGGATCCTTGGGATGCGAGAGCGAGCTCGGCTGCTCGGAGGCGAGGTCACCATTGCCGGCACTCTCGGAGCGGGCACCACCGTGAGAGTCCGGATTCCCGAGACCCATCCCACGCCGCCGAAGGACGACAAGTGATCAGGATCCTTATCGCCGATGACCATCCCATCGTACGGAGGGGGCTGAAAGAGATTCTCGTGCGCGAGCTCGAAGGCGCGACCTGTGGCGAAGCTGGTAATGCACAGCAGGTTCTTTCCGAGGTACAGAGCCATGACTGGGACCTGTTAATCCTGGACGTGACGATGCCAGGGCGCAGCGGCCTTGACGTTCTTCGGGACCTCAGGAAGCTGCGGCCCAAACTACCCGTGTTGGTCTTGAGCATGCATCCTGTAGACCAGTTGGGCAAGCGGTCGCTAAGAGGTGGAGCTTCCGGTTACATGAATAAGGAAAGCGCGCCCGAGGAATTGATCGGGGCCGTCCGTAAAGTGCTTGCGGGCAGCGTGTACGTGAGTCCATTGTTGGCTGAGAGGTTGGCGTCGGATTTACGCGCAAATCCAGAACGACTCCTTCACGAAACTCTGTCCGAGCGGGAATTCGAGGTTCTGCGGATGCTCGCCTCAGGGAAAACAGTAACCGAGATCGCGGCGGAGCTACATCTGAGCTTGCCGACCGTCAGTACACATCGCGCTCACATTTTGGCAAAGATGAACATGACGAGCACAGCAGCCCTGATTAGCTACGCCGTGCACAATCGCCTTGTAGATTGAAAGATGCGACGAATCAGTCCTTCCCTGCGAAGATCACGTTTTCTAGGTTTGTATACAGCGTAACCCAATCTAACTCACCCATCCTCGAACAAAGTATGACCCGCTTTCCTAAGTATTTCGAGAGTGAAATCCGATCTCCGTTGATAGTGTTCTCCTCCAGCACTGAGTAATGTTAAGAGGGGAGCGATAAATCAAAGCGCTGATTGCATTAGATGACAGAAGACGGCGTTGGAGAATGCGTTGAAACGACTCAAGAAGCAATACGGACCCGAGAGCGTGATCCACTGGCGCGTCAGTAACACAATCACCGTTTGCAACATACTCGCTGGTGTATTGATCTGCCGACATGTCAGCCCCTACAACCCCTCACTTCAAATGTGAAGTGAGAATGCGGCTTTTTACCGAGTACAACGCCGCGATCCATCGTGCCATCGAAATGCAGCGCCAGCACCTTACCGGTTTGAAGTCCGGTCAAGGCGATACGCCGCGAATTGAAGAAGTGGAGAGTGCGAACGACGCTCAGAAAGCGGCCCGCGATGCATATCTGAAGCACATCAACGAACACGGATGTGGTATGGCAACCTGAGTCGAGGCTCAGACGCCGATGCCGTGTTTTGCCGGGGTACTCCCAGACGCGTGCCACGATCAGTGATGGTCGTCCCTACCGCGACAGTGGCTGGCGTACCACTTTGATGCAAAACGCTAGATCCTATTGGAAGTGCCCGGTGGACAGAAGTCGGGGGGAGTGTGCCAGGGCCATGTTGGGAGTGCTCTGCCAACCGGCTCAGGCGCAATCAGCTTCGAGCGAAAAGTTAGCCCCAAAAGCAAGCGACGTCTATCTTCAGTTGTCTACCGCCGAACCGGATACTGACGCTGACACTGGCCCCGCACGAATGCATGGTCGGCAATCTGCGTTAACTAACATCTGAGGTGGTCCAGTCCGTAGACACAACCGCATCGCATCGTAAAATCAATGGCCTGAGAAGACATGTCCAGCCGAGCTGGTGTCTGGTCCCGCTGGGCCGACGTCCTCGTCATCGTGAAACCAGAGACCGTCGTCAGCTTGCATAGCAGCGGCTTTCGGCTTTACTAGCGTTGGCAGTCCCGACCACGCGGCGGGCGACCGAAGATCACTGATGAAGTCCGCAGTCTGATCCGCCGCCTGGCTCTGGTTCGCCCAAAATAGATCCCACATTGAATCAGCAGCTTGGCGCCCGGTGTAACATTGTTACCGCGGAGGCTTTCCTCGCCGGATGGACTTTCGGCGAAGCACAGGCATATCGGATGTGGCTGGCGCACCCGGTTCTGCATACGCCTCTCCAATGAAGCTGCCTCAATTCCGCAGGGCGCTTCGGATCTTGGGGATGACCTCGCCATGCTGCGCCGGTGACACCTTAGCCAGGAAGGCCTCGAAGCACATCCGTGCCTTGGAACCCTAGCCACGCGCTTGATTTGAAAAAATGCCTGTTTCAACGGCTGTGTTGCAAAAACTCAGTGAACGAGTCTGATAGGCTGCAGCTTATTTCATGATCAAACCGCGGCCAGCGCTGTTCAAATGGCGGCACTTCGAACCTGAAATCATTGTTTGGGCGGTGCGTTGGTATCTGCGGTTCTCCCTTTCGTATCGGGACGTCGAGGAATTGCTCACGGAACGAGGTCTCCGCGCTGACCACACCACCGTTTGGCGCTGGGTGCAGCTTACTGAACGAGAGATGCCGCGGGAATTGAAACCAACCAACGGCTCCTGGAGGGTTCGACGAAACGTACATTTGCCAAGGTGGGAGCTGGCGGTACCTGTATCGTGCTGTCGCTTCCACTGGCGCCACGATCGGCTTCTGGTTCTCCGCTGAGCGAGACGCGGCTCTGCAGGCTCCTGATCATCCCCGGCCGCGAGTCATCACAGTGGACGGCAACCCGTTCTGCCCGAAAGTGATCGCGGAGCTGAAGGAAATCCTCGGATTGAAAACTGAATAGTCGACCGACGAGATTGGCGGTTGGTTTGGTTTCGCCGACAGAATTGTTTTTGCAACACAACCAGCCGGAACGGATTTATTGCTAGAGGGGCGCAGCGACTTAGGCCGCCTTGCGATTATCGTTCCGGCCTGTCTTCAGATACGGCGCCAGTTTCTTCTGTGCGTTAAACACCCGCCACAGCACGGTGCCGATCGGGACCGCGAGGGCGGCAGCGATTTCGTGATATTCCCACTGTTCGATGAAACGGAGCCTCATGAGTTCCTGTTCACGGGAATTCAGGAAGGCTGTCCAACTTCGGAACTCAAACGCTGGTGTTGCTGGCGGCATATGGCTGGCAGCTAGCCGATCAGCAAGGTCCGCCAAATCGACTGTTTCTACCTCCGCCGCCTGCTTTCTGTAATAGTGGGAAAGAGCGTTGCGGGCGATTTTGAAGAGCCATGCACGAAACAACTTGCGCTCGCGTAGTTGTGAAGCTTTTAAGTGAACGGTCAACATCACCTCCTGCGCCAGATCTTCGGCCACAGCAGCTCCACACCCTCGGGTTCGGAAGAAAGCAAGGAGTTGTGGTGTAAGGACTCTGAAAAGATCGGCGAAGGAAAGCTCGTCTGGAGCATCTAAGAACCGTTCCGTCACCCTTTCTTCATGCACGGATCTGTTAATTGGGATCGATTGGTTGTTCATGTAAGGTTTCCGCGTCCGGTGACGCGCACCCTTTTAAGGCATTTTCGAACCCAATTCCTGGCGGAAGCCCGATGTTTCTTGTTCTGAGCGACTTATGATGTCCTAGTATGCGCCTCGAGCGCTCCCTGCCACGTGGATTTCCGACTCCTAGTGTCTCGATTTCCGACTCTTCAGCGTCCGATCAATGAACCTACGTCGGGCTGATAGGGGTGAAGCGCTCCCATGGTAACGACGAAACCAATACTGCGCGCGTCGAGGGTGGGTCGCCGTGTCCAGCAGACAGCCAGGGTATTTGAGACTTGGATCAAGAATAACTCTCCTCTCCGGCCGGGAACGTCCCAGCTTTCACGGCCTTGTCGAAGCGTGCCAGGGTCTCCAGAACGCAGCGCGCGCCGTCGAGGAAGGGGCGGGCGAACTTCGGACGAAAATCCGTGTTCAGGCCCAGCAGATCCTGAAGCACCAGTATCTGTCCGTCACATCCCGCGCCGGCGCCGATGCCGATGGTCGGAATACGAAGGCTTTCACTAATTTCCCGGGCAAGGTTCGCTGGCACACACTCGAGCACGATCGCAAACGCCCCAAGTTCCTCGAGAGCGGCCGCCTGCCGGGCGATATTTCGCGCCGAGTCGCTGCTTCGGCCCTGTACTCGAAAGCCTCCGTAGGCATGCACGGATTGAGGCTGCAGCCCGATATGGCCCATCACAGGTATACCGCTCTGGACCATTCGTTGAACTACATCTTCATGTCCGTCCACGCCCTCGAGCTTGACGGCGTGTGCACCGGCGACCATCAGGATCGATGCCGAGTCGAGAGCCGCAGCCAACCCTTTTCGGAAAGAAAGAAACGGCATGTCCGCGACGATGAATTTGCCCGCTGCGCCGCGCACGACTGCCTCCGTGTGGAGGCGCATCAATTCCGTACTGGCTGAAAGCGTCGAAGGATGTCCTTGCATCACCATCGCGGCGCTGTCGCCGACGAGAATTCCGTCAATTGGACTCTTCGACAGGAGACGGGCAAACGTGTAGTCGTAACACGTCACCATCGAAAGCTTGCGCCCCTCGGCTTTTGCGCGCAGAAAGTCCATATTGCTCACGGCTCACCTCATCGTGGGAGAGGGCGAGTTGAAAGCGGCCGGCCGCCCCGTCTGAAAGGAGAGTGGCTCCGAATCCTCCGGATTGCGGAGGCGATACCCTACCCACGGCTCGTTCACAATATATTCCGCTTCGTGCGACCTATGCAGTTACCGGCCCGACGGAGCGCTGGGCGCCGGCCCAATAGCGCTCGCGCAGGAGGCGTTTCAGTATTTTTCCAGAGCCGCTTTTCGGCAAATCCGTCTCGGAGAACTCCACATGGCGAGGAACCTTGTAATTTGCCAGGCTCTGTCGGCAGTGGAGGATCAAAGCATCCACAGTGAGTTGCATCCCCGGCTTTAGAACGACGCACGCTGCCACTATTTCTCCCCACTGCGGATCTGGTATGCCGAAAACTGCCACCTCCCGCACAGCTGGATGGTTGAGAATAACGGCCTCAACCTCACCGGAATATACATTTTCGCCGCCAGTGACGATCATGTCCTTCTGCCGGTCAAGCAAATAAAAGAATCCATCGCGGTCTTGATAGCCGATGTCTCCCGTGCGAAAGGAGCCGTTTCTGAAGGCCGCCGCAGTCTCCGGTTCGTTGTTCCAGTAACCACTCATCACGTTCGAACCACGCGCCACCAGCTCACCTGTCTTACCAGCCTCAACCGGGTTGCCTGACTCGTCGGTAACCAGAACTTCGATACCGGGGCAAGGCCGCCCGCAAGACGTTAGGTGATCATCGGTATGTTCATGGTCCTGCAGACCCGTGAGGAATCCTGTCTCGCTGAGGCCATATACCTGAACGAGCTTGACATTCGGTAGCAGCCTTCGAGTCCGACGGATAAGCTCCGGCGCCATTGGCGATCCACCATAAGCAAGTACCTCAAGGCTGCTCAAGTCACATGGATTGTCTTCCACGAACTGCAGCAGCAGGTTAATCATAGTCGGGACCAGAACTGTATAGGAAATCCGCTCTTTGGCGACGGCCTCGCAGAAGCTTGACGCGTTGAAACGAGGCATGGCTGCCTGGCAAGCGCCGAACGCCGGCGCCGCGAACATCGCAGGAAAATCGGCTATGTGGAAAATGGGCGCCGCGTGCAGATATGTGCCGCCCTCCTTGTATCGCATCCAGTAATTGAAATTGTTCACATTGGCGAACACATTGGAATGCGTCAACATCACGCCCTTGGGTCGACCGGTGGTGCCGCTTGTGTAGATCAAAGTTAAGATTGCTTGGGGATCGTAACACGGATCCGGACAGGGACCACTCAGTCCGTCCAACTGTCCCTGGTCGAGGACAAACTCCAGAGGCAGGCGACTTTCAGGTGAGGGCAATGTAGAGTGCCGGATGAGACCACGCGGGCTGGCGTCGGCCAGCACATGATCGATTTCGACGGGCGACAGTCGTGTATTAATCGGGACGGCAATTATTCCCAACCAACCGCACGCATACACCAACTCGATATAATCGGGGCCGTTGGGCAGGAGGAGAGCCAGACGGTCGCCTGGCAGGAACCTAGCCTGAGTGAGTGCAGCCGCCAACCGCTTAACACGATCGTGGAGCTGCGCAAAAGTGACTTTCGAGTCGTCGCTTAAGGTAAGTGCCGGCTGATCCGGATAATATCGTACAGCGCGACCCATGGAATGGACGTAAATCATGAACCCGTCTCCATGTGCATCCAGAATTGGTCTGCGTCACACTCGTAGCGATACCGCGCCAACTCCGTGACACTTATCATCTTGAGATCGTGTTTAGCGCAGAAGGGGATGAGATCAGTTAGTCGCGCCATGTCGCCGTCATCTTTGACTATTTCGCAGATCACGCCCGAGGGATTCAATCCACCAAGACGAGCGAGGTCGACCGCCGCTTCCGTATGGCCTCGCCGTTCCAATACGCCATCCCTGCGGGCACGAAGCGGGAAGATGTGGCCCGGCCTTGCCAGATCTTCAGGGCGCGTACTTGAGTCGATTGCCGCCAGGATCGTCCGGGAACGGTCGTATGCGGAAATTCCCGTTGTGACGCCTGGTCCCTTCGCATCGATCGAGACCGTACGCAGGAAGTATTTCTTGAGGCCATCGGCCCCAACTCAAGGGCGTCCGCTCTCTCACCAGTAATAGCCAGGCAGATCAGTCCGCGCGCATGAGTGGCCATGAAGTTGATGGCTTCCGGGGTGATCATCTCCGCGGCGATCATGAGATCCCCCTCGTTCTCGCGGTCTTCATCGTCGACGATCACGATCATGCGCCCAGCTTGGAGCTCCGCGATCGCCTCAGCGATTGATGCGAAAATAGCGGACTGACCGGCAGCTTCCAGCGCCGGGGCCGTGTGAGCAATTTCAAAGTTTTCAACACAGTCGGTAAACATGTCGCGGAGGTCCTCTAGACGAGTGTGAGCGTATGGCCCATGCTCTGTTTCTTGACTCTTAGATACCTGGCGGCGTGAGGATTGGGCGACGCCTCGCACGGAACCTGCTCCACGACGAAAATGCCAGCGCTAGCTAACGCACGGCGCTTTTCAGGATTGTTGGAAAGCAGGCGAATCCGCTGGATCCCGAGGTCATTGAGGATGGCGCCAGGCAAGCCGAAATCCCGGCAGTCTGCCTCAAAACCAAGTGCGTGATTTGCCGCAATGGTGTCAAGACCCTCATCTTGCAGCGCATAGGCCTGCAATTTTGCCATCAGGCCTATCCCGCGCCCTTCCTGTTGTTCGTAGATCAAGAGACCGCAGCCTTCCGCGGCGATGGCTCGCATCGCAAGTTCTAATTGCTCGCCGCAGTCGCAACGGAGAGATCGCAGGACGTCACCTGTAATGCACTGGGAGTGAATCCGAACAAGTGGCGCTCGTCCTGACGGCTCACCGAGCACAAGCGCGATTGCCGTCTCAGGCGAGCGCCGACCCCGGCTCTGGCGCTCAAACCCCAGCGCCCGAAACACCCCCCAACGCGTGGGTAGTTCCGTGGCCGCGACCTGGCGTATCGGGCCGGGCTCCTGAGACTCCTTCATAGAAGTTTCCGTTTAGGCGAGAGTCCTACTTCAAGACGCCTTAACTGGCGCCTGGCGCTTCTCAAAGAATGCGGCAATTGCTTTTCTGGTTTCTGCCGACCGCACACGCACGGCAAACTCCTGGAGCTCGTCGGCAACCGCGTGCTCCAGTTGCTCGCGCCGAGGACGTTTCATCAGGTTCTTACAACTTCTCAGCGCCACTGCTGGTTTCCGTGCGAGTGTCTGTGCCGTTTCTGTAGCCTTCGCCAAGAGATTGGTATCTGGGAAAACAGCAGTCACCAAGCCCAACTCGCTCGCCCGAGCCGCGTTGAAGGGCGCGCCTAGCATAACCAATTCGGCTGCCTGCAGGTATCCGATTTGGCTTGGCAGCAAGTAGCTTGATCCAAATTCCGGCACGAGCGCGAGATTGATAAATGGGATTTGAAACTTCGTATTTTCAGCGGCGTAAACGAAGTCACAGTGGGTCAGGATGGTGGTTCCCCCTCCGATCGCCACGCCATGCACCGCGGCGACCAGCGGCTTGCTGAAACTGATCAGCGCATTTATCAGGCAAGCCTGAGGGCTGTCGCCCGGTCCCGGAGGATTTTTCATGAAGTCATCCAGGTCGTTGCCGGCGCAGAACGAGTCGCCCGCTCCGGACAACAGGACGACATTTACGCTGTCGTCCTTGTCTGCGTCGTTAAGGAGATCGGCCAGACCCGTATACATCGCCATCGTCATCGCATTCTTCTTCGCCGGGCGGTTGAATTGCACTCTCAGAATGTTTCCGGAGCGCTCCGTTAGAAGTTCATTCACGGGTTACCTCTTCTTTTCTGAAGTAGATGGAATTTCCGCGTAGGCAATGCCGCTCAAATTGCCTTGAGCGAACAGAAGATTCTTCTTGCCCGAGCCATCCAGGTTGCAGCTATACACGGAGCCCCCCAAATCGGTCATGAACATTCGGTTGTTCTTCAGATCCAGAGCCAGACCAATCCCCTCCATGAGGTGGTTGAAGATAATTTCCGGATCTTTGCGGCCGCCAGACGTAATGTCCATGGGCGCACGACTCACGGTATTGCCCCGTGGTGGGTCGCCACGATCGGTCCAGTACATCGTCCGGTTGGCCAAGTCGAGGTCAAGATCGATGGGCTCGGGAAGGGCATCATAGAGAAGCTCAATGTCTTTGCGCGCTGACGGAGTTTGACCCTTGGGGATGTCGATGCCAGCCCGGAAGATTCGCCCTTGGCCGGCGTTGTCGGAACCCTTTTGTGTCCAATATACATGCCCGCGGTCTACATCAAGCGCAATTCCCACGCACCAGTTTCTGGCATCGCGGCGCTCCTCATCGCCGTGCCCCGTTTCGATGAGTGTCTCGACGTCGGATCCGTCGAGATTGGCGCGCATGACACGCATGCCCTCACGATCCGACCAGTAGAGTTTGCCGTTCTTCTTGTCGAGTTGGAGTTGTTTTGGGGTATGTGTGCGCCCCTCAGGAACGATGGTCGCCAGATTCTTTCCGTCGAGATTTGCGCGAAAAATCGAACCGTCGCTGGCGCCGACGCTGCCCATATTTGTCCAATAAATGTGGCCGGCCTCTACATCGACGACGACGCCGTCAGGCAGTTTCCGCGCTTCCGTGACGATCGTCTTCAGGTCAGACCCGTCGGGGTTGCACGACATCACTCGGCCACCCCCCAGATCCAAGAAGAACAGACGAGCGATCGTCGTTTGGGACGCGGTTTTCCCCGGCTTCGAGCTTTTAGCAGTAGGTTTACTCGTAAGCGCCTTGCTCATCGCACACCTCCAGAGACTTCAGCTTCGTGAGCGGCATGAGGGATCGTACCGCCAGTACGGAATTGGGCAATTTCATCGCTGCTGAATCCGAGTTCCTGCAGCAGTTCGTCGTTGTGCTCGCCAACTGCGGGGGCACGACGCGCTGCAACTTTTGGAACCCCGTGCAGTGTCAATGGACTGCTCACGGTGTATTTCACGTTTTCTCCGGCGCCTTCGATCGGCACGACGATGTCGTTCTCCCGCAGCTGCTGATCTTTGACCACTTCGCTCGGAGCGTGAACGACGCCGTATGTAAGGTGAGCTTGATCGAAGACTTCCCGCCAGTGCGACATCGGCTGTGTGGCGAAGAGTTCGTTCAGAATGGACGTGAGTTCGCCCGAATTCGCCATCTGCTTCGCTGGATCGGTGAATCGCGCGTCCGTTAACAGATCCGGGCGGCCAATTCCCTTTGCGAGAGCCGGCCAATGGTCCGGTGTGACGACGATCAGGAACCACGTATCATCAGAGGCTCGATATACATTGAGCGTAGCGTTCGACGGTTTCAAACGGTCGTGCAAGGGGAAGAACGCCGCGTCGCAAAGTGCGGCCTGAATGAAGACGGCGCATGCCCAGACGCCCGCAGCGAGAAGCGATGTCGTGACATACGAACCTTTCCCCGTGCGCTCGCGCCTATAAAGGGCCGTTACAATCGCGGAATACAAAGTAACCGCAGTGGCGTGATCTCCGCTGCCCGATGGGGGGAGAGTGGGTGGAGCGCCAGCATCGCGGGTCAGCGACAGCAAGCCGGATCTGGCCCAGTACGCCGTGATATCAAATCCTGGAAGGCTTGCGTCGGGACCCTTTTCGCCGTAACCAGTCAGGTCCGCATAAATCAGCCGGGGGTTCCACTGCGCAACGTTTTCGTACTCCAGCTTCAGCTTCTTACGCGCTGGCTGCGGCGTGTTGACGATCAGTACGTCCGCCCACTTGACGAGGCGTTCCAGAATATCCTGTGCTTGCGGGGATTTCAGATCGAGCGCCAGTCCCCGCTTGTTACGATTGTTCAAGTGCCACGGATAATTATCCTGGGATCGCGGTTGGGGTGGAATCTTGTATCCGATCCGCCATGCGTCACCCGTTGGAGGTTCGACCTTGATCACATCAGCGCCAAAATCTGACAAGATCACTGCGGCGCCTGGTCCAGCGATGAAACTCGCCAGATCCACAACCTTCAACCCGGAAAAAATATTATCGCTGTTCATCGTTGTGTTCCTTTCTCACCGGCCCTGAAATTTTGCGGGTCGCTTTTCGAGAAACGCGGACGTCCCTTCCTTTTTGTCTTCAGTTGACGTGCAGATGGCCACGAGCGAAGCTTCCAGAAGAAGACCTTCCGAGAGACTCGTCTCAACTCCGTTGTTCACAGCCTGCAGCACGCATTTGACGGACAGGGGAGCGTTGGCGGCGATCTGTTTCAAGATCGCCTCTGCACGGCCGATTAGTTCGGTGGGCTTAACGACTTCATTCACGAGCCCAATTCGGTATGCCTCTTGTGCACCGATCATTCCGCCGGTGAGGATGAGATGTAAGGCCACGCCCTTTCCGACGAGTCTGGGAAGCCGTTGCGTCCCGCCGTAGCCAGGCATGATCCCGAGTTTTACTTCGGGAAGACCGAATTGTGCGTTCTCCGAGGCCAGGCGGATCGTGGAGGCGAGCGCCGCTTCGCAGCCTCCGCCGAGAGCAAATCCGTTGACGGCCGCGATGACGGGCTTGCCGAGATTCTCAATGAGACTTATCAGCGCCTGTCCGCGCCGGGTCTTTTCTTCGGCTTGAACGGGCGTATCGGTAGCTACTTCATTGATGTCCGCGCCTGCGATGAACGCTTTGTCGCCTGCGCCGGTGAAAATAACGCCGTGCACTTCGGAATCGTCGCGTGCATCCTCGAAGGCGGCTCTCAAGTCCGCGATGGCTTTCTTGTTCAGCGCATTAAGCACCTTAGGCCGGTTGAGCGTGACGTATGCGATGCCGCTCTTCTTCTCATAAAGAACGGTCTCGAGTGACAATCCTGCAATCATAGATGAACCCATGAAATCTCCTTTAAACGAAAGCGCCAAAACCGGTGATCGCTTTGCCGACGATGAGGGTGTTCATCTCGCGCGTGCCTTCGTACGAATAGATCGCTTCGGCATCTGCGACAAAGCGCCCGATCTGGTGATCCAGCAGAATGCCGTTGGCTCCAAGCAGCTCGCGCGCGAATCCAACGGTTTCGCGCATTTTGACGGTGCAGAACGCCTTGGCCAGGGACGCGTGCTCGTCCTTCAACTTGCCCGCATCCTGCAACTCCGACAGGCGCACGACCATGCAGAGCGATGCTGTAATATTGCCAAGCATCTTCACCAGCAGGTCCTGGATGAGTTGGAACTTTGCGATCGGCTTCCCGAACTGCTCCCGAGTTTGCGCATAGGCGAGGGCGTTTTCGTACGCGCCCATCGCGCAACCGACCGCCTCCCACGCGACAAACGCGCGTGTCATCCGTAAGACTCGCGCCGTATCGCGAAAGGTCAAGGCCCCCTGCAGTCGGTTTTCCTCCGGCACACGGCAGTTATCGAGCGTGATCAGCGCGTTCTGCACAACGCGCAAGGCCATTTTGTTTTGAATCTTGTCCGCCTTGAACCCAGGCGTTTTGTTTTCGACGATGAATCCTTTTACCTGGCCGTCTGCCACATCGCGGGCCCAAATAATCGTGACGTCGCCCCAGGTAGCATTGCCGATCCACTTCTTCTGCCCGTTCAGCACCCACGAATCGCCATCGCGGCGTGCCGTTGTCAGCAGACCGCCCGAAGTTCCCGAACCAACCAGTGGCTCCGTCAAGCCGAAGGAGCCTATCTTTTCCAGCCGAGCCATCGGTGGAAGCCATTTTTGCTTCTGCTCCTCCGAGCCCGCCAAATAGATCGATCCCATCGCCAATCCACTGTGGACGCCAAAGAAGGTGGCGAAAGAAGAGTCGATTCGCGCGATTTCCATCGCGGCAAAGCCCGCCAGCAAGGTGCTGCCGCCGGCGCATTCGTAGCCGTTGTAGCCCAATCCCGCAATCTTGAGATCGCGGAAGCCAGGCACCAGTTGGAAGGGGAACGCGTCGTCCGCCCAGTATTTGTTGATGACGGGAGCCACGTTTGTCTCCATGAACGCGCGGACCCTCTTCAAGACCGCTTGGTCGCCGTCGTTCAGGGATTGAGTAAATTGATAGAAATCGCCGTTCGGCTTGGGCAGCGTTGCGGCGGCGGTGGGTGATGTTAAGGTTGTCGTCATGTTTTCTCCACAATTGCCTGCTTTTGAAGTTCGAGCCTCCGCCTCATTGATCTAGTGTGCAGATCTAATGTGCGGCAGCTTCGACTGCGTCGGCCTGCTTCATCCGAATCTGGACCAGTTGCAGCAGCACCTCATCGCGAAGCCGGGCCAATTCGTCGATTGAGCGTCCGCCGGCCGTTTCCTTGATACCTTCGACGATGGTTTTCTTGCTGCCTTCAGGCCAGTCAGTAAAGCCGGCGAGATCTTTCCACCACGAAGCGACGGGACCCGAAAGGTGATCCATGAAATGTTGAATTCCGCCTTCACCGCCGGCCAAATGGAACAGCATAGTGGGCCCCATGACACCCCAGCGCAACCCTGGTCCCCAGCTGACTGCCGTGTCGGCGTCGGCGACATCGACTACGCCGAGGTGGATCAGGTTTACAACCTCGCGATAGACGGCGGCCTGAAGCCGATTGGCAACATGACCGACGACTTCTTTGCGAAGGTGGATCGGTTTCTTGCCGATGGCTGCGTAGAACTCGATCGCGCGGCGGATTGCCTCGGGCGAGGTCTTTGTTCCCCCGACCACCTCTACCAGAGGAACCATATGCGGCGGATTAAAAGGATGTCCGATGACGCACCGCTCCGGATGAGCACACGCGGACTGCGTCACGCTCATCGTGATCCCCGAGGAGCTGGACGCAGTGATCGAATCGGTGGGTGTAGCCGCGTCTATCTCGGCGAACAATTTGATCTTGAAATCCGGCCGTTCCGGACCATTTTCCTGAACAAAGTCCGCTCGCGAGACCGTCTCTTTAAGATCGGACGAAAATGACAGTCTTTCTCGCGACCCATTCTTCACCAGTCCCTTCGCGGTGAGCGCTGGCCAAGCCGCGTCGATGTACTTCCGCAGATTCTGTTCGGCATTCGGCGCCGGATCCGTCGCGACCACATCGAAGCCGTGCGCGAGAAACTCCGCCGCCCAACTCGCGCCGATGACGCCAGTACCGACAATAGCGATCCGCCGTACAGGTTTGTTCAATGCCATGTTGTCTTCTCCTTGCCGGCCAACCCAAATCCTGCGGCCGGTCAGCTAAATCCCGAGTTTTTTCCTACGCTACGGAAGAGGCGGGCTCCTTCGCTTTTATTGGGCTATCGCAGTTTTCTCTGCCGTTAGGAGGCGGCACGGCGTTTCAAGCTGAGTCGGGCGTTCATTTCCCGATTTCGACTGGAAGAGACAAATTCCGACACCTGAGTTTCCCGTTCGACACCCTTCAACGTCTGCCGCGCCACAACTCGGTCTTAATCCTCTTTGATTCTGGTGAGGACGTTCTTGGAATCGCGGTTGCTTCTAACTGTGGTGTCCGTCAAGCACGTTACTAGGAAGTAGGATTGTTGCGCGCCGGAGGCGGTTCTCAGAAGGACGAAATAACTTCTCTTATGGCCCAATAAAAACCCATCAGAGAGCATCTAATTGTCTGAGTGTTGGTGACAGCCCTGAATCCACATATCGGCTATGAGAAGGCTGCGAAGATCTCCCTGACCGCCCGGCGCTGTTACGCCGGCGATCGGCCGCGTCGAAGCGGCCCATTGTGGCACCCTGTTCCCGGATGAGATCGGCGATATACCGCTGGAGTTGCGGTCGAAGATACGGCGCGTTCTGCAGGAGCACGAATCGTTCAACGCTGAGCAGCGAGGTTGCCTTACATTCATTCTTTCGTGAAAGGAGATAGAGATCGCTATGGCCCGAAAGGTGGCCGATTTGTTGTGGGAAATGCTTGTCAATGCCGGCGTAAAACGCTGTTATGGCATTGTCGGTGACGCCTTGAATCCTGTGATCGATGCACTGCGCCGAAATGGAAATGTGGACTTTGTGCATGTGCGAAATGAAGAATACGGCGTATTCGCCGCTGTCGCAGATGCTTACTTCACCGGTACACCCGTCGCGGTTTGCGGAACAGCGGGACCGGGCGTTGTCCACCTTTTTAACGGGCTGATGGATGCGCGCAAAGAGCGCGCTCCGGTGATTGCGATCGCGGGCGACGTCGAAACCATGGTAATGGATACGTCTTCACTGGAGGAGATGAATCCTTATCAGTTCTTCCAAGCCGCGTCTCTTTACACGGCCAGGCTAGTTAATCCTGCTCAGGCTCAGGCCGTCATCGGTACGGTCATACGCACTTCGATCATTGAGAAAGGCCCTACGGTACTCTCGATTCCCGGGGATGTCGCGGCGGCGGAGGCCGTGGGCGAACCGGTGGATATCAGCATCCCCGCGGCGCCTGTGTTTCGTCCGTCGGATTCTGACCTGAGCCGGCTCACGGACATGATTAACGACGCTGGCACCGTCGCTATTTTTGGCGGCGATGGGTGCCGAGACGCGCGCGAAGAGGTAATCGAGCTGGCCGCAAGATTGAAGGCACCCGTCGGCTACGCGTTGCGAGGCAAGCAATGGCTGGAGCACGACAATCCCTACGCTGTAGGACTGACCGGTTTGCTAGGATACGGCGGCGCTTATGGAGCGATCAACCATGCCGATCTCCTTTTGATGCTCGGGACCGATTTTCCGTTTTCGGAATTCCTTCCAGGAGCGCAAGTAAGGAAGGTACAGATCGACCGGAATCCGAAACACATCGGCCGCCGAACCTCACTCGACTTAGGACTCGTAGGCGATGTTAAAGCGACCCTTCAAGCGCTACTGGAAAACGTCCGGGAGAAGACTGATGACCGCTTTTTGCGGAAATATGTTGGCGAGACGGAGTCTTTTGCCGAACTGAAACAGCATTATGTCAACAAGGGACCGGGCATCAAACCGATACGTCCGGAATACCTCGCCGCTACGCTGTGTAACTTAGCGTCGGATGACGCCATGTTTTTCGCAGACACAGGCACGGCGGTGATTTGGCTGGCGAGGCACATCAAAGGTGGCAAAAATCGAAGGCTCTTCGGATCGTTCTCCTGGGCTTCCATGGCCAACGCAGCGCCGAACGCGTTTGGCGCGCAACTGGCCTATCCTGGCCGCCAAACGATCGCAATCTGCGGCGACGGCGGGTTCACGATGCTTGGGATGGGCGATCTGCTGACTCAGGTAGAACGAAAGACGCCTGTAATCCACATCCTACTAAACAACGAGTCGCTCGACTTCGTGAGTATCGAGCAGCAGGAAGCAGGCTACATTCCCTATGGAGTGGGATTTAAGAACCCGAACTTCGCAGCGGTGGCCCAAGCAATGGGCGCAAAGGGGATTCGAATTGAGGATCCCGACGCGGTCAGCGATGGTCTAACGGAAGCTCTTGCGCACAAAAGTGGACCTGTTGTTGTAGACGTCGTGGTCGACCCGTATGCGCTGGCCTTACCGTCTCACGTACCTTTTCATACCATGAAAGGCTACACGCTCAGCGTTGCGAAGCAGGTGCTAAGCGGCAGGATGGACAGTCTGATAAAAACGATCGAACACAATGTAGCATTGCTCTAGCTTTCCCGAAAACGAACCCCGCGCCTCTATTATGCCGGGCAAGATCAATCCGACTCGGTGTGAGGCGCTCTCGATGGTCGCAGTTCAAGTGTTTGGAAACGACCACGCGGTCGCATTTGCAGGCTCCCAAGGCAACTTTCACGAAATCGTTCGAATTTCCGACGGACACTTCTCGTTCGTGTCTGATCGCTGCGCCATTAGGATCGAGCCCAATAAAAGCGCGTCGGAGAGCATCTTGGTAATTGTCTGATGTTGGTGACCGCGTTGAATCCACATATCGGCTATGAGAAGGCTGCGAAGACCTTCCTGACCGCATACACCGGGAAATTACTTTACGTGAGGCTGCGATGAAACTCGGTTTTCTTACAGGAGAGCAGTTCGATTCCTTGGTGCGCCCAGAGGAGATGACATATCCACTCGGAGGAGATCGGTGAGCAATCCCTGGAAAGTAGTGATTGTCGGTGGCGGCTTTGGTGGCCTTCGCGCGGCCCAGAACCTGAGATCGGACTTGGTGGACGTAACGCTAGTCGATCGCCGGAACTATCATCTTTTCCAGCCGCTGCTGTATCAAATCGCAACCGGATCGCTTTCACCGGGAGAAATTGCCTCGCCGCTTCGCGGAATTTTGAGCGGCCAGAAGAATACACGTGTGTTGCTAGGTACTGTCGTGGATGTAGACCCCGAATCGAAGCAAGTCACGCTGCAAGACGCCGCCGTTCTCGAATACGACTCGTTGATTGTCGCTACGGGCTCGCAGACGTCCTATTTCGGGCATAACGAATGGCAGGAGTGGGCGCCTGGCCTGAAGAGCATTGAAGAAGCGACCACGATCCGTCACAAGATCCTATATGCCTTCGAAGTCGCCGAGCGCATCTCCGACCCGGCGCAACGGCGCGCATGGCTCACGTTCGTTATCGTTGGCGCAGGGCCAACCGGTGTAGAACTGGCCGGTGCCATAGCCGAGATTGCTCGCCAAACGCTCAGGAATGACTTCCGCTCCATCCACCCGGAAGAGGCTGAAATCATCCTGCTGGATGGGGCGCCTCGGGTGCTGATGACCTTTCCGGAGGACCTTGCGGAGAAGGCAACCCGTTCCCTTGGCAGGCTAGGCGTTCGGGTGAAGTGCGGCGAAATGGTTCAGCATGTGGACAACGATGGTTTGACGATCGCTTCCAACGGGCAAGCCGATACGATCGCCGCGAAGACAGTGATCTGGGCCGGTGGCATCACGGCCTCGCCATTAGGCAAGATCGTGGCGACTCGCACGAAATCGGAAACTGACAAGGGCGGAAGGATCAAGGTACAACCGAACCTGACCGTACAAAACTATCCAGACATCTACGTAATTGGCGACCTGGCTTCGGCTGCCGACGAGCATGGAAAACCCCTGCCGGGATTGGCCCAGGTGGCAATGCAGGGAGGGGCCTGCGCAGCTAAAGCGATCATCCGAAGGGTGAAGGGGCAGCCGGAGCTCCCTCCGTTTCGCTATTTCGATAAAGGCTCCTTGGCCGTGATTGGACGCGCATCGCGGTGGCCAATACATTTGGCGTGCACCTTTCCGGCTTCGTGGCTTGGCTGGTTTGGGTTTCCATTCACCTGATGTACCTGGTCACGTTCCAGAATCGACTAACGGTCTTCATTCAGTGGGCCATCCAGGACCTGACATTCAATCGCGGCGCCCGCTTGATCACCGGTACCGCGCCCACAGATTTCAACTTTAACCGTGAGGTTTCCGGACAGCGGGGCGCTGTCGAGGTTAGCGTGACGCCAACAACGTCATACCGAGCAAAGTAGAGGGATCCCAATGAGTCCCACGAACATTTTTGCCCCAGCCTCCACTCCCGCCGACTCTATCTTCGGACTTTCGATATTCGTTCTGCTAAACATCGCTGCGATATTCATCGTCGTCTTCGCCCTGCTCGCTTACGTTGTCGTCAGGTTCAGGAACAAGCGCAGCGATGATCAGAAAGAGCCGGCTCAGATCTACGGGAGCACGCAGGTTGAACTCGCCTGGACGGTGATTCCGGTACTCATTGTGCTGGCCCTGTTTCTGGCGTCCGCGCGGGTGATTGCGTCGATTCAGGATCCGCCGCGCCCGCGTGGCGCCCTCCAAGTGATTGTCACCGGACATCAGTATTGGTGGGAATATCGCTATCCCAGCCTGAACATAGTCACCGCGAACGAGCTTCATGTGCCGGTCAGTGACCCGGCGCATCCGACGCCTACCTTCCTGACGCTGCTTTCAGCAGATACGGATCACAGCTTTTGGGTGCCTCGGTTGGCAGGCAAAACCGACCTGATTCCAAATCACCCGAATCAGATGTGGATCGACCCTCACGAACCGGGCCTGTTCCTGGGCCAGTGCGCGCAATATTGCGGAACCCAGCATGCCAAGATGCTGTTGCGCGTCTACGTGCAGCCGCGCGATGAGTTCGAACGATGGGTGCACGAGCAACAGCATCGCTCGCAAGCCGGAACGTTATCAGCCGGACAGCGAATCTTCGAATCAACGGCGTGCGTCAACTGCCACACCGTATCCGGTACGCCGGCCAAAGGCCGCTTTGGCCCCGACCTGACTCACCTCATGAGTCGCGCCACGATTGCCGCAGGCGCGGCACCGAACACTCCTCAGATGTTGCGACTCTGGATCAAGAATCCGGACGCCATCAAGCCTGGATCGAAGATGCCGGCCATGGGGTTGAACGATCAGGACCTCGATGCAGTGACTGCCTACCTGGAGACGCTTTACTGATGTCTACCACTACCATTGCAATATCCGAGCTTCCGGCATCCCGCCCGTTCACGCTCCGCCTCCACGAATGGGTGACCACGGTGGATCATAAGCGGCTTGGCATCCTCTATATTTTGTTTGCCCTGGTGTTTCTGATAGTTGGTGGCATTGAGGCGACGATCATGCGTTTGCAGCTCGTTCGGCCCCACAATGATCTCGTTTCGCCCGAGGTCTTCAACCGCATGTTCACAATGCACGGCACGACCATGATCTTTTTTGTCGCGATGCCGCTCGTGTTTGGGTTCGCGAACTACCTCGTGCCCCTCATGATCGGCGCTCGTGACATGGCATTCCCGCGCCTCAATGCCTTCAGTTTTTGGATGACCGCGTTGGGAGGCACTTTCCTTTATTTTAGTTTTCTTGGCGGCGATGGACTCTATGGAGCGGGAAGCGCCCCCGACGTCGGCTGGTTCGCGTATGCTCCGCTGACTGCTAAGACATTTTCGGTGGGACACAGCACTGATTATTGGACACTTTCGTTGCTGTCGTCCGGCATCGGCAGTATCGGAACGGCGATTAATATTGTCGCCACGATCCTGTGCATGCGCTGTCCGGGCATGACGCTCGGGAAAATGCCGTTGCTCGTTTGGCTAAACCTTGTCATGGCAGGTCTCGTAATTCTTGCCGTGAGCCCGCTTTCCGCGGCACAGATCATGTTACTGATCGACCGGTATCTTGGAGCGCATTTCTTCGATACACAAGCCGGGGGCTCGGCTGTAATCTGGATGCACTTCTTCTGGATCTTCGGACACCCGGAAGTCTATGTTCTCGTGCTTCCTGCTTTCGCGTTCGCATCCGAGATTATTCCCGTGTTTTCACGCAAGGCCATCTTTGGTTACCCGGTGATGGTGTTGGCGACAATTGCCATCGGATTCATCGGCATGAGCGTCTGGGCCCATCACATGTTCACTGTGGGCATGAGCGCCGGCGCGAATACGTTCTTCGTGCTCTCAACGATGGCGATTGCGGTGCCTACGGGAATCAAAATTTTTAACTGGGTGGCGACCATGTGGGGCGGCAAGCTCCGATTGGACGCACCAATGCTGTTCTGCGTCGCCTTTCTATTTCAGTTTCTAGTGGCCGGGTTGACGGGAGTCACGTTGGCAGTGGCGCCGCTCGATTGGCAACTCGGAAACTCCTATTACGTGGTGGCTCACTTTCATTACGTGATTGTCGGCGCCATCCTCTTCACAATCTTCGGCGCGTTCTATTACTGGTTCCCCAAAGCGACTGGGAAGATCTACAACGAAACGCTCGCAAGACTGCACTTTTGGCTTTTCTTCATCGGGTTCCATCTTACGTTCGATTTCATGCATGTCCCTGGACTCTTGGGGATGCCCCGTCGGATCTATACGTATGAGCCCGGCCGCGGTTGGGATACCTGGAATCTGATCGTAACCATCGGCGTCGTCTTTCAAGGAGCTGGAATCCTCATCTTTGCCTTCAACCTGGTTTGGTCGTACTTGCGAGGCAAGGCGGCGGGGAACGATCCGTGGGACGCGTGGACGCTGGAGTGGTCCACAAACTCGCCTCCGCCTATGTACAACTACGCTGTGATTCCGGTCGTACGTAGCCGCCGTCCCCTGTGGGATCTCAAGCATCCGGAAGATCCCGATTGGAGGTACGAGTAACGATGAGCACACTATCTGTGGACCTCCCGGAAAGCAATTTCGACTGGCGTCTCCCTTCCCGCGGACGCGTCGGCATGTACTGCCTGATCGCTGCGGAGGCCGCCATCTTTACGATTTTTGTGGTGGCTTATCTCTTTTATATCGGCAAGAACGTCAACGGCCCTAAGCCCAAAGATGTTCTCCATGCGCCAATACTTTATACGGTCTGCCTGCTCTCGAGCAGTATTACGGCACACGCTGCCGTACGCAGGCTGGTTGCGGGAAACATGGTGGCCTTTGCGCGCTTCTGGTTACTTACCATACTCCTTGGAGGCGTCTTCCTTTTCGGGACCGCGCGCGAGTGGGCTCATCTGATCTTACAAGAAGGCCTCACGATCAACACGAATCTGTTCGGCACGACGTACTATTCGCTGGTTGGTTTGCATGCCTTTCACGTCACAATGGGGCTTCTCGCCCTGATTACGGTCGCGCTTTTCTATTTTGGAGCGCGGCTCGGGCAAGAGCACGCCGAACGGCTGGAGGTTCTCTCCTTGTATTGGCACTTCGTGGATGCCGTTTGGGTTGTGGTCTTCCTAGTAGTTTACGTGATCGGAGTTTAGTGAGGAGCGATGAAAACCCCAGACAAGACCGAAGTGCCCGCCTCCACGGCGTGGCCGATTGTGCTGGCGTTTGGATTGACTCTGGTGTTCGCCGGGTTCGTCACGGCGGTCTCCGTCAGCATTCTCGGCGCGATATTGGTCGTTGCAGGTGCAGTGGGCTGGTTCCGCGAGGTTCTACCCGTGGAATCCCTGGAGTGGGCACCAGTAATTCAGGAAGAAATCGCCGTTGAGACATCTCGCGAAAGCGTTGAGCACGTCACCGATGTTCGCAAAATCTCTCGCGCATGGCTGCCAATCGAGATCTATCCAATTTCTGCCGGCGTCAAGGGTGGCCTTGCCGGTGGAGTGGCGATGGCGCTGCTGGCCGGACTGTATGGGATTGTCAGCGGCAACGGCGTCTGGTATGCCATGAATCTGCTGGTCGCCGGAGTGTTTCCCGCTATGGCCACTCAAACGGCCAGGCAGATCGGGACCTTTAATCTGCATCCGTTCCTGGTCGCTGTTCCGATTCACTTGCTCATGTCGCTCCTCGTCGGGCTGCTTTATGGAGCGATGTTGCCGATGCTCCCGCGACGTCCGATCGTGTTGGGCGGGGTCGTGACTCCGCTGCTTTGGTCCGGCCTGATCTACGGAATCCTCGCCTTCGTCAACCCGGTCATGAATCAACACATCGACTGGGTGTGGTTTGTCGCGTCTCAAATCGCATTTGGAATTGTAGCCGGGCTCGTGGTTGCGGTTCAGGAACGAATTCCCACCCTCCAGCAAGCACCGTGGAGGGTTCGTATGGGTGTTGAGGCTCCCGGCCTAATGCAGGAGCATCAGCGGGAGCCGAAACGATGAAGTATGGTGCGCTGATTCTTGTGGCGGGGCTTGCGGCCTGTTGTCGGGGGTCCGCGCCTCAGTCAGACGTGTACTGAATCCTACGATGGGCTGGGTGTGGTTGTTCGGGTCTAAAAGCGCATTGGGAATTGTAGCCGGGCTCGTGGTTGCGGTGCAGGAACGAATTCCCACCCTCCAGCAAGGACCGTGGAGGGTTCGTAGGGGTGTTGAGGCTCCCGGCCTAATGCAGGAGCATCAGCGGGAGCCGAAACGATGAAGTATGGTGCGCTGATTCTTGTGTCG
>JACXTT010002025.1_pt1 | contig 32740 bp, 30 predicted proteins | sample 9270951 | NCBI WGS metagenome assembly JACXTT01 (sample SAMN15532306, study PRJNA645909) | rock metagenome | isolation source: weathered quartz diorite | place: Puerto Rico | collected 2017-06-21
ATCGAGCGGCTTCTCGGGGTACGCGTCGAAGCCGGCCTCGATCGCCCGCCGCCTCACCTTCGAGTCGGTGACGGCGGTCAGGGCGACCACCTCGACGTGGTCGCCGGATTTCTCCTCCGGGCCGCGGATCGCGCGGATCAGCGCGAACCCGTCCTGCTGCGGCATGACGAGGTCGCTGACCACGAGATCGGGAACGAACGTGTCGAGCGCGCGGAGCGCCTGCGGCACGCTGGCGGCCAGCGCCACGTTCATTCCCGCCTGCTCGAGCAGGGCGCCGAGCGCGATGCGGCTCTCGGCGTCGTCGTCGACGACCAGGACCCGCCCGGCGCGGGCTCCGCGTCCTCGCTCGACTCTGCCGCGGCGGTGCGCGGAGCGCCCGTCGCCGCGGTCTCGTTTGCTGGCCGTGATCATCGCGAAATCGTCCTGTCGACCCTCGAGATGGATCCGCGTCGATAGAACGAAGAACGCTCCCGCGATCCGGCGGTTGCGGGCGTGTGGACGTCTCAGGCGGGAAGCTGCGGGGGCACGGCGAGACGCACCGCATCGACGACCGACGCGGGCTCCACGGGTTTCGTGAGGTGGAGCGCGAAGCCGGCGCGGCGCACCTTCCTCCGATCCGAGGGCGACGCCGAAGCCGTGAGCGCGATCACGGGGATCCGGGCGGCGGCTTCGTCGTGGGAGGCGCGGATGCGGCGGATCAGCGAGTAGCCGTCTTCGTCCGGCATCGCGAGGTCGGCGAGCACCGCGTGCGGGCGATGCGCCTCGAAGGAACGGATGGCCTCGGCCACGGAATTCGCCGTGCGCACGTCGGCTCCGGCCTGTCCGAGGATGGTCGCGAGCGCGAGGCAGGTGTCCACGTCGTCGTCGACCACGAGGAGGACGTAGGACCCGAGGCTCGCCGCGCCGCGCCGACTCGGCTCGACCGCGGTCTCCGGTGCGTCCGTGGATCGCAGCGGCAAGCGCATCTGGAACGAAGCGCCGCACTGTGCCCCGTCACTGGAGGCCCGGATCGTCCCCCCGTGCATCTCGAGGATGTGACGCGCGATCGAGAGCCCGAGGCCGAGACCGGCGCTGCGCCGAGTCGTCGACTGATCGCGCTGCCAGAAACGATCGAAGATGTGCGGCAGCACGTCGGCCGCGATGCCTTCACCGGTGTCCGTGACCAGGATCTGGGCCTGCGGCCCCGAACAGCACGCGTTCACGCGCACGTTGCCACCCTCGGGGGTGAACTTGATCGCGTTCGAGATCAGGTTCGCGACCGCCTGCTGGAGGCGCGCGGCGTCGACGCGGACCGGGATCGGACCGGGATCGATCTCGACCTCGATCTCGATCCGCTTGTCGTTCGCCGCGGCGATCTCCTGTTCGACGGCACTGCGCGCGATCTGCGCGAGATCGGCGTCCACGAGATCGAGCGAGAGCTTCCCGGAGTTGATGCGCGCCGTGTCGAGGAGATCTTCGATCATCCGCGTCTGCAGGCGCGCGCTGCGCTCGATCGAGGCGATCGCCTGGCGGATCGTCGCCGGATCCACGCTCGGCGACCGCAGCACCTGCGCCCACGTCAGCACCGCGTTCAGCGGCGAGCGCATCTCGTGCGACAGGATCGCCAGGAAGTCGTCCTTCTTCCGGTTCTCCCGATCGAGGCGCTCGCACTCGCGCTGTGCGTTGGCCAGCTGTTCGGCCAGTGAATCCCGCTCGCGCTCCACGGCAACCCCACTTCTCTCGTCGGCCACGAAGTGATCCCTCGGTGCGACATCCGACGTTCTCGATCCTCGCGGACGATGTTCGTCGAACGCACGAACGGTGTCTTCGACGCTCCTCGTTGTCAATACGTCGGGGCGTGAAGTGTCCCGCGCCCCACTGCCGCGATCTTCGCGTTGACGCTTGCGTTATAGGGTGCTCTAGTCATTTTTCAACCGTGGCAAACGTCCGGCCGCGCGGCCGGCAGGGGGAAGGAGCCAGCATGAAGACCGGGTATCTGATGCTGTTTCAGAACGCGCATCCGGGTCTCTCGGACGCCGAGATGGTCCGGAACGAGATGCGCATCGCGGAGCGAACGGAGGAGTTCGGCTTCGACATCATCTGGAGCGCGGAGCACCACTTCGATTACTACTCGATCCTGCCGGACAACCTGCAGGCGCTGACGTGGCTCGCCGCGCGCACCAAGAAGATCCAGCTCGGCTCGGGCGCTGTGATCCTGCCGTGGAACAGCCCGATCCGCGTCGCCGAGAAGATCTGCATGCTCGACGCGCTCTGCGACGGCCGCTTCGTGTTCGGCATCGGCCGCGGCCTCGCGCGGCGCGAGTACGAGGCATTCGGCATCGACATGAACGAGGCACGCGGCCGCTTCAACGAGTCCGCGAAGATGGTCCTCGATGCGCTCGAGACCGGCTTCATCGAAGGCAACGGCCCGTACTACCCGCAGAAACGGACCGAGATCCGTCCGCGCCCGTCGCGGAGCTTCAAGGATCGCATCTACGGCGTCGCGATGTCGGCCGAATCCGCGCCGATCATCGCCGACCTCGGCGCCACGATGATGTTCTTCCTGCAATTCGCGATCGAGAACCACATGCCGGGCGTGCAGTCGTACCGCGAGTCGTTCCAGAAGGCGCACGGCCGCAATGCGCCGGCGCCGCTGGTGATCGACGTCTGCTACTGCGACGAGGACGCAGGCCGCGCCGAGGACCTCAGCCAGAAGTACATCGCCGGCTACTACCTCTCGGTGCTCGAGCACTACGAGTTCCTCGCCGACTACCACCGCAGCACGAAGGGTTACGAGGGATACGCCGCCGCCGCCGAGATCCTGAAGGCCGCCGGCAAGGAGAAGTCGCTCGCCGACTTCGTCGAGGTGCAGGCGCACGGTACGCCGCAGCAGATCCTCGACAAGCTCTACGAGCGTCGGCAGATCCTCGGCGACTACGAGTGGAACCTGATGGCGAGCTTCGCCGGCATGCCGTTCGAGGCCGCCGAGCGGAGCCTCGAGCTGATCGGCAAGAAAGTTCTTCCCGAGGTCAAGAGCTGGGGCCGCCAAGCAGAAGCCGCCTGAGCACCGAACCCGAGTACGAGGTGCGCATCACACCGAGGTCACGGCGAGGAGCCCTTTAGCGAGGCAGGTGGCGGACGCTGCTCCGCAGCGTCCGCCACCTGCCGACGGCCATCGGAGGAGCGCAGCCGCAAAGCGGCGAGCACCGAACGGGGCCAACGGCATCAGCCTAAAAAGGAGAACCCTTCATGAGCACGGAAGACAACAAGAAGGTCGTCGAGAAGATGCTCGCCGCGTTCACGGCGGGCCGCATGGACGAAGTGCTGAGCTCGCTCTCCGACAGCGCCACCTGGTGGGTCGCCGGCACGTTCCCGCTCTCGGGTACGAAGACCAAGAAGGAGTTCGCGGATCTCGTCGGCGGCATCGGCGATTCCGTCGAGGGCTCGATCCGCTTGAGCCCGAAGGCGTGGACCGCGGAAGGCGATCGCGTCGCGTGCGAGGTCGAGTCGTACGCGAAGCTCAAGAACGGACGCGTCTACAACAATTTCTACCACTTCCTGTTCGAGGTCCGGAACGGGAAGATCCAGAAGGTCAAGGAGTACCTCGACACGATGCACGCGAACGACACGTTCTGCGTGCCCTGAGATCGCTTCCCCGCTTCCTTCTCGCTTCAATTCGCATCGTGCGGCTGCTATCCCGGCCGCACGATGCGACGCGCGATCTCGACCCTGCTCGCCGCTCTCTGGGTGGTGCTGACGATCGCGCTCGCGTGCTCGGGCGTCGCGAGCGCCTCGGCGGACGACAGCCGGCTGCTGCCCTACGGTCCGGCGGCGCATCTCTGGCTGCTGCCGAAGGCGGGCAATCCGGCCCCTGCAAAGGCCCTCGCCGATCGCCTCGCCGTGAAGGTCCGCGTGCGATGCGCCGATCGCGCAGACGGCGCCCGCGAGCACGCGCGGTCGCTCGATTCCGTGATTTTCCACGCGCCTCTCGCACACGACTCGCTTCACCGACGGTTCGGTCCCCGCGACGGGGGCGACCCTCCGCTCCCCGCCTGACGCGACGTTTTCTGGGCTGACCGGGTACGGCTTCGCCGATCGCCCGGTCGATATCGGGCGATCGGCTGCTCCCGCCGCTCGCCCAAACGTCCTCGACCTTCGACGCAACGTCGAGAGGAGTCATCGAGTCATGCAACCCGTCACCGCGTCCACACGCCCCGCCCAACCCACTTCCCACGTCGACGAGCTCGACCGCCGATGCGCTCGGCGCGGCATCGACGAAGCCGTCCAGGTGCTCGCCCACGAGTCCGACGGCGACGTCGCCGCGCTACTGCCGATGCTGAACCCTTCGCTCGCGGTCCGCATCCTCGCAGCCCTTCCCGAGGAGCGCCGCGGGCGCCTGCTGCCGCTCGTCGCGACCGAGAATCGAGACCAGTGGCGGGCCAACGCCGAGTATCCCGAGGGCTCGATCGGGCGGTCGATGGAGCCGGCACGCGCGCTGCTCGAGCCCGGTCTCACCGCGCGCGAGGCGCGCGAGCGCCTGCGCGACGTGGTTCGCCGCGCGCTCGTGTCGTACGCCTGGGTGGTCGACCCCGAGAGGCGCCTCCTCGGCGTGATCGTGTTCCGCGACCTGCTGTTCGCGGACGAGAGCGCGCCGATCGAGAGCATCATGATCCGCGAGCCGTTCTCGCTTCGCCCGGAGACTCCGGTGCTCGACGCCATGCGCGAGGTGCTGTCGCTCCACTACCCCGCCTATCCGGTCTGCGACGCGCACGGCGTACTGGTCGGCGCGGTGCGCGGCCAGACGCTGTTCGAACAGCAGGCGATCGAGATCAGCGCCCAGGCCGGCGCGATGGTCGGCGTCGAGAAGGAAGAGCACCTGACGACGCCGTGGCGGCGGAGCTTCCGCTTCCGCCATCCCTGGCTTCAGTTCAATCTGCTGACCGCGTTCACGGCGGCGGGCGTCGTCGGTTACTTCGAGCACACCATCCAGCAGGCGGTCGCGCTCGCCGTCTTCCTGCCGGTGCTGATCGGGCAGGCGGCGAACACCGGAACCCAATCGCTCGCCGTCACGCTCCGCGGCATCACGCTCGGCGAGGAGGGCGACGATCTCGGCAAGCTCGTCGCCAAGGAAGCCTGGCTCGGAATCTTGAACGGCGCGGGCACCGGCATCAGCGCTGCACTCGGCATGATCACGTTCGCGCTGGTGAAGGGGCATCCGTCGCCGTGGCTCCTCGGGCTCGTCGTGCTGCTCGCGAACGTCGGGAGCTGCGCGGCGGCCGGCGTCACCGGCGTGCTCGTGCCGCTCTGCATGAAGCGGATCGGCGCCGATCCCGCGAACGCGTCCGGGATCTTCCTCACCACCGTGACGGACGTGGCGGGCGTCGGGTTGCTGCTCGGCATCGGTACGGTCTTCCTGTTGTGACCGAGTCCGCACTGGTGCGCGACCTCGCCGTCGTCCTCGTGACCGGCGGGATCGTCACCACCCTCAGTCACCGGCTGCGCCAGCCGGTGGTGCTCGGCTACGTGCTCGCGGGGATGATCATCGGCCCGCACACGCCGCCGTTCGCACTGGTGCACGACGCGCACTCGATCGAGACGCTGGCCGAGCTCGGCGTGATCCTGCTGCTGTTCTCGATCGGGCTCGAGTTCAACGTGCGGAAGCTCCGCCGGGTCGGCGCGGTGGCACTCGCGGGTGCGGCGTTCGAGATCCCGGTGATGATCTGGCTCGGGTTCTCTGCGGGACGGCTCGCCGGCCTCGGGACGACGGAGAGCACGTTCCTCGGCGCGATCCTGTCGATCAGCTCGACGACGATCATCGCCAAGGCGCTGGCCGAGCTCGATCGCACGCGCGAGGAGTTCGCGCGCGTCGTCATGGGCATCCTGATCGCGGAGGATCTCGCCGCGATCGTCATGCTCGTCGTGCTCGCATCGCTCGCGCATCACGGCGAGGTGGCGCTCGCGCAGGCGGCGACCGCGCTCGGAGGCGTGACGCTCTTCGTGGTCACCACCGCCGTCGTCGGCTTCCTGGTTGGTCCGCGGCTGCTCTCGGCGGTCGACCGACCCGGCACGCGCGAGGTGCTCACCGTGACCACGCTCGGGATCTGCTTCGGGACCGCGATCCTCGCCCGCGAGCTCGGCTTCTCGACGGCTCTCGGCGCGTTCCTCGCCGGGGCGATCCTCGCCGAGACCCGCCAGGCGCATGCCATCGAGGAGCGCATCGAGAGCGTACGCGACATGTTCTCGGCGATCTTCTTCGTGACGGTCGGCATGCAGATCGATCCGCGGATGATCGCCGCACACGCGCCGCTCGTGCTCGCCATCGCGGCGCTCACGGTCGCGGGCAAGGTCTTCTCCTGCTCGCTCGCCACGGTCGCGTGCGGCTACGGCCCGAGGACGGCCCTGCGCGTCGGGCTGGCACTCGGTCAGATCGGCGAGCTCTCGTTCTTGATCGCCGCGCTCGGGCGCGAGGCCGGCGTCGTCTCCGAGGCGCTCTATCCGCTCACGGTCGCGGTCTCGGCCGTGACGACGTTGTCGACCCCTTATCAAATCCGCGGTGCCGACCGGCTCGCGGACGTGCTCGCGCCCCTCGCTCCGCTGCGCCTGCGCACCCTGCTCGCGTTCTATCGCGAGCGCCTCGCGCGCCGGCGCAAGACGCCGGTCTCGCGCGAGGCACGGCGCTCGATCGCGCGCGGCTTCGTGTCGATCACGATCGTGATCGCGTGCTGCTTCGCGACCGGCCGCCTGCGGGCGCTCGCCGCCGCGCACGGCGTCTCCGCCCTCGTGCTGCCGGGCGACGTCGACGTGCTGATCGTCTCGGCGGGCGGCCTCGTCGCGCTCCCGGCACTGGCCGGCATCGGCCGCTCGGCGAAGCGTCTCGCCGTCGAATGGCTCGGCCCGCTCGCGGAAGGAGGTCCGGGTCGCGTCCTCGTCGAGGCCGTCCGGCTCGGCCTCGTGATCGGCAGTGGAGCCCTGGTGCTGGCGCTCGCGACGCCGCTCCTCCCTGGCGCGTTGCCGCTGGCGATCGTCGCCGTGGTCGTCGGCGGGTCGGCGATCGTGTTCTGGCGCACGGTCGGCGACGTCCAGACGCGCGCCGAGGCTCGCCTGCGAAGCGTGCTCTCGGATGCCGGGCTCGAGCCCGAGGCGACGAAGGCGCGCGACGAAGTCCTCGCGCTCGCCTCGGCGAACTACCCGTTCGAGGTCGCAATCGAGGACTTCGTCGTTCCGTTCACCGAGACCGCGTGCAACGCGGCGATTCGCGAGCTCGGGTTGCGGCAGCGGACCGGAGCGACGATCGCCGCGGTCTTTCGCGACGAGCAATCGATGGTGAATCCCGATCCCGCGCTCGTGCTCGAGCCGGGAGATCTCTTGGTCCTCCTCGGATCCACGGAGCAGGTGGCGCGCGCACTCGCCGAGCTCGCGGCGCTGGCCGCGAGGCCGCGCCGACGGTCGCTTGACGAAGGCGCATCCGAAGCGCATTAGCCCGATCGTTCCGAATCACCTGCCACGGGCCGGCGGCGGCACGAGGAGAGCTAGTGTACCGTCTCCGAAATAGCTTGACGGATCTTGCGGCCCTCGCCGCCGCCCGCTGCGTTGCGGCTCCTCGGAATATTCCCGATATTCCTCGTCGCCGCGCCTTGCGGGCGACGACGATGACTCGCAATCTCCGTCAACCTATTTCGGAGACGGTACACTAGCATGGACAATCCGACCGGCGTCGAGGAGCGCCTCTCCCCCGTCGAGCTGGCCGAGACGTGGCCCGTGCTGTCGCTTCCCGAGCGCCTCGAAGCCTTCGCGCTGATCGACCGGAGCGTCGCCGCCGAGTTCTTCATCTCCCTCGACGGCACGAGCCAGGCCGAGCTGCTCACGTCCATGCCCTCCGACGAGCGGCGGATCTGGCTTCGGCTGCTCGAGCCGGACGACGCGGCCGACGTCCTCCAGGCTGCTCCCGAGGAAGAGCGTGCGGCGCTGTCGGGCCTGCTCGACGAGGCGACACGCAAGGAAGTGAGTGCTCTCCTCGCCTACGAAGAGGACGAGGCCGGCGGCCTGATGAGCCCGCGATACGCGCGGCTGCGGCCCGACCTCGGCGTGGACGAAGCGATCGCGTACCTGCGGCGTCAGGCGCGCGAGCGGCTCGAGACGATCTACTACGTGTACGTGCTCGGGCCGGACCAGAAGCTGCTCGGCGTGGTCTCGTTCCGCGAGCTCTTCGCGGCGCCGTCGGCGAAGACGGTCCGGGACATCATCCGCCCGGTCACGATCACGACCCGCGAGGACACCGACCAGGAGGAGCTCGCGCGGCTCTTCAAGCAGTACGGCTTCCTGGCGATCCCGGTCGTCGACGCCGAGGACCGCATGAAGGGAATCGTGACGATCGACGACATCGTCGACGTCGTCGAGGAAGAGGCGACCGAGGACATCCAGAAGATGGGCGGCGCCGAGGCACTCGGCGAGCCCTACCTGCAAATCCACATCGCGAAGATGATCCGCAAGCGCGCGGGCTGGCTCGCCGCGCTGTTCCTCGGCGAGATGCTCACCGCATCCGCGATGACGTATTACGAGGAAGAGATCGCGCAGGCGGTCATCCTCGCGCTGTTCTTGCCGCTCATCATCTCGAGCGGCGGCAACTCGGGGTCGCAGGCGACCACGCTGGTGATCCGCGCGATGGCGCTCGGCGAGGTGCGGCTGCGCGACTGGTACCGCGTGGTCCGCCGCGAGCTCGTGACCGGGCTCGGACTCGGCGTCATCCTCGGGACCATCGGCTTCGTCCGCATCCTTCTCTGGGCGAAGCTGTTCGGGCTCTATGCCGGCCACGTCATGGTGATCGGCGTGACGGTCGCGCTGAGCCTCGTCGGCGTCGTGTTGTGGGGCTCGATCGCCGGGTCGATGCTGCCGTTCGTGCTGCGCAGGCTCGGATTCGACCCGGCCAGCGCGTCCGCGCCGTTCGTCGCCACGCTGGTCGACGTGACCGGCCTGATCATCTACTTCAGCGTCGCGCGACAGGTGATGGCGGGGACGCTGTTGTAACGGCACCTCCGAAAGTCGCCGCTCTCCTCTCGACAGCAGCGGCGAGATGTCGGAAACACGGTCGGACGACGATCGCGATCGAGGAGGACGCCCATGGCCACCACCACCGAACCGAACAACGCACTCGCCGGCATCGTTCAGCAGATCCGCGCCCACCTGGGCTCGCTCCCCGACGACAAGGTCAAGGCCACGTTCCGGAGCGACACGCGCCTCGTGCAGGGGCTGACGACGAACGCGAAGATCCGCGAGTTCGACCTGACGATCGACGAGCCCGCGCAGCTCGGCGGCGCGAACGCGGGGCCGACGCCGGTCGAAGTCGTGCTCGCGGCGTTCGGGACCTGTCAGGAGATCGTCTACGCGGTGTACGCCGCGGCCATGGGCATCCAGCTCGATCGCGTCGAGGTGGCCGTAGAAGGCGACATCGACCCGCGCGGCTTCTTCGGCGTGAAGGACGTGAGTCCAGGGCTCTCCAGCGTGCGGTTCAACGTGCGGCTCGGCAGCACGGACTCCGCGGAGCGCATCGCCGCGCTGGTCGAGGCCGTGAACCAGCACTGCCCCGTGCTCGACATCCTGAAGCAGCCCGTCCCGCTCACCGGAACGGTCGAGCTGAACGGCAAGCAACTGGGCGCCTGAGCTACGAATGGCAGAATTCTGGTTTTCGCACGAACCTATGAGGTCCATCCGCTCATCGAAGATCGGACCTTTGGTTGCGGCTCTGCCGCGCTGAGACTCTGAGCGTTTGGCCGCTTGCCGGCGGCCGTGCGATCGTGGAGCGATGAGGAGGCGCGTCGCCGCGATCGGGTGGATCGCCCTCGGGCTGCTGGCAGCGGCGGGCGAGGCGTCCGCGCTGATGCTCTGCAAGACTCCGGACGGCGGCGTCTACGCGGGCGATGCGCCACCGCAGCACTGCAAGCCGATGTCCGCCGACGACTCGTCGACGCGCGGCAAGCGCCCCGCGAACTCGCACGAAGCGGGGGTCGGGCTCTGGGAGTGCGATCCCGGATACGTGGTCGCGACCTCGTCCGCGGGCAACACGTGCGTCGCCGAGTCCTCGGTCCCCAAGGGGCCGACGATGGAGATCGCGCCGCCGAGCGCGTGGTGCGTCGGCTGCGGCGTGAAGAAGAAGGACTCGAAGGACGACTCCGACGTCGCACGGAAGCGCTGCGCCGAGGAGTTCCCCGACGACTTCGTGCGCCAGCTCGCCTGCGTTCGCGGCGGCAAGGATCCGAGCGGTGCGGCCGACGCGTTCGCGAAGTCGCGCGAGCGGATCGTCGAACGGTGCGCGGCGGACTTCCCGGGAGACCTGCCACGCCAGGCACGATGCCGGACGATGCAGAACGAGGCGCTGCAGGAGCTCGGACCCTGAAGCCGCGCGGGCGAGAGACCCGCCGATCTCTCGCCCGCTCCGCGGCCGCCGCTCAGCCGGCCAATCGCTGCGCGTCCGCGTACTGCCGTGCAGCTTCGGCCGCGCCGCGCTTGTGCGGGTTGAAGTGCGGCACGACATACTCGCCGATCCGCCGGATCGACCGCATGATGTTCGCGTGCGGGATGCGTCCCGCCTGCTTGAACAGGATCGCCTGGTCGAAGCCGGCCTTCTCGAAGCGCTCGAGCTTCTGGATCACCTCGTCGGGATTACCGACCACGACGAGCGGGTGCTCCTTCAGCTGCGCATCCGAGAGCAGGTTCGCGTCCTGCTCGAGGCCGAAGAGATTCCGCAGATACTCGTAGGAGTAGAGCTGGTTCTTCGCCATCAGCGGCTCGAACAGCTTCGCGACGTTGTGCAGGAACCAGCGCGCGCCGTCCATGCCGATCGCTTCTTCTTCCGCGTTCTCGGCGACGTGGCAGATGAGGAAGTTGCCGAAGCGCTCGTTCACGACCTTCACGCACTGGTCGGAGCGCACCTTGCATTTCGCGCGGAAGACCTCGAGCGCCTTCTGGATACCCTCGAAGTTGAAGCTGAAGCTGAGCGTGCCGAGACCGCGATCGGCGGCCATCTCGTAGCTGTCGGGGGCGACGCACGCCATCCACATCGGCGGATGCGGCTCCTGGATCGGCTTCGGCAGCACCCGGCGCGGCGGCACCTGGATCGTCTTCCCCTGGTACTCGAGGATCTCGTCGGTCCACGCCTTGACGATCACGTCGAGCGCCTCGCGCACTTCCAGGCGCGTGCGATCGTAGTCCACGCAGAAGCCGTCGAGCTCCTGCGACGTCGTGGAGCGGCCGGTGCCGAGCTCCATGCGTCCGTCGCTCAGGATGTCGAGCACGGCGGCTTGCTCGGCGACCTTGATCGGATGGTTGAAGCGATGCGGCAGCAGGCGCACGCCGTGCGCGATGCGGATGTTCTTCGTGCGCTGCGACACCGCGCCGTAGAACACCTCGGGGGCCGAGCTGTGCGAGTATTCCTCGAGGAAGTGGTGCTCGACCTCCCAGACGTAGTCGACGCCGACGCGGTCGGCGAGCTCGATCTGCGCGAGCGCCTGGTGGTAGACGTTGAACTCGCTCCGCTTGTCCCACGGGCGAGGCGTTTCCATCTCGTACAAGATTCCGAATTGCATCGCGGCGAGCCCTCCTGCGGACCGGTCGGGGACTGGTCCTTGCGGTTATAGTGCACTCAAACTACCGCGAAGAACCTCCCCGCGGTCAACCGCAAAGCGTACGGCGGGGAGCTCAGCCGAGGACGCGCGCGACCGCGCGGTTCACGACCTTCTCGAGCTGCATGCCCACCGCGGACATGAACGCGATCGCCGCGAACGCCACGGCGAAGAACACGAACGCACCGTGGCCCTGGAGCGAGTGGCCGAGCGTGATCACGTAGGGCTGGTGGAGCAGGTAGAGCCCGTAGGAGAAGGCGCCGACGGTGACGATCGTGCCCCCGACCGGCGGCACGCGGAGCGCCAGCCGAGCCAGGTGCGCGAGGATCACGAAGAGCCCCGTGCCCGCCAGCGCGTCACTCGCGGAATACCCCGCGGCCGTACCGTTCGCGTGGACTCCGATCGTGAACAGTACGATCCCCGCGACGAGCGCGACCGGAGAGAAGAGCCTCCGCTCGGTCTCCTGCGGAGCCTTCGCGAGCGCGAGGCCGACCGCCATGCCGAACGCGAATTCCCAGAGCCGGCAGAGCCCGAACCCGCCCTGCACGAAGTTGCCGCTCACCGGGTGGATGACGAGCAGCCAGTAGCGGAGGCCGATCGTGAAGGCGCCGCAGAGCAGCAGGAAGATCGGCGTGCCGACGCTTTCCAGAACGATCCAGAGCGCGGGGAACACGAGGTACAGCTGCAGCAGCGTGCCGAAGTACCACCACGACGCGTTCAGGTAGTAGAACATGTCGTCGATCGGCCACGCGCGATCGCCGAGCAGCGACAGCAGGAAGCGCCGATCGATCGGCTCCCACGTCGTCGCGAGCGGCGACACCGCGATGATCGCGTGGGCGAGCCAGTACATCGGGAAGAGCCGGAGCACCCGCGAGCGGTACCAGCCGATCCAGCCGTTCTTCGGGCGACCGCGGGCCATGGACAACGCGAGACCGACGCCGCTCATCAGGAAGAACACCCCGACCGAATGGAACGCGAGGCGGACGAGCCAGGAGAACCACGCCCACAGCGGGTCGGCGGCCTCGGTCACGTCCCATTCCTTGAAGGTATGGAACAGCACGATCCAGAGGATCGCGAAGCCCTTGAGGCCGTCGATCCACTGCAGACGCGGACGCGCTTCGCTCGCCATGCGGGATTCGCTCGCTCAGACGGGTGCGAACGAAGTCGAGGTTCGTCTCATCGGCATCGGAGTCCCGGCCCGATACACCGAGGCGCGCCCGCAGCGCAAACCCGCGCCCGGCCTCGGGACTCGTGTGCTCGTGGCGAAGCGGCGCGGCAGGGCGGGAACTCCGCTCGGGGCTCCGGGGTTCCGACCGCATGACGGTCCCCTCGTCCACCCTCCCCGCTTATGCGAACCGCCAACCGACGTTTCCCGAGATGTACGAGCGCGTCCTCGTCGAGCCCTTGTTCCGACCGTGGGCGGAGCGCTTGCTCGACCAGGGGATCTCCGGCGGCGAGACGAACCTGCTCGACATCGCGTGCGGCACCGGCATCGTCGCCCGGCTCGCGAAACGGCGCCTCGGGCCCGGGGCCCGCGTGGTCGCGGCGGATCTGAGCGGCGACATGATCGCGCTCGCGCGCACGATCGATCCGGCGGTCGAGTGGATCGAGGCCGACGCGACCGCCCTACCCGCGGCGGCGAGCGGCCCGTTCGACGCGATCACCTGTCAGCAAGGCTTCCAGTTCTTCGCCGACCGCCCCGCCGTGGCCCGCGAGCTCCACCGTGTGATCCGTCCCGAGGGGCACCTGGCCGTCGCCGTCTGGCGATCGCTCGAGGACAATCCCTTCTTCCTGGAGACCCACCGCATCGGCGAGCGTCACGCGGGCCCCATTCGCGACCAGAGGCACGGCTTCTCCGATCCGGCCGAGCTCGCAGCCGTCCTCCGCGACGCCGGCTTCTCGAGCGTCCGCGTGGATCGGTCCGCGCTGACGCTCCGCTTTCCGGATCCCGTGCCCTTCCTGCGGATGAACGCGATGGCACTCGTCGGAATGAGCGCCGCGTCCCCGACGCTCGCCGCGGAAGAGCGTGCCCGCCTGGTGGCGGCGATCGCAGAAGACAGCACCACGGCCGCGCGCTCGTTCTGCGACGCGCAAGGCCTCGTCTTCGAGACGACCGCGAACCTCGCGTTGGCGCGCGGCTGACACGATCGCCGCGTAGCTAGCGAACCTCCGCAAAGAACCGATTCGCCGGTCGCGGCAGGCCGAGGTTCTCGCGCAGCGTCGTGCCTTCGTACTCGCGGCGTAAGATCCCTCGGCGTTGCAGCTCGGGCACGACGCGGTCGACGAAGTCGTCGAGCCCTCCGGGGAAGTACGGGAACATCACGTTGAACCCGTCACACGCGTCGGAGCCGAGCCACCGTTCCATCTCGTCCGCGATCGTCCGCGGCGTGCCGACCATGGCGAGGCCCGGGTAGCCGCCGAGCCGCTGCGCGAGCTGGCGGACGGTCAGGTCTTCGCGCCTTGCGAGATCGATCGTCCGCTCGCGCGCCGACTTGCTGGCGTTGCTCTCGGGGATCTCCGGCAGCGGGCCGTCGGGATCGAAGCGCGAGGCGTCGAGACCGAGCGCGATCGAAAGCGAGGCGATCGCACTGTCGTAGTGGACGAGCGAATCGAGGCGCAGGCGCTTCGCACGCGCTTCCTCGACCGTGTCGCCGACGACCACGAACGCGCCCGGCAGCACCTTCAGGTGATCGGGATCGCGGCCGACGGCGCGCATCCGCCCCTTCACGTCGGCATAGAATGCGCGCGAGCCCTCGAGCCCGCCGGCGCCGGCGGCGAAGATCATCTCGGCCGTCTCCGCGGCGAGCTGCCGGCCGGCGTCGGATGCGCCCGCTTGCACGATCACGGGCCAACCCTGGATCGGACGGGCCACGTTCAGCGGACCGCGCACGCGCAGGAACTCGCCCTTATGATCGAGCACGTGGAGTTTCGCGGGATCGAAGAAGACGCCCGCTTCGACGTCGCGGACGAAGGCGTCGTCGGCCCAGCTGTCCCAGAGCCCGGTCACGACGTCGAAGAACTCGCGGGCGCGCCGATAGCGGGTGTCGTGCTCGACGTGCTCCTCGAGGCCGAAGTTCATCGCCTCGTGCGGATTGCCGGAAGTGACCACGTTCCAACCGGCGCGGCCGCCGCTGAGATGATCGAGCGACGCGAACTTGCGGGCCACGTGGTACGGCTCGTTGTAGGTCGTCGACGCGGTCGCGATCAGCCCGAGATGATCCGTGACGGCGGCGAGCGCGGGCAGCAGCGTCAACGGATCGAAGGACGTGACCGTGGCGCTCCGCTTCAGCGCGTCGATCGGCATGTTCAGCACGGCCAGGTGATCGGCCATGAAGAACGCGTCGAAGCGGCCGCGCTCGAGCGTCTGCGCAAAGCGCTTCAGCGCCGGGAAGTTGAAGTTCGCATCCGGCATCCCGCCCGGGTAGCGCCACGAAGCGGTGTGGATGCTGATCGGGCGCATGAACGCCCCGAGACGAAGCTGTCGTCGGCCGGACATGACGCCGTTGTGCTCCGGCCGCTCCGCTGTTGGAAGCGGCCGGAGCGTGAGACCTAATCGGCGAGCTTGAAGACCATCACCGACCCGCCGGCCGGGACGATCGTCTTGTGATCCATCACGGCGTCGAACGCGTTCTGCATGCGCTGCGCGTCGACGCCCCAGCCCGACTGCACCGCGACGTACTGCTCGCCGTCGACCTCGAACGTGGTCGGGATTCCGGTCACGCCCGAGCTCGCCGGATACTCCCACAGCGTCTTTCCGGTCTTGGCGTCGAAGGCGCGGAACTTCCGGTCGTTCGTGCCGCCCGAGAACAGCAGGTTGCCGCCGGTCGCGAGCAGCGGGCCCCAGTTCATCTCCGGGAAGGTGTGCGTCCAGGCCTGCTTCTTGGCGGCCAGGTTCCACGCCTGGATCTCGCCGATGTGATCCTTCGCCTCGGGCGGCAGCCGCACGCTCTTCAGCACGTCCTCGATCGGCGCGCCGATGTAGAGCTCTCCCTTCGTGTACTTCACGTTCTCCTGCTTGATCTCGGAGCAGAGGTTGTTGTGCGCGGGGACGTAGAAGAGCCCGGTGATCGGGCTGTAGGCTTCCGGGGGCCAGTCCTTCCCGCCCCACGCGGACGGGCAGTAGGTGACGGCCTTGCCGATCTTCATCACCCGCTCGGGATCGTAACTCGGCCGACCAGTCTTCGGGTCGAGGCCGGTGAACACGTTCTGCATGACGAACGGCCAGGCCTCGACGTACTGGATCGGCCCGGGCGTGCGCTCGAGCACCCAGAGGTATCCGTCGCGGCCCGCGTGCACGAGCGACTTGATCGTCCGCCCGTCCTTCTTCACGTCGAGGAGGACCGGCGCCGAGACCTCGTCCCAATCCCAGCCCTCGTTCCACTGGTACTGGTGGTAGCCCTTGAGCTCGCCCGTCGTGGCGTCGAGCGCGATCACCGCGCTCGTGTAGAGGTTGTCGCCCCTGCGGGTCTCCGCCGTCCACGGCGCGGCGTTGCCGGTGCCCCAGAACGTGAGGTTCGTCTCGGGATCGTAGGTTCCGGTCACCCACACCGGACCGCCGCCGTGCTCGCTCGTGCCCTCGGGCCAGGTGTCGTAGCCGGGCTCGCCCTTGCTCGGGATCGTGTACGTGCGCCAGAGCTCCTTGCCGCTCGCCGCGTCGAGCGCGGCGACGAAGCCGCGGATGCCGAGCTCGCCGCCGGACGTGCCGACGAGGATCTTGCCGTCGATCGCGAGCGGCGCGAGCGTGATGTAGTTGCCGGCCTTCCAGTCGCCGACCGCCGTCTTCCACAGCTCCTTGCCGGTCGCGGCATCGAGCGCGATGACGAACGAGTCGGTGGTGCCCATGTAGACGGCACTCCCGAACAGTGCGACGCCGCGGTTCGTCGGATGGAGCTGGAGCAGCTCGTCCGGGATCTGCTTCTTGTAGCGCCAGAGCTCCTTCCCGCTCTTGGCTTCGAACGCGATCACCTGGTTGTTCGGCGTGGTCACGAACAGGAAGCCGTCGTTCACGATCGGCGGCGCCTGGTGGCCTTCGTTCATGCCGGTCGCGTACGACCAGGCGAGCTTCAGGCGCTTGACGTTCTTGTCGTTGATCTTCGCGAGCGGGCTGAACCCCCACCCCGCGTAGTTGCCGCGGTACATGAGCCAGTTCCGCGGCTCGGGCTTCAGCAGACGCTCCTTCGTGACCGGCGCGTACGCGTCCGCCGCGTGCGCGGCAGAGCACAGAGCGACGAGCATCGCTCCCGCGAGCATCGACGACCCGATCCTTCGACCAGCCTTCATTCGACCTCCCCCGAACCCGTGGACGCACCGCACGCGGCGCTCATGCCGACTTCCGCTTCACGCCCGGCGTCGAGCTGAACGCTCCAGCGATCGCGAGCTCGCCGTCGACCACCTTCAACGCGATGCTCGGCAGCGACCGCGGCGCCGGACCGCCGAGCACCTCGCCCTCGGAGCGCGCGTTGAACTTCGACGAATGGCACGGACAGACGAGGCACGACTCGTTCGCGAGCCAACCCGTCACGAAGCAACCCTCGTGCGTGCAGACGGCCGAGAACGCGAGCACGCCCTCCGCCGCGCGATCGCGCGCCGCGGGCTCGAGCGCGGCCGGATCCACGCGGAGCAGCGCGATCCGGTTCAGCCGCGTGCCGTCGCGCACCGTGCCCGAGCCCGGCTCGAGCGGGATCGCCATCACCGGCGCGGCGCCGATCGCGATGTCGGCGACGCGGAGCGGCGTCTTCCCCTGCGGATCGGCGAAGGCGACCAGGCGATCCGAGATCGCCGGACCCGCCGAGGCCGGGTCGTCGGCACGGGACGGCGTTGCGATCAGAACGGCCGCGCCCCCGAGCACCGTGCCCACCGCGAGCGCCACGAATCGACGCCGATCCATCTCGGCCGATGCCCGAGCCGCTTCCTCCTCGTCGCGCGCGCACATGCGGATGCCGTTCCCCCGGGCCTTTTAGAATCGGCAGCGCGGGGAATGCCATTGCACGATCGATTTTTTTCGCGGGCCGAGGGGGACCCGCCCGCCGCTCTCCTCGTCCATTGCGACGGGCGCGTCCCGCTGGATAGTCTGCTCCCCGTGAGACGCTCTCTCGCCACGATCGCCGCGCTCCTCGGTCTCGTCGTCCTCGCCCACACCTTGGAAGAGATCGAGGTCACCGTCTACGGGCCCGAGGTCGGCACGCCGAGCATCTCGGCGACCATCACCAACAACTCGAAGATCCTGCTCGACGCGGTCGAGGTGCAGGCCACGATCTACGACGCGAACCACCAGCCGCTCGGCACGGAGACGCGCAACGAGACCGAGCTGAAGCCGGGACAGACGTGGCGCTTCACGATGCCGAACAAGGAAGGCGGCACCGCGGAGATCTCGCGCGTGATGGTGCGCCGGGCCGGCTCCTCGACGCTCGAGACGCCGACGATCAACCGCTCCGCGGCGCCCGGGCTCGCGCCCGTCGAGGCGCAGCCGGTGCGCCCCTCGGCGACGCCGTTCGCGACGCTCGACCAACGCTGGCTGACGCCCGACGGCGCGGTCTACCGCGGCGATGCGCCGCCGCCCGGCAGCCAAGAGATCAAGCCCTGACGCGCGAGCGTCCGCCGCGGCGGCGCGAACGAGAGGGAGGCACTCCATGAACGCGACGTTCCCCCCGGCCGCAGAGCTCTTGGAGCGCCTGCGCGCGTTCATGGACGCGCACGTGCTGCCGAACGAGACCCGCTACCACGACCAGCTCGACGCGCTGCCGAACCGCTTCTCGACCGTCCCGCTCATGGAGGAGCTGAAGGCGGCCGCGCGCGGCGCGGGCTTGTGGAACCTCTGGCTGCCGAAGTCGCACGGTGGGCTCACCAACCTCGAGTACGCCCCGCTCGCCGAGCTCATGGGCCGCGTGCTCTGGTCGCCCGAGGTCTTCAACTGCAACGCGCCCGACACCGGCAACATGGAGGTGTTCCTCAAGTACGGGAACGAAGAGCAGAAGGCGGCGTGGCTCGAGCCGTTGCTCGAAGGCGAGATCCGCTCGAGCTACTGCATGACCGAGCCGCAGGTCGCGTCGAGCGATGCCACGAACATCGAGACCACGATCCGCCGCGACGGCGACGACTACGTCATCGACGGCCGCAAGTGGTTCATCACCAACGCGCCGTACGAACGGACGAAGATCTTCATCGTGATGGGCGTGTCCGACGCGCAGCATGCGAACCGCCACCTCCGCCACAGCCAGATCCTGGTGCCGAAGCACACGCCCGGCATCACGATCGTGCGCACGCTCACCACGCTCGGCTACGACGACGCGCCGCTCGGCCACGCCGAGGTACGCTTCGCGGGCGTGCGCGTGCCGGCCAAGAACATGCTGCTCGGCGAAGGCCGCGGCTTCGAGATCGCGCAGGGTCGTCTCGGGCCCGGGCGCATCCATCACTGCATGCGGCTGATCGGCGCGGCACAGCGAGCGCTCGAGTACGCGTGCCGCCGCGCCGAGTCGCGCTCGACGTTCGGCAAGAAGCTGTCGGAGCATCAGTCGGTGCTCGAGGACGTGGCGAAGTCGTTCGCGGAGATCGAGCAAGCGCGCCTGCTGACGATGCGCGCCGCACAAAGGATGGACGAGGTCGGTCCGAAGGATGCGCGGGATCTCATCGCCGCGACGAAGATCACCGTGCCGCTGATGGCGCAGACCGTGATCGACCGCTGCATGCAGATCCACGGCGCCGGCGGGCTGACCGCGGACTACCCGATGGCCGAGGCCTTCAACTACGCGCGCTGGTGCCGCCAGGCGGACGGGCCCGACCAGGTGCACATGATGGCGCTCGGCAAGGACGTCGTGAAGCGCTACACGCGCTGAGACCCTGCGTGCGCCGGCTCTACTCGCCGGGGCGCAGATACGAGTCGAGCTTCCCCTTGACGTAGGAAGCCGCGGGACCGCGGAGCAGGATCCCGGGATCCGGCCCCTCGGCGACGACGCTTCGCGGACCGACCGCGATCGTCGCCTCCATCGACGAGCCGAGCACGGTGCCGCGCAGATGCGCCGCGCCCTTCGTCCAGCGGGACTCGATCCCGTACTTGCTCTGCCAGTACTCCGCGAGCGCCTTCACGCGCTTCACGGCTTCCGCGGTCTTGAGCTCGTGGGAGACTTCGATCTTCACCTTGGCAGCCATTGAATCACGGTCGGATCCTTCCAGGCGCACGCACGTCGGTGAACGTTCCATGACGCCTTGAAGTCCCGGCGCGTGCGTCGGTCGCGCGCTGCCATCTTTTCTTCGCAAAACCTCCGAGCACTGTTCATCGCCCGTTCGTCGTTTCGTCTTCGATGGTGTGGATCCTGGCGTCGGATCGGGATGCGCACGCACTCCAACGAAGAGGGTACGAGCGCCGGTGGCGTCCTGCGAGCCTTCGAGGATCGGCCGGCGCAACGCTCGGCCTCCGGCGCGCTCGCGAGGCGCGTGTTGTCGCACGTGCTGACGGCACTGCACTTCGCGGTCATCTCGGTCTTCGTGGTCGGATGGGCGCTTCCCTGGCGCGCCGCCCTCGTCACCGTCGTGGTGCTCGCCGTCGTCGTGCAGGGCGGATGGTGGGCGTGCAACGACCGTTGCTGGCTCACCATGGTGGACGAGTGGCTGTGCGGTCCCGCCGCGGCGACCGAAGCGCCCGTTCCCGACGGCCCGCCGAACTTCCTGCTCCGTACCGCGACCCGCTTGTTCGGCCGCCCGGTCTCGCGCGCGGCCGTCGACTGGGTCGCGCGCGGCGTCCTCTGGACCGCATTTGCGATCGCCGCGGGGCGTTTGGCTCTCGAACGATGAGGAGTGATCGATGGACTTGATCGAAGCCGGAACCGTTGCAGCATTCTCGCTGGACGGAAACCCCGTGCCGGGGGCGCTCGCGCTGCTCGCGACCGCCGTGCTCGCCTGGGTGATCCTGCGCCGCGCGTGGGTCTCGCTGGAGACCGCCCGCGCCGCCGCGTGGACGCCGTTCGTATCGCGCGTGCTGTCACGCTGGGTCGGCCGCAACGACTACAGCGAGGACGGGCTGCTCGCCGCCGACGGCGTCGACGAGGAATGGATCGCTCGCCGCCGTGCCGGCCTCGAGCGCATCGCCGCCGACTTCCGCCGCGATCACCCGCGCTCGCTCGAATGGAGCCGCACGCTCCGCGAGGGCTTCTCGGATCTCCGCTTCGCGGACGCGAACCGCGTGCCGTTCCCGTTCCAGCGCGCGATGCGCGACCGCTTCGACCTCGCGACGGTGGTCGACGCGTCGGACGGACCGCGTCTGCGCGATCTCGACGGCCAGTGGTCGCTCGACGTGAGCGGCTCGTACGGCGTGAACCTCGCGGGCTTCGAGCGTTACAAGGAGTGGATCGGAGCCGCCTGGGAGCGCGTCCGCGATCTCGGACCCGTGCTCGGCCCGCTCCACCCGGTCGTCACCGAGAACATCGCGATCCTGAAGTCGCTGTCCGGCCTCGACGAGGTGTCGTTCCACGCGAGCGGCACCGAGGCGGTGATGGCGGCCGTGCGGATGGCGCGCTTCAACACGCGCCGGAAGCTCGTCGTCACGTTCTCGGGCGCCTATCACGGCTGGTGGGACGGCGTGCAGCCGGGCCTCGGCAACGAGCGCGACCTCGGCGACTGCCTGCCGCTCCGTGATCTCGATCCGCGCTCGCTCCGCGTGATCGCGCTCCGCGCTCACGAGATCGCCGCCGTGCTGGTGAATCCGGTGCAGGCGTTCCATCCGAATCAGCCGCCCCCGAACGACGCCGTGCTGGTCACCACCGAGGTGCGAAAGACCGAGGCGCAGACCTCGCCTTACGCCGACTGGCTGCGCTCGCTCCGCGAGGTCGGAACGCGGCACGGCGTTCCGCTGGTCTTCGACGAAGTGTTCAGCGGGTTCCGCGTGGCACCCGGCGGGGCGCAGCAACGCTTCGGCGTCCGCGCCGACATGGTCGCCTACGGCAAGACGATCGCGGGCGGCCTGCCGATCGGCGTCGTCTGCGGGAAGCGCGACCTGATGTGCCGCTACGATCCCGATCGGCCGATGCGGCTCGCCTACGTCATCGGCACCTTCTCGGCGCACCCGCTGGTCATGGCCGGGATGAACGAGTTCCTGCGTTGGCTGACGGCGTCGTCGACGCCGGCGCTCTACGAGGCCGCGGAAGCGCGTGCGGCCGCGTGGGTCGCGGCCACGAACCACGACCTCGAGACCGCGGCGCTGCCCGTCCGGGTCATGCATTTCACGACCATCTGGACGGTGCTGTTCTCCGAGCCCGGCCGTCACGCCTGGCTCTTCCAATACTACCTGCGCGGCCAAGGCGTGACGCTCAGCTGGGTCGGCACCGGGCGCTGCATGGCGAGCCTCGATTTCGAGCCCGGCGACTACGACGACCTCCGAAGCAAGATCGTCGCCGCCGCCACGCGCATGAAGGCCGACGGCTGGTGGCCCGCGGCGAACGAGCAGCCGGAGCGCGCAGGCCGCATGCGCTGGAACCTCGTGAAGGAGCTCGCCGGCAGCGTGATCCGCGTGCCCGAGCCGCTCGCCGACTTCTACGCCGAGATCATGCAGCGGAAACATGACGATCACGTCGCCTCGCACAGCCACGTGGTGAACCAGCTCGGACATCTCTTCAGCTCGAGCGCGTTCCTGGTCTGCTACGTGCTCGCGTTCTTCAATCTCACCGCCGCGATGGCGCTCGGGCTGTCGTCGCTGTTCGTGCGTCAGCTCGGCCACGCGGTCATCGAGCCTCCGTGCCACGACGAGGAGATGAAGCTCCTCGGGTTCACCACGCGGTCGAAGACGATCGTCGTACTCGGCTACCTGTCGATTCCGCTGCTGCGGTGGCTCTTCGGCCACGGCCCCGGCGGGTTCTTCGACACCGTGGCGCACGACTGGTTCGCGTACACCGTCGCCGTCATCGTCGGGCACATCCTGCTCGTCGCCTGGCAGTTCGACCTGCGGAGCGCGTTCGTCTGGTTCGTGAAGCTCGCGACCGATCCGCTGACGGACATCTTCGCGTACGCATCGTCGCCGAGCCGGATCCTCCGCCAGCTCGCCGAGCGTCGGGGCGCCGCGTGAACGGAGCCCTCCTCTTCGCCGTGTCGGCGCTCGTGCTGAGCGTCGAGCGGGTCGCCTACGTCTGGGTATGGCACCGCCCCGAGCACTTTCGCCGAATCGCGACCACGCTCGGGCTTGACGGCGATCCCGTCGAAGCCTTGCGCTCGTGCTTCGGCCTCTTCAAGGTCCTGCAGGCGACGGTCTTCCTCGCCTGGGCTGCGAACTTCGGATTCCTCGATCCGTTTCGCTCGCTGCCGCTGGCCGTCGCGGCGCTCGGGCTCGTGCTCGTCGGGCAGACCCTGAACGCGCTCGTGTTCCGACGACTCGGCGCCGTCGGCGTCTTCTACGGAAATCGCTTCGGCCACGAGGTTCCGTGGTGCGATGCGTTTCCGTTCTCGACGCTTCGCCACCCGCAATACACGGGCACGGTGCTCTCGATCTGGGGGCTCTTTCTGCTGATGCGCTTCCCCCACCCCGACTGGTGGGCGATCCCGGCGCTCGAGAGCGTCTACTACGTGCTCGGCGCCCACTACGAGCGATGACCACGGCCGAGACGATGCGCCCCGCTCGAAGTTTCAGCACGGACCCGCGCAACCTTCGGCCGCTCGACGCGGACGCGCTGGCCCATCTGCAGCAGAGTGAAGCCGATGCCGCGGAACGCCTGCTCCGCGTGCTCGACACGCGCTCTTCTCGCGTCGCGCTCGTCGGCCGCAGAGGCTCCGATCTCTCCGTCCTCCCGTTCGAAGGCGAGCACCCGCGGGTCACCCACGTCGGCATCGCGCTCCGTGAGCGCGACGGCTGGTGGATGCACCACCTGATGAACACGCACGAGGGACCGTCGGGAGATCTCTACCGCCAGCCGCTCGTCGACTTCTTTCGCGACGATCCGCTCGAATACCGCGCCGCGGTCCTCGTCCCGTCGGAGGCGCTGCAGCAGCGCATCGCCGGCGTGCTCGAGTCGGGGGTCGCGCTCCGCCTGCACTCGCCGCGCTACAGCCGCGTCGCCTATCCGTTCGCGACGCTCTACCAGAACTCGAACCAGTGGGTCGCCGAGGTGGTCGGCGCGGCACAGAGCGGCGCCACCTCGCGCGAGCGGGCACAGCACCACCTCGCCGAGCGCGGCTTCCTGCCGAGCGTGCTCCGCGGCGTCGGTCTGGTGCGCCAGGCGCTCGGCCGCATGACGTACGCCAACACGCACTTCGACGACCATCCGTGGCGAAGCCGGCTCCGCGGCCGGCTCGCGTTCGTGCTCGGGTCGTCGCTCGCCCGTTACGTGCGCCGGACCGACGAGATCCTGCTCGACACCGAGATCGCGCTCGACACCGAGCGCCCCTGCGCAGCCGATTGCCCGCATTTCTGAAGGAGGACCCGATGCGAACGACGCGCGAACTCGACCCCGAAACCAGCGGCTCGGCTGCGATTCCTCGGCTGGGAGGCCGGACGCGGCGGATCCTCATCGCCTCGGACACCTGGAAGCAGATCAACGGCTGCGCGCACACGCTGCGCCAGACCGTGCAGCAGCTCCGCGAGCACGGGCACGACGTGAAGCTGCTGCTTCCCGACGACTTCCGGGTGTTGCCGAACCCGGTCTATCCGGACGTACCGCTCGCGATCCCAAGCGTGTCGCAGGTGGCCGAGACCATCCTCGAGTTCCGGCCGCACAACATCCACATCGTGACCGAAGGGCCGGTCGGCATTGCGGCGCGCTGGGAGTGCGCGCGGCGCGGTTGGCGCTTCACGTCGTCCTTCCACACGCTCTGGCCGAGCTACCTGCGCGTCATGGTCGGAGTGCCGGAAGAGATCGTGTGGCGCGGACTCACCTGGTTCCACGGCGGAGCGGCACGCGTGATGGCGGCGACGCCGATGGTCGAAGAGCTGCTGCAGGCCCGCGGCATCGACCGCATCGCGCGCTGGAGCCGAGGCATCGACCTTTCGCTGTTCCGGCCGCGGCCGAAGACGACCCCGCGCTCGAGCCGGCCCGTCTCGCTGTTCGTCGGCCGCCTGTCTCGCGAGAAGAACGTCGACGGCTTCCTCGCGCTGTCGGTCCCGGGGACGAAGGTCGTCGTCGGGGACGGGCCGTACCGCGCGGAGCTCGAGCGGAAATACGCGAAGCAGATCGCCGACGGACGCATCGTGTTCCGCGGCTTCCTGACCGGCGAGGCGCTCGCTTCCGCGTACGCCGACGCCGACGTGTTCGTCTTCCCGAGCCGCACCGACACGTTCGGCATCGTGCTGCTCGAGGCGCTCGCCTCGGGCGTGCCGATCGCCTCCTACCCGCTCGGCGCCGCGCCGGAGCTCGTCACCTGTCCGCAGCTCGGTGCGATCGGCGAAGACCTCGAGGACGCCGTACGCCGGGCGCTCGCCCACGGAGACCCCGAGGTCTGTGCGGAACGCGCCGCCCGCTACAGCTGGCAGCGCGCCACGGAGTCGTTCCTGCGAAACCTCGTGCCCGCCGGCGTGATGAGCTCACGCCGCCGCGGGGCGCTCGGCTCCCCCTCGACGAGCCGCTTCGCGTTGCTGCCGAGCTTCGGAGTGTGAAGCTCCGATCCGCTCAGGGCTGATCCTTGAACACCGCCGTGCTGTTCGCCGTCTCCGGCATGACGGGGAAATGGAAGCCACACTTCGGGCAAGCCTCGTGCAACGCCCGTTGCTCGTGCGTCAGGTCGTAGACGCCGTCCTGGAACTGGCCACAGCACGGACACACACGGAGGAGGCGCGTGCTGGTCAGCTCGAAGTTCGTGATGATGTCCTCCATGATCGCGCCGCGCGCCGCCCATTCCTTGGCGTGCTTGTGGTACGTGTCCATGTGCCAGCTGTTCAGCGCCTCCTTGCTGGTCCAGAGGCTCACCTCGTTGAACCAGGTCGGATCGTCCGGATGCACCCACCACGTCAGGTGCAGGAACCCCTCGTGCTTCTTGAGATGGTTCCGGGTGTCCGCGAACAAGACCTTGAACTTCTCGTAGCCGTCGGGGCTCGAGAAGCGAACGCGCTGCATGCTCAGGTAGACCGCCATCGCCGGTTCCTCCGTGGGTTTCTTCTCGAGTCTTGCTACGGCGGGCATGCCGATCGGTAGAACCAAACCGGCCGCGCCGTCGCGGGCCAAACCGTCTCCTCACCGGACCGGCTTCGGCATGCCCTCGGACGAGTCACGCAGCGCCGCTCCCGAGGACTCGACGGATCGCGGCAGCGTCTCGCTCATCCGAATCGCGACGACGCCCCCGGACGCGAGCGTGAGTGCGGCGACGACCCATATCGCCGCGAACAGGCCGAACGCGTCCGCCGCGACGCCCGCCAGCAGCGCTCCAACGGCGTATCCGAGATCGCGCCAGAGCCGATACACGCCCACCGACGAAGCGCGCCACGACGGATGCGCCACGTCGCCGATCGCGGCGAGCAGCGTCGGGTACACCATCGCCGTGCCGATGCCGAGCAGGACCGCTCCGACGGCGAACCCGGCGAATCCCGACGACAGCACCACGACGCCGATGCCAATCGCTTGGACCCACATCCCGTAGGCGATGAGCCACTTCCGTCCGACGCGATCGGACCACGCGCCCGTGAACAGCTGAGCCATGCCCCAGGTGGCCGGATACAGCGCGGCGAGCGTACCGATCGCCGCGAGATCCAAACCGGCCGCCGCGAAGAACGACGGGAAGAGGCCCCAGGCCATGCCGTCGTTCAAGTTGTTGACGAGGCCGGCCTGGCTGATGCTCGCGAGGTTGCGATCGCGCAACGAGGTGCGCCAGAACACCTCGCGCGGCGTCGGTACTCCCTCGGACGGCAGCTCTCCCTGCATCCTCGATTCCGCGACGACGTGGTGTCGGGTTTCGCGTACCACCAGCACCGAGAGCGACAGCCCGGAGACGACGAAGCCCACGCCCAGGTAGAACGGCTCGGGTCGAAGCCCGTAGCGCGCGGCCACGAAGCCCGTCGCGAGCGCGCTGCCCGCCACCGCGAGATATCCCGCGAACTCGTTCAGCCCCATCGCGAGCCCGCGGTTCCGGGGGCCGGCGAGATCGATCTTCATGATGACCGTCGTCGACCACGTGAGGCCCTGGCTCACGCCGAGCAGCGCGTTCGCGCACAGCACCCACGCCCACGTCGCCCCCCACATGAGGAGAAAAGGCACCGGCACGGCCACGAGCCAACCGGCGACCAGCACGTGCTTGCGGCCGTAGCGGTCGGAGAGTCGCCCGGCGAGATAGTTCGTGACGGCCTTGGTGACGCCGAACACGACGATGAACGAGAGCGCGGCGGTCTTCGCCGCGAGGTGGAACTCCTGCTCCGCGATCGCCGGCAGGATCGTACGCTCCATCCCCACCATCGCGCCGACGAAGGCATTGACGACGACGAGCAGCGAGAACTGCGCGAGGTTCTCGCGGATGCCGAGGCGGATCCCGGTCACGAAGCGATCCCCTTCCGTCCCACGACGGTCACGGGCGCGGCTCTGCGCTCTCGAGACGTCCTCCGCGGGCTCGCCAGTCGACGACTCCGTGCTCCAAGCGATGCGCGCGGAAGCCCTTCTTGCGAAGCAGCTCCACGGCCTCGACCGCCATCACGCAATAAGGACCGCGGCAGTACGCGACCACGTCACGGCTCTTCGGCAGCTCCTTCAGGCGGGCCTTCAGCTCGCCCACGGGAATCGAGATCGCCCCCGGGATGTGCGCTGCGCGGTATTCCTCGACGGGACGGACGTCGAGCACCGTCACGGCTCCGGCCCTCACGCGCCGCAGAAGCTCGTCCCCGGCGATCGCCTCCATCGCCCCGCGTTCCTCGAAGTAGCCACGCGTGACCCGTTCGAGCTCCGCGAGCCGCGACTCCGCGAGCCCGCGGAGGGCCAGGAAGAAGCGGCCGACCTCTTCGTCCGCCACGCGATACTCGACGAACAGGCCCTTCTTCTCCGCTTCGACGAGGCGGCTCGAACGCAGGATCCGCAGATGCTGGGAAGCATTCGCGACGGAGATCGCCGCCTGCGCCGCGAGCGCCTCCACGGTGCGAGGCCCTTGGCAGAGAAGATCGAGCAGCTCGAGCCGCTTCGGTGCGGACATCGCCTTCCCGAGGCGCGCGAACTGTTCGTAGACGGAGTCCTTGAAGCGCCGGTGAGCGTTCGTCATGACGAACGAGTATTCAACGTAATACTTGAATACTCAAGTAGAGAACCGCTCACGCCTCCGAGTCGGACGAATCACCCGTCCCGCGGGGTGCCGCGTGCGCGAGCGAGATCAGGAAGAACCCGAGCGAGACGTAGCCGATGAGCGCTTCGGCCGCCGCGGCGAGACGACCGGCCGGGACCGGCCGCAGATCGCCGTAGCCGACCGTCGTGAACGTGACGACGCTGAAGTAGAGGCCGTCGGACAGCCGATGGGTCACTTCGTCGCCGGGGCCGACGAGCCCGAGCTGGGAGTGGAGCAGCGCGAACGCCACGAGCACCAAGACGAGCCGCGCGACGCCGACGTTCAGGAACGCCCGCGCGCGTGCGCTGAGCGTCACCTGCAGCGCCATCCCGACGGTCACGAGATAGGAGCCGACGATCGCCAGCACCTCGATGACGTGAAACCGCTCGTCCGAGCCGACCACGGGAGCCAGCAACGGCTCTGCGAGCACGAGCCCGAGAACGGAGCCCCACAGGACGAACGACCCGACGAGAAGCGGCCTTGCCATCACGGTGCCCGTGCTCATGGCGCATCCTTTCGGAGCGGCCCACGCGAGTCCGTCCTCAGGCCGCGGCTAGGGTGAAGAGGCGATCGAAGCGGGGGGAAGCGCGCCCGACAGGATTCGAACCGGTAACCCCCAGGTGCGTTCGCCGCGTAGGAAACATGGGAAAATCTAGCGTTTCCCGTCTGGCGATGCGCTAGGGAGCGTCGGTTTGGGCCTCGAATCCGCAGCCGCGCACGACGAGAGGAGCCGACTCGCTCTGAACTGATCCGCAAACACTCAACCGTCTACGGAACCGGGGCAACTGCAAAGGTAGAGCGCAGAGTCACAGCCGTACGCTACGGCAGCGGGTGCTCCCGCAAGAATGCGAACATCCGATCGTTCCACAGATAGGGCCAGATGAAGTGACGGAGGGTGCCTGGGCTCAGAATCGACAGCGGTGTGCCATCGTAGGTGCAGGCGCCGTCACAACTGGATGTCTCGCCCTGAAGTGCATCGATGATCACGGAGCGTGAAACGAGCTGTGGCATCAGGATCGAGAACTTCTCTTCGAGCGATTCACCCCCCGTCTGACAGAGGCTGCCGATGTCGCAGTCGTTGTGGATATCCATGATCGGCCGCAGATTGTTTCCGAAAGGCAACTGCGCGCATGGATCCGTGATGTCGGAGAAGGGGTCCGGGTTCGTGTATACGACGCTCGCCGCGATGCCGGGCGTGTTCAGCGCGTACAGGATCGCCATGGCGCCTCCGTTCGAGACACCGCTCATGAACAGCCGCTTGTCATCGACGAGACCGCGGTCCCTCACCATCTTGATGAAGTGGTCGATCGTTGCGACGTCGACGTTGACGCTTGCGCTCGAACGGTCGACGTTTCGATACCAGTGATCCCATCCGAGACCGCTGTCGTCCGGAAACGGATAGAAGTGATGGGTATCGCGGCCAAACGGCACCAGCAGGATGAATCCGTTCCGCGAGGCATCACCCGTCAGATCGGTGGTTGCGTTCACGAACTCCCAACCGGTGATGAGCGTTTGCGGGTCGGCCGGGAGAATCGAGCCCTGCAGGAACGTCACGAGCGGCAGCGGCTTGTCTCGAGATGCCTGCGGTGGAACGTGCAAGCAGGCCTGGCGCGCAGTGCCGTCGGGGTCGGTGAAGGTCAGCAGCTCGCCGCCGCGCAGCGAGCAGAGCTGTAGGAGCTGGACAGCCTGGTTGGAGAGCGCCGAGATCGATGAGGTCATGGCCGCCGGCGGATCGCCATAAATTCCCACGCACGACGATCCCGTCGCGGCGACCGGCGCCACGGACGCGCCAATCCCGGACCCGCCCGAATCTCCGTCGTTGCAGGCGGCCAGCACCAAGAGCCCCCAGAGCAGAGCTGCACGTGAAGCGCGATGCATCGTTTCCCCTGATGAATGAGTGTTCAAGATAGCGTGCCGGGGCGGCCCGAGGCCACGAGCCGGCCGCCCCCAGTAGGGGACCCGGACGTTCGCCTAGCAGCGTCCATGCGACTCGCGCCCCGGCCACGCGAAACTCGCCGGCGTGCATACCGGCGGAGAGAAGAGCGACGGACGACGCGACCGCCGAACGGATCGATTTCCCGATGGAAGGGAGCGCGCCCGACAGGATTCGAACCTGTAACCCCCAGATCCGTAGTCTGGTGCTCTAATCCGTTGAGCTACGGGCGCAGAGAAATTCGATCGATCTACAACGGAGAGGGAGGGATTTGAACCCTCGGTACGGGGTTAGCCGTACACGTGATTAGCAATCACGCGCCTTAGACCTTGCTCGGCCACCTCTCCAAACGTCCAACGCGGCTTTGTAGCAACGAAGTCGCAGCGTCGCAACCGAGCCGGACGACCGCCTACGTCGGGAGGAGTGGCCTCGGCGCGGGACCTGCGGCATGCTGACGGGGAAGCCATGAAACGGGCGCTTCCGATCCTGTTGGCGGCTCTTCTCGGCGTGCTCCTGCGGAGCGACCAAGCCGCGGCGCGCAGCGGCGGCCATCACCACGGCGGGGAGTTCCATCACTTCCATCACGACGGCCGCCACGTGTTCCATCACCACGCGTTCGGTGACCCGTTCTTCTTCTGGGGCCCGCCGTACTACGTGAGTGGATTCGGGCCGTACCCGTACTACGCCTACGGGGGCGTCTATCCGTGGGGCTATTCCGGGAGCTCGGGCTGGGGGTACGGATCTCCGTCGGTCTTCGGCTCGTTCCTCGCCCTCGACGACTTCTCGGAGCAATACATCCAACGCCCTCGGGAAGCCGGTCACGGCGCGAGCTGGTACTACTGCGCCAGCGCGCAGGCCTACTACCCGAAGGCTCCCACTTGCCCCGAGGCTTGGATCCCGGTCCCGGCGCGCGCGGAGTGAGCGCGATGCGGACGAACGGATCCGTCGTGGCGCTTGTGGTGCTCGTGCTGTTCGCGGCGTGCACGGCCGTCCCGACGGAGCCGCACGTGGTCGCGCTGCCGGGCACCGGAAAGACGCTCGTCGGGTTCGGCGCCGACGATGCCGCCTGCCGCAAGTGGGCGACGGAGCGTGTCGCGAGCGAGCGCGGCGGATCGCCGCAACGGCAGTTCGACGTGGCCTACATGCAGTGCATGTACGTGCACGGGAACCAGGTGCCGGTGCCGCGGGCGGCCGCGCACGTCGCGCCGTCCGGGAAGGTCGAGCGCGAGACGCCGCTTCCGCCCGGGGTTCCGCCTCCGCCGCCGGGAGAGCCGCCGCCCCCGCCTCCCGACCTCGCTCGCTGAGCCGGAAACACGAGAGGGGGAGTCTCTCGACTCCCCCTCTCGCTTGCGAACCCCGGTAGCTTTTCTTCCGCGTGTCGTGAACCTGAAGCGGCCCGCAGGGTGACTCCGCGCTGCCCGTCCTGGGAGCCCATCGGAAGACTCGGGCGAGCCCTCCGGTGGGCTCCCTGGCAGCGAGGCATCGGGAGCTGCCGGGATCGGTGGTGCCTGGTCGTCCCCAGGCTTACGCTACCACCCGTTCCGAATTACTTCGGGTGATCCGCCTAAGGACCCACCACCTCACACGTCACCATTGGGGAATAACTCATGGCCGGATCACCTCCTTCCTCGGCGCGGGCACTGCGCAGGCCCAGATCACCTGCAAGCCAAGAACCGGCCGCCGAATTGCCAGCCCGAGGCCCGGTCCGCGGCGTCCCCGCCCCACTGCGGAGAGCGTCACGCCAAGAGGCTCGTGAGGCCCCGACCGTTGAAGTCGACCTTACACGAAGCCGCGCGAGTTTGGAACGCGAACGGGGGGTGCGACCGAAAAATTCCTGGCGCGTCAGGCCGAGCGCACGATGCGCTCGAGTCCACCGAGGTACGGCCGAAGCACGTCCGGCACCGTCACGCTGCCGTCCGCGTTCTGGTAGTTCTCGAGCACGGCGATGAGCACGCGCGGGAGCGCGAGCCCGCTGCCATTCAAGGTGTGCACGAGCTCGGGCTTGCCGCCGCCGACGGGGCGGAAGCGGATGCTCGCGCGCCGCGCCTGGAAGTCGCGGAAGTTCGAGCACGAGCTCACCTCGAGCCACTCCTTGCAGCCCGCGGCCCAGACCTCGACGTCGAACTTGCGCGCGGCCGTGAAGCTCAAGTCGCCGGCGCACATCTCGACGATGCGGTGGCGCAGGCCGAGCCGACGGCAGACGTCCTCGGCGTCGTCGAGCAACGCCGCGAGCTCGTCGTCGGAGCGCTCGGGGTGCACGAACTTCACCATCTCGACCTTGTCGAACTGGTGGCCGCGCTTGATGCCGCGCACGTCGCGGCCCGCGCTCATCTTCTCGCGGCGAAAGCACGGCGTGTACGCGACGTGCTTCACCGGCAGCGCGGCGCCGTCGAGGATCTCGTCGCGATAGAGGTTCGTGACGGGCACCTCGGCGGTCGGTACCCACCAGAAGTCTTCCTCGACGTCGCGGTAGAGGTTCTCGGCGAACTTCGGGAGGTTGCCGGTCCCGACGAGGCACTCGCGCTTCACCATCGCCGGCGGATAGATCTCCACGTAGCCGTGGTGCTGCACGTGGAGGTCGATCATCCACGCGATGAGCGCCCGCTGCAGCCGGGCGCCGGCGCCACGGAGTACGTAGAAGCGGGAGCCCGAGACCTTCACGCCGCGCTCGAAGTCGAGAACGCCGAGCTCGGGGCCGAGGTCCCAGTGCGGGCGCGGATCGAAGTCGAACGTCGGCTCGTCGCCGACGGTGCGCACGGTCACGTTGTCGCGATCGTCGCGCCCCGGACGGACCGCCGGGTGGGGCACGTTCGGGACCTCGAGCATGAGCGCCTCGAACCCGGCCTCCGCGGCCGTAAGCTCGTGCTCGAAGCGCACCAGCTCCTCGCCACGCTTCTTCATGTCGGCCACGGCCGCCTCGCGCTCGGCCGGATCCTTGATCTTTCCAATCCCCGCCGATCCTTTCCCCCGCACCGCCCCGCCCCTCCCCACCCCGGTGAATCGCCCCCCC
>JACXTT010002026.1_pt1 | contig 32712 bp, 31 predicted proteins | sample 9270951 | NCBI WGS metagenome assembly JACXTT01 (sample SAMN15532306, study PRJNA645909) | rock metagenome | isolation source: weathered quartz diorite | place: Puerto Rico | collected 2017-06-21
GCCCGCGCCGCACGGCCGCCCGAAGCGCCTCTCGCAAGCCCACGAGGACGCCGCGCCGCAAGGCCGCGACACGCACCACTCGACGGCCTGCTTCAGCCGGGCGTCGCCGCAATGGCCGCCGCGCCGGCGGCCAGGCGCGAAAGCGCTGAAGCCGCGAGCGCTGAGCGAGCGCTGACTTGGCGGAAAGTGCCGGGGTTCGGGCGGCCGCGCCGGCCTGCGCGCCTGGTTAGCCCGTTGGTTAACCTTCCCCCCGGACACTATCCAGAGTGCCGCCGGTCGCTTCGAGGCCGAGCACGAGCAGGCGCTGCAGCAGCCGCTCGCGGAATCCGCGTGGCTGATCGAGCCCCATGCGGGTGAGTGCGGAGCGGTGTCGCTCCGCAGGTGCCGCGGCGAGCGCGGTTGCCGCGGTCTTGAGGCGCGCGAGCGCGCTCCCGGTGCGGCCCTCGAGAAACTTAAGCGCCCGCGCGAGCGCGACCTCCTGCGCCGCGAGGTCCGTGCCGAAGGGATACTCGCTGAAGTAGCCCTGCTGGTGGTGGCCGCGCAGCGCGAGCGCCAGGCGCTGCGGGAGATTGTTGCGGAAGGCATCCGGAATGCGATAGTCGGCGCGGATCTTGCCCGCCGCCTTGGCGCGTGCCAGCAGGCTCTCCTGAAAGCGCGAGTCGGCGACGTTCAGCAGCGCAGCGATGGTCTCCTCGTCGGTGCGCCCACGCAGGTCCGCGATGCCGTACTCGGTGACCACGATGTCGCGCAGGTGCCGCGGAATGGTCGCCTGCCCGTAGCTCCAGAGGAGGTTCGAGGTGGTGCGGCCGTGCCGGGTGCGCGTCGCGCGCACGCACAGGATCGAGCGCGCATCGGGGAGCGCGTGCGCCATGGCGACGAAGTTGTACTGGCCGCCGACGCCGCTCACCACCTGCCCGGTCTCGAGCGCATCGGACACCGCGACCCCGAGCAGCGTCACCATCATGGTCGTGTTGATGCAGCGCGCCGCCCGCCGCTGCAGGATGCGCAGCTCCTGGTCCGCACCGTACAGCTGGTTCACGAAGCCCACCCCGCGCATGCCGAACAGCGCCCGCTCGCTCTCGGGCAGCTCGCGCAGGGCCGCATAGAAGCCGCGCGGCCCGAGGAAGAAGCCCGCATGCAGCACCTGGCCGTTCACCAGGGCGCTTCCCAGGCATTCGGCCGCGATCCGCGCGCGGCTCGCCGGATCGGCGAGGTCGGCCGCGATCCACTCCCCGCCGTGCACGCGCACCCGGCCGTCGGCAAACTCCACGTCCTCCCGAAACACGCCGTAGCGGGCGAGCTCGGCGAACTCCGCACGGCTCAGCACCGGGCCTGCTCCCGCGGCGGCGAGGTGGGCCAGCGTGCCCTCATCGAGCCGCCCGCCGCCGCGACCTGAGCTCAGCATCCTCTCGATCGGCAGCGAATCGTAGACGCGGCGGCACAGGATCCCGGCGCGATAGAGCTCGAGCAGCTGATCGACGAACATCTCGGTGCAGGCGTAGAGGCCCTCGGAGAACGGCGCATCACCCCCCGCCGCCCCGATGAGCGCGCTCGCCGTATCGGCGCCGAGCGCATCGAGCGCCGCGCGCCACGCGGCGTTCTGGTGATGCCGCAGCAGCAGCGCGTAGATGAGCGAGTCGCCCATCTCCCCGATGCCGACCTGCAGCGTGCCGCCATCGCGCACCAGAGCGCTGGAATAGACACCGATGGCGTGATCGACCGTGCCGAGCGGGGGATTCGGCGGGCAGAACAGGTCGTAGTCGTAGCGAGTGCTGTCGATGAGGAAGTCGAAACGCTGCGGATCGATGAGCGCGTGGCCGGTCATGAACGGCATCTGCGCATGCGTCTCGCCCACCAGGAGGATATCGCGCCCGGCGGCACGCGCCTCCTCGATGAGCGGCAGCAGATCCACGGTGACGTCGGGATTCGAGCCGAGGCTGAGGTGCATCTTGCCGTTCACCGTGCGCCGCGCCACGAGGTGGGCGATCACGTTGACACCGCGCGCGAGCACCTCCCGTGCCACGTGCGTGTAGTTGGCGCTCAGGTAGTGGCGCTGCGCCTGGCGCGAGCCGAGAAACGCACCCGGGGTGAGGAAGAACTCGATGACGCGGACGTTGGGCGGCAGCGCATCTTGAAGCATCGCGCGGGCGTACTCCGGCTCCACGTAGCTGCCGAACACGCGTGCCACCAGCGGCGCGAGCAGCCGCGCCTCGAGCGGCGAGCGGGCCACCGGCTTCAGGAGCGAGAGCGCCGTGACGATGGTCAGATCGACCGTGGGATCGCGCAGCGCACGACGGTAGAATTCGTTGGCGAGGGGATTCGGCTTGCCGATGCCGAGCGGCATGGCGAGCACGATGCGCGAGCCTACGCGGCGCAGCACTGCGTCGACGCAATGGCCGACGTCATCGAAAACTTCGGGCATGCCAGTATGGCATGCTCGTGCAAGCCCGACGCGCGCGTCAACCGCGCGAGTGAAGCCAGAGAGGAGGCAGCATGCCCGTGAGCAAACCCGCCCTGGATCCGCAGACCGTCGCCACGGTCTCGAACACCGTCTACCCCGAGCCCTACCGCTCGCGCGTGTTGCCGAGATCCAAGCGCGGCCTGGGGGATGCGCTCGGGCTGACGCGCATCGGGATCAACCTGACGACTCTGTCACCGGGGAAGGAATCCTCCATGCGGCACTGGCACACCGCGGAGGACGAGTTCGTGTACGTGCTCGAGGGGGAGGTGGTGCTGCGCACCGAGGGCGGCGAGCAGCTGCTGCGCGCCGGGATGTGCGCCGGTTTTCCGGCCGGCGCCGCCGACGGGCATCAGCTCATCAATCGCAGCAACCGGCCGGCGGTGTATCTGGAGGTGAGCAACCGCGAGCTCTCCGACACGGTTTACTACTCCGACCCGGACGTCGATCTGGTCTGGAATCCGCCGCATGCCCCCGGCAAGGTCACCCACCGGGACGGCACGCCGTACTAGTGGGCCGCGGCCGTGAGCCGCAGCGCGAAGGACACTCCGACCTCGTTGCCGACCTGGTCGGTTGCCCGCCACTCGCCCTGGCCGACACCGAAGTCCAGCCGGCGCACGCTGGTTTTGCCGGTCATGTAGCCGACGGCGACGCCGTTTTCGGTCGCGGTTCGGAAGCCGAACGGCACGCGCATATCGCGTGTCACGTCGCGGATGGTGAGCTTGCCAATCGCTTCGTAGCCGCTCGCGGTCTTCGCGAACCGGGTGGCGGTGAAGTGTGCCTGCGGAAACTTCGCCGCCGCGAACAGGTCGGCGCTGCGCAGTGTATCGTCGCGTTCCTTGTCGCCGGTGTCGAGGGAGCCGATCTCGACGGTGACATCGAGGCGGCCGCTCGCGAGATTGTCGGGCGAGAAGTCAAAAGTCACCGGGAAGCGGGTGAACTTGCCCTCGTTCTTGGCGCCGGCCTGATCGAAGGTGAATTCCAGCGAGCTCTTCGCCTGATCGAGCACGTAGTGGGTGACGGCAGCGGCGCCCGCCGCCAGGGCGCTGACCCACACGCAGGCAGCGATGCAGGCGACTGCGCCCGCCGCCGGCAATCTCGTCCCTGAAGCAAGGGAGCCTCCTCTCATAGCCTCGTTCCTTTCGGTCATCGCTGGGTGGTAGAGTGGAACGGCAGCATGCGCCGCAGCACGTCGTCCCTGAGCATGAAGTGATGCTTGAGCGCGCCGGCCACGTGCAGCGTCACCACCGCGGCCAGCACCACGGCGAGCGTGCCGTGCGTGGTCACGAGCGCGTCGTACAGAGCCCGATTCTTCGGCACCAGGTCGGGGAGCTGGAAGAAGCCGAACCAGCTGACCGGAAAACCGCGCGCCGAGGACATCATCCAACCCGACACCGGCATCGCGAACAGCAGTGTGTAGAGCATGAAATGCGTGAAGCGCGCCAGGGCGCGCTCGTAGGGTTTGAGCGTCTGCGGCAGCAGCGGTGTTGGATTGGCGAGCCGCCAGGCGAGTCGCAGCAGCGCCAGCGCCAGTATCGTGATGCCGACGGACTTGTGGCGCGCGAGCATGGCGAGCTTCTTCACCCCGATCGGCAGCTGGTCCGCGATCTCGGCGAGCGTCACCTGGACGATGATCAGTACGACGATCACCCAGTGCAGCAGCTGCGAGACCCAACCCCAGTGATGCGTGGTGTTCCGTATGACCATGACGCTAAGCTTATGCGCGTGTGTTCAAGTTGCAAACTCCGCACGCTCGGCGCCGCGTTGCTGGCGCTGCTCCTCAGCGCCTGTCCGCTGCGACCGCATGCCCCCACGGCTCCGGTGGCCGGTCCTCCGGCGCCGGCCGCGGCCGAGACTCCCGCGCCACACGAGGGGGTTCCCTACGACATCGTGGCGGATGAATCGCTGCTCACCATTCGCGTCTATCGCGGCGGTGCGCTCGCGAGCGCAGGCCACAACCACGTGATCGCCTCGCACACCCTCCGCGGCACGGTCTACGTTCCCGGCGATGTCATGCACGCGAGCTTCGAGGTTCACTTTCCGGTAGCCGAGCTCACGATCGACGAGCCGGCGCTGCGCGAGCGCGAGAACCGCGCCGATTTCCCGCCCGAAGTCCCCGAGACCGCACGGCAGGGAACGCGGCGCAACATGCTGGGGGAGGCGCTGCTCGACGGCGAGCGTCATCCGCAGATCGTGTTGCGCGCGCTGCGGCTCGAGCCCGCGGCGTCCAGGGCTCGAGATGCCGGCACGGCCGACGGGGCCGGGAACGCCGACGCGGCCGGCAAGGCAGGCACCGTGCTCGCACGAATTCAGACCACGGTGCGCGATGAGGTGCGCGCCAAAACGGTACCGGTGAGCTATCGGCTCGCAGGCGGTGTGGTGACGGCGTCGGGGGAGGTGGCGGTGAGGCAGAGCGACCTGGGGTTGACGCCCTTCAGCGCGATGCTGGGAGCGCTGCAGGTTCAGGATGAGATGAGGGTGAGCTTTCGGATCGTAGCGCGAGCCGGGCGGCAGTAATCGAGGTACGCATCTGCGGATGCCCTCGCGAGCTATTTCGCGCTGAGCTCGGTGAGCAGCTCGTTGGCCTTGTAGACCTTGCGTAGAGCCTCGAAGAGGATCGCCGGGTCCACCGCGACCGCGCGGTTGAGCAGCGGGTCGTACCAGTAGCTGCCGGCGATCGAGTGAATGTTGCCGTCGAACATGAGCCCGACGAGCTTGCCCGAGGCGTCGATTAGCGGACTGCCGGAATTGCCGCCGACGATGTCGTTGCTGGTCGAGAGGTTGAAGGGCGTCTGCAGATCGAGCTGCGCCCGCACCGACAGCCAGCTGTCGGGAATGCGGAACGGCTCCGCGCCGGTGGCGCGCTCGAACAGCCGCGCGAGACGAGTGAATGGCTCGATCTCACGCTCGTTCTCCTTCCAGCCCTGCACCGTGCCGAAGTTGAGACGCAGCGTGAAGGTCGCATCCGGCGGCAGGCTGGTGCCGTAGGCGCTGAAGCGGGCGCGGGCGATTTTCTGCGAGGCCGCCTCGACCGGGGCCTCGATCTCGTCCTCGTAGCTCCTGCGCACCGCGCGTGCCTGGGGATCGACGCTGCGTGCGAGCTCGAGCATCGGGTCGTGCGAGGCGTCGACCGCCGCGGCGCCCCCGTCCCACAGTCGCCGCCGCAGCGCGGGATCGGCGAGCTGCGAGCCGTCAACGAGTCGTGCGGCCAGCGTGTCGGGGGAATCCCTGGTCAGAAGCTCTCGGACGATCGGCGCGTCTGGACCGAGCCACTCGCGCATGCGCTCGAGCCCGAAAGAGAGCGTGAGCTTCTCGAGCGCGGGATACACCGGGACCGGCGCGGTGGTGCGCTGCGCTACGCGCGCCAGCGCCGTGTCGCGGTACTCGCGCAGCCGCTCGGTGTTGGGTTTGGTGCGCTCGGCGGCGGCGCGCAGCAGGTTGCGCGCGTAGGTGAACAGGCGGCTATTGAAGCCGGCGCCGAGCTCGAGAAACGTGTGAGGCAGGTACAGCTCACGCTCGCGCAGCTCCGCCCGCGCGATCTCGGACCAGGGGTCGCCGATCGTCGCCGCGAGCTGCGGGTCGGCGGCGACCCTGGCGCGCAGGGCGTCTTCCTCTTCGCGCTTGGCCATGAGCAGCCGGTCATCGAGCAGCGCCTCGAGCTGCTTGCGGCGCACCTTGATGGAGTTCTCCAGTGTATTCAGCGGATCCTCCACGATCCGCTTGGCCTCGGCGCCGGTCTTGGCGAACTCGATGTAGCGGCCACGCAGCTCCGAGGCGCGCAGCAGCCAGCGCGGCAGATCCACGTTGCGCAGCATCTCGAGCTCCGCGACGGTAAGGAGCCGGTCGGTCGTGCCGGGATGCCCGGACACGAACACCACGTCCCCTGCCTGCGGTCCCTCGGGGTGGATGCGCAGGAAGCTCGGCGTCGCGGCGGGCTTGCCGTCGGCCGTGTAGGCGCGCAGCAGCGACACGTCCAGGCACCAGCGCGGAAACTGGAAGTTGTCCGGGTCGCCGCCGAAGGCGGCGATGTCGCGCTCGGGAGCAAAGACCAGCCGCACGTCCTGGTAGCGGCGGTACTTGTAGAGCCAGTACTGGCCGCCCTGGTAGAGATCGACGGATTCGCATTTGAGAGGTCCCGAGCGGGCATGCTGGCTCTGCTGCTCGCACGCCTGCTCGAGCTGCGTCAGGGTCTTCTTGCGGGTGTCGTTTGCGCTCTTGGCATCGAGTCCGCGGATCGCCGCGAGCACCTTCGCGGTGATCTCCTCCATGTCGATCAGCAGGTCCGCGACCTGGGTGCCGCACTTGAGCTCCTGATCGCGCGTGCGGGCGAGGAAGCCGGTGCGCAACAGGTTCTGCTCGGGGCTCGAGTGCTCGTCGAGGCACGCCTCGGCGCAGTGATGATTGGTGAGCATCAGCCCGTCGGCCGACACGAAGGACGCGGTGCAGTTCGAGAGCCGGATGGTCGCGGTGCGCACACGATCGAGCCAAGCCGGGTTGATGTCGACCCCGTACCGGCCCTTGACGAGCTCGCGCGGGAAATCGTGAAAGGTCCACATGCCCGCGTCGCTGAACGCCGGCGGGGAGGAGAGAGGGAGCGAAGCGAGCAATGCCAGGAGTGCCAGGAGACGACTGCGGCGCATGCGGATCCTTTCAGCGCTCCGACTCGAGCAGCATCAGCGTCGTACCGTGCGGGCTCTGCAGCAGTGCGCCGCCGGCTTCGGCGGTGCGCGGCGCGATGGGGGACAGCGGCATGCCGAGCTCCCGCAGCCGCGCGATGCGGGCGAGCATCTCGGGGTCCCGGAATACCAGCATGGCGCCCTCGCACAGGCGCGGGTGATGAAACGATACGTCGAGATAGTCGCTCGTGAGCGGGAGGTGCGGATACGGCCGCTCCACCTCGCCTGCAGCGACGAAGCCGAGAGCCTCCCAGAAGCCCTGCGCTCTGGCGAAGTCCGTGACCGGCAGGCTCAGTTCGGAGAAGTCACCGCACAGCGAGACCTCGGTGAGTGCCCGCGACACCGGGGAGTAGGTGCGCGCCTCAAGCACCGCGAGAGCGTGGCCAAAGGGATCCTCGAAGCCGATCTCGTTGAACACCTCGTCGCCGGTGTGGCAGAACGTGAGCCCGATGCCCACCGCGGTGAGCTGCGGGACCAGGAAGGCGATGCCGGGACGCACGAAGGTGAGCACCGGCGACGGGCCGCTGCGTTGATGCAATCCGATCGACAGCCGCCCGTCGCTCAGCACGCCGTAGGGGTGCGTGAAGGTGTCGGCGGTCGTCGCCTGGGTGAAGCCCAGGCGCTCGTAGAACTCAACCGCCTCGCGCACGTCGTCGACGGCGAAACTGACCTCGTGAAAGGTTCCGAGCAGCGGCAGTGGCGCGCCGGTCATCAGGCGGAGGCGCCGCGCGCCGCGCTCGGCAGCCGTCCGTGCCCCGCGTGCGTCCATCCGCGACAATGCTGCTCGATCAGATCGGCGAGGCACTGCGCGTGGGCGGCGCGGGCGTTGAGGGCCGGCACGTACTGGAAGCTCACGCCGCCGGCACGCATGAAAGCCTCGCGATTCTCGATGTCGATCTCCTCCAGCGTCTCCAGGCAGTCCACCGCGAAGCCTGGGCATACCACGGTGACTTCACGCAGCCCGCGGGCCGGCATTCCGGTGAGCACCGCGCGCGTGTAGGGCTTGAGCCAGCCGGTCGGACCAAAGCGCGACTGAAAGCTCACGCTCCACGCTCCCTCCGGCAGCAGCAGCTCGTCCGCGAGCAGCCGTGCGGTCGTCTGGCACCGCTCGAAGTACGGGTCGCCCTGCCGCACGTAGCGCTCAGGGATGCCGTGGAAGGAGATCAGCAGGTGCGCGGTGCGACCTGCGGTAAGCCAGTGCTCGGCGACGCTCGCACGCAGCGCCTCGATGTAGCCCGGGTGATCGTGGTAGTCGGCGACGAAATGCAGCTCCGGGAGCGAGCGCCAGCGGTGCAGCTCACCGCTCACCTGGTCGAACACGGCGCCGGTGGTAGCGCCGCAGTACTGCGGGAAGAGCGGCAGCGCGAGAATGCGCTCGGCGCCGGAGGCGCGCAGCCGGGAAAGCGCCGTCGGCACGTCCGGAGGGCTGTAGAGCATGCCGACCTCGACGGAGAGCGGCGCGAGCATTCGCTGCGCGAGCGCGCCCGCGAGCTCGGCGGCGAGTCTCTCCGAGAGCTCCCGCAGCGGTGAGCCGGCAGAGGACCAGATGCGGCGGTACTTGCGCGCGACGCGCCGCGGGCGCCAGGGCAGCACGACCCCGTAGAGCAGCGGCAGCCACAGCGTGCGCGGCAGTTCCACCACGCGCCGATCGGCCAGGAAGCGCGCGAGGAAGGCACGCACCGCGGCGGCGTCTGCTGCCTGCGGCGTGCCGGAGTTGACCAGCAGAATGCCGATGCGCTCGGTCACGTCAGCCGACGCCCACGCACAGGTATTTCAGCTCGGTGTAGTCGAGGATCCCGTACTTCGAGCCCTCGCGGCCGATACCCGACTCCTTGACGCCGCCGAAGGGCGCAACCTCGGTGGAGATGATGCCGGTGTTGAGACCCACGATCCCGTACTCGAGCGCCTCCGCCACGCGCCACGAGCGCGCCAGATCGCGCGTATAAAAGTATGCCGCAAGGCCAAACTCGGTGTCGTTGGCCATGCGGATGGCGTCCTGCTCGGTCTCGAAACGGAACAGCGGCGCCACCGGGCCGAAGGTCTCCTCGCGCGCCACCAGCATGTCGGCGGTCACGTCCGCGACCACGGTCGGCTCGAAGAAGGTGCCGCCGAGGGCATGGCGCTTGCCGCCCTGCACAATGCGCGCGCCCTTGCTCACGGCATCGGCGAGGTGTTGCTCGACCTTGGCGAGCGCCTTGGTGTCGATGAGCGGACCCTGATCGGTGGGACCCTTCAACCCGTCGCCGACCCGCAGCTGTGCCACCGCATGCACCAGTTTGCGGGCAAAGGCCTCGTAGACACTCCCCTGCACCAGCAGGCGGTTGGCGCACACGCAGGTCTGCCCGGTGTTGCGGTACTTGCTGGCGATGGCACCCGCGACCGCCTGATCGAGGTCGGCGTCCTCGAACACGATGAAGGGGGCGTTGCCACCGAGCTCGAGCGAGAGCTTCTTCACCGTGCCGGCGCACTGCGCCATGAGCTTCTTGCCGACGGCGGTCGAGCCGGTGAAGGTGACCTTGCGCACGAGCGGGTTGGAAGTCATTTCCCCGCCGATCGCCTCGGCGCTGCCGGTGATCATGTTGAGCACGCCGGCCGGCACTCCAGCGCGCGCCGCGAGGGAGGCGGCTGCGAGCGCCGAGTAGGGCGTCTGGCTCGCGGGCTTGCAGACGAAGGTGCAGCCGGCCGCGAGCGCCGGCCCCGCCTTGCGCGTGATCATGGCGAGCGGGAAGTTCCACGGTGTGATCGCCGCGACCACCCCGACGGGCTGGCGCAGCACCACGATGCGCTTGTCCGCCTGATGCCCGGGAATCACGTCCCCGTAAAGTCGCTTGCCCTCCTCGGCGAACCACTCGATGAAGGAGGCGGCGTAGGCGATCTCGCCCTTGGACTCGGCGAAGGGCTTGCCCTGCTCGGCGGTCATCAGGGTGGCGAGGTCCTCGAGGTTCGCCATCAGCAGCTCGTACCAGCGGCGCAGGATGACCGCGCGCTCCTTGGCGGTCTGCGTCGCCCACGCGGGAAAGGCCTGCGCCGCGGCCTCGATGGCGCGCCGCGTGTCGCTCGCGCCCATGTCGGGCACGGTGCCGATCGGCTCGCGCGTCGCCGGATTCATGACCTGTTGCGTGGCGCCGCTCGCGGCGTCCACCCACTTACCCCCGACGAAGGCCCGGGTCCGCAGCAGATCAGGATCGCGCAACTTCATGGTGTGCTCGCTCTCCGCTCAAGTAGCGGGTCAGGAAATCCAGGGTGCGGGTGCGCGCCAGCGTGGCGGCCGGCGGGCGGTAGGCATCGCGCCGGTCGCAGTTGAAGGCGTGTCCCGCTCCCTGGTAGACATACAGGGCCGACGGCGGGTTCGCCGCCGCCCGGATCCGCTCGACGTCCTCAGGCGGGATGCTCCGGTCCTCGCTCCCGTAGTGGTACATCACCGGACACTTCGGTTTCCGGTCGAGGTAGTTCGCGAGCCTGCCGTAATACACCACCGCACAGGCGATCGGCAGCTCGCCGGCGGCGAGATACGACAGCGTCCCGCCCCAGCAATAACCGACCGTGGCTGCGCGGCCCGAGTGTCTCACGGCCGCCCGCGCGGCGGCGAGATCACGCAGCACGACCTCGGGCGGCAGCTGCTTGGCGTAGCCGGCACCCTCCTGCAGCGCCTCGGGGGAGTAGTCGAGCTCGATGCCGCGGCGCACCCGATCGAACAGGCACGGCGCGATCGCCGTGTAGCCCTCAAGGGCGAACGCGTCGGTGACCGCGCGGATGTGGGCGTTGACCCCGAAGATCTCCTGGATCACGACCAGCGCGCCGCGCGGGCGGGCGGGCGGGGCAGCGAGCCACGCCTGAAACTCGTGGCCATCGCGGGCCATGAGGGTCGAGTAGTCGCCCATCGGGGGTGCTTCCAATGGCTTCGCCGGATTGACCGTGGCATTCTAACGCGTCACGCGCTCACGGAGGTGTCATGCTGGTCGGATCCGCGGTCAGGCGCGTCGCAATCGTCGGTGGCGTGCGCATCCCGTTCGCGCGCTCATACACCGCTTACGCCACCGCCACCAACCAGGACATGCTCACGGCCACGTTCCGCGCCGTGGTCGAGCGCTTCGAGCTGCAGGGCGAGCGGCTCGGGGATGTGGCCGCTGGTGCCGTGGTCAAGCATTCCCGGGACTACAACCTGGTGCGCGAGTGCGTGCTCTCGAGCGGGCTCGATCCGCACACTCCGGGGCTCGACATGCAGCGTGCCTGCGGCACGAGTCTCGAGGCGGCGATCGACATCGGCAACAAGATCGCCCTCGGACAGATCGACGCGGGAATCGCGGGCGGCACGGACACGGTGAGCGATCCGCCTCTCGTCTATCCGCGCTCCTATCAACAGCTGCTGCTCGCGAGCTACCGCGGGCGCAACGCCTGGGAGCGAGTCTCGCCGTGGCTCGGCCTGCGCCCGCGGCACTTCAAGCCGGTGATGCCGGCGGTGGTGGAGCCGCGCACGGGGCTCTCCATGGGCCAGAGCACCGAGCTCATGGCGAGGCAGTGGCAGATCCCGCGCGTCGAGCAGGATCAGCTGGCCTACGACAGTCACCTCAAGGCGGCCAGCGCCTGGCGTGCCGGCTTCTACGACGATCTGGTGATCGAGTATCTGGGGCTGAAGATCGATAACAACATCCGCGCCGACACGAGCCCCGACAAGCTCGGCAAGCTGCGGCCGAGCTTTGCGCCCGACGGCACGCTCACCGCGGGCAACAGCACGCCGCTCACCGATGGGGCGAGCGCGGTGCTGCTCGCGACTCCGGAATGGGCCGCGCGGCGCAAGCTCCCGGTGCTCGCGTATCTGCGCCACGGCAAGGTCTGGGCGGTCGATTTCGCGACCGGCAAGGAGGGGCTGCTGATGGCGCCCACCTACGCGGTGCCCGCAATGCTGCGCGACGCCGGACTCACCCTGCAGGACTTCGACTACTACGAGATCCACGAGGCGTTCGCGGCGCAGCTGCTGTGCACGCTCAAGGCCTGGGAATCGCCGGAGTACTGCCGCGACGCGTTGCGGCTGCCCGCTCCGCTCGGTGGCATCGATCGCAGCAAGCTGAACGTGAAGGGCGGCAGCGTCGGTATCGGGCATCCGTTCGCCGCCACTGGCACGCGGATTCTCGCGACGCTCGCCAAGATTCTCGCCGGCGATCCCAAAGCGCGGCGCGGGCTCATCTCGGTCTGCACCGCCGGCGGCATGGGAGTGACGGCCATCGTCGAGCGCTGAGCGCAGGCCTCGAGCCATGAGTGTCAGAAGCATCGGCGCCGCAGTGCTTGCGGCCGCGTTGTCGATCACGGCGGCGGTACACGCCGACTTCCGCGCAGCGCTCGGGGAGTACAACGCCGGTCACTACGAGGCGGCGCACGCGCAGTTCCTCAAGCTCGCCGAGCTCGGCGACTGCTCCTCGCAGTTCAACCTCGGCGCGATGGCGCTGAAGGGCGAGGGCGTTCCGAAGGACATGGGCAGCGGGGTCGGATGGCTTCGGGCGGCCGCCGGCAACGGCTGTCAGCAGCTCGTCGGCAGCAAGCTCCCCGGACTCGAGTCGCGACTCGACGCCGGGGAGTCGCGCGCCGCCACCGGCATCGTGGCCCGCTACGGCCGCGACGCCCTGCGCGAGCAGGGTGTCGTGGATCCCGAGTTCAGCTGCCGCGGGGACACCCCGGCGGGCGTACTCGAGTCACCGGCGCCCCAATTTCCGCTCCTCGAGGCCGGCGCGCCACGCGAGGCGATCGTGATCACCGGGCTCACGATCGGAATCGACGGTCTCGCACGCAATCCGGAGATCCTGCTCGCCCTGCCCGAGAAGGGCTTTGCGGCAGCGGCCGTCGAGTCGTGGCTCAATTCGCGGTTCACGCCGGCGAGTCGCGGCGGTGCGCCGGTCGAGTCGAGGTTGCAGGCCAAGCTCGTGTTCGGCGTCCAGGGAGGCAAGGGACTCGCGGACCTGGACGCCTTGCGCGCGGCCAGGCAGGGGGCCGATGCCGGCGATGCGGCGGCTTCCTACACGACCGGGCTCGTGGCGACGCTCGATTCATCGCTCGGGCTCTCCTACGCGCGCGGCCTACAGCTGCTGCTCTCGGCGGCGCGCGACGGCGAATCCCGCGCCCAGTACTGGGTGGGGACGCAGCTGCGCGCCACGACCGCGTGCCACCCGCGGGCGGACGGCTCGGTGTGGCTACGGCATGCCGCCGACGGCGGGAGCGCGGCCGCGCGACTGATGCTCGCGGCGGATCTGCTCGCCGGCGCGCCTTCGGCGGCGCAGGCCGAGAAGGCGCGCGCGCTCCTCGAGCAGGCTGCCGGCACCGAGACCTTCTACGTCGCGAAGCACGTGGCGGCGCTGCTCGCCACCTCACCGCTCGAGGCCGTGCGCGATCCCCCCACCGCGCTCGAAGTGGCGCTCAAGCTTGCCGCGGGTGAGATCCAATCCGATCCGCAGATGTTCGAGACGGTCGCCGCCGCTTACGCGGCCAACGGCGACTTCCGGAACGCGGCCGCGCAACAGCGCATTGCGATCCGCAAGGCCGAGGCGCTCGCGTGGAACACTCGAGCGATGAAGGAACGGCTCACCGAGTATCGCGCCGAGAGGCCCTGGCGCGGGAACCTGTTGGCCTGGCGGCCGGCGGCACCGGGCGGCCCGCAGTAGCGCTTGGACACGGTGCTGGTGCTCATCTGCCGCCGCCTGCAGCTCGGGCAGGGCAAGCTGAGACTCGCGCGCTCGCTCGGGGCGGCGGCCGCGCTCGCGATCGCACAGGCGCTGCTCGAGTGCGCGCTCGAGGATGCCGCCGCGTGGCACGGGGCGCTCGTCATTGCACCCGATGGCGCCGCCGATGCCGCCTGGGCGGCGGCACTCCTCCGGCGCGACGCGATCGTCGTGCCGCAGCCACCGGGCAATCTCGGTCAGCGTCTCAACGCGGTGGATGCGGCGGTGCGCGCTCTCGGCCACGAGCGACTCCTCTTCATTGGGAGCGACTCGCCCTCGCTCACCGTGCCGGATCTGCTCGCCGCCGCCTCGGCGCTCGAGCGCTCGGATGGTGTTGATTCCGGCGCAGGACGGAGGCGTCACGCTCATGGGAGCACGCCGCGCGTGGCCGGATCTTGCGACACTCCCGTGGAGCGAGGCGAGCCTCGGACGCTCGCTCGAGAGCTGCTGTCGCGCGAGCGGATTCTCGGTGACGCACCTGACTGCATCCTATGACGTCGACGAAGTGTCCGATCTCGCGACGGCGCGGAAAGCGCTCGCAACCGACGCACGCCCCTCGCGGCGCCGGCTGCACGAGCTGCTCGGGCGGATGACCTGAGAGAATGAAGCGGTCTGCGCTCCTGCTGCTCGCGGTCGCGCTGGCGCTCGCCGCGGCCGGGCTCATCCTGCCGGTGAAGGACTACCTGCGCGCGGTGCTCGAGTGGATGGCGGAACACCGCGAGTCCTCCTGGCCCGCATTCATCGCGCTCTACGTGCTCGCGACGGTGTGTCTCGTTCCCGGTCTCATTCTCACGGTTGCGGGGGGAGCGATGTTCGGCCTCGTGCGCGGCGTGATGCTGGTGTCGGTGGCGAGCGTGCTCGGCGCGAGCGCGGCGTTCTTCATCGGCCGCACGCTCGCGCGCCGCTGGGTCGAGCAGCGTATCGCCGCCTGGCCGCGGTTTCGGGCACTCGACCGCGCGCTCGGCGAGCGCGGCTTCTGGATCGTGCTCCTCACCCGATTGTCGCCGCTCTTCCCCTTCAACCTGCTGAACTACGCGTACGGCGTCACGGCCGTGCGGCCGCGGGACTACATCGCCGGCTCCTGGCTCGGCATGCTGCCCGGCACGCTGCTGTACGTGTACGCCGGATCCGCGGCCGCGAACCTTGCGCAGGCCCTTGCGGGGGGAACGCACACCGGCCGCACGCGCACACTGCTGTGGATTCTCGGCCTCGCCGCGAGCGTTGCGGTCGTCGCGCTGGTGACGCGAGTTGCGCGGCGGCAGCTCGAGCGCGAGCTCGCTGTTTGAGGTGCGCACGCGAGCGGAGCCACATGAGCGGACCACAGATGATCGGGACGGGAAGCGAGCACGATGCGCGCTGGCGCCGCCTCGTGTTTCCCGCGGACTATCGCAACCCCGCACCGGCCGCGCGCTACAACCTGGTCGTGATCGGTGCGGGTCCCGCGGGCCTCGTCGTGGCGATCGCGGCGGCGGGACTCGGCGCGCGGGTCGCCCTCATCGAGCGCCATGCCATGGGGGGCGACTGCCTGAATGTCGGCTGCGTGCCCTCGAAGACGCTCCTGGCCGCCGCCGCCTGCGGCCTCGCCTTTGCACCCGCGATGGAGCGGGTGCGGGCGGTGCGCGCGGACATCGCCGTGCACGACTCGGTCGAGCGCTATACCGGCGCGGGGGTCGACGTGTTCCTCGGCCACGCGAGCTTTGCGAGTGCGCACGAGATTCGCGTCGGCGAGGCGACGCTGTGCACGCGCCGCACCGTGATCGCCACCGGCGCGCGCGCGCGCATTCCGCCGCTCCCGGGGCTCCAAGACATCGCGCCGCTCACCAACGAGACCGTGTTCGACCTCACTGCGCAGCCGCGGCGACTCGCGGTGCTCGGTGCCGGTTCCGTCGGCTGCGAGCTCGCGCAGGCCTTCGCGCGGCTCGGCACACAAGTCGAGCTGCTCGAGCTCGCGCCCCAGATCCTGCCTCAGGAGGAGGCCCAAGCGGCGCAGCGGGTCGCCGAGGCCCTCGTCCGGGACGGCGTCAGGTTGCGCCTCGGTGCACACGTCGCCTCCGCATCCCGCAGCGCGGCGGGCAAGACGCTGCTGCTCGCCGACGGCACGCCGGTGGTTGCCGACGAGGTTCTCGTCGCTGCGGGCCGCGCCCGCAACCTCGAGGGGCTCGAGCTCGAGCGGGCCGGCGTGCGCGCGGATCCCGCCTCCGGCATCGCCGTGAACGCTCGCCTGCAGACTTCCCACCCGCACATCTACGCGGCCGGCGACGTGTGCTCGGCGCTGCAGTTCACGCACGCCGCCGACGCGCAGGCGCGCATCGCGGTGCGCAACGCGCTGTTCCCGGGCAGCGCAAGCGCCGAGCGGCTGGTCATCCCCTGGTGCACCTACACGAAGCCGGAGCTCGCGCGCGTCGGGGCGAGCAGCCGCGAGCTCGCGCGCGCCGGCCGGGCCTTCGACCGCTACCGCGTGGAGTTCGGCGAGCTCGATCGTGGCCGTACCGACGATGCGGCCGACGGCTACGCGGAAGTGCTGACCGCCCGGGGAACGGACCGGATCGTGGGAGCGACCATCGTCGGCAGGGACGCCGGCGAGCAGCTCTCGCCGCTCACTCTGGCGCTCACTCGGGGGCTCGGCTTGAAGAGCCTCGGCTCACTGGTGCTCCCGTACCCAACGCGCTCGGAGTACCTGCGCCGCATCATCGATGCCTACTCGCGCACGCGACTGACGCCGCTCACCGCGCGTACACTGAAGTGGTGGCTGACCCGCACCCGCTAGCATCGCCTGCAACGAGCCTCGCCGTCGTGGTTCCGACCCTCAACGACGACGCAGCGCTCGGGCGGCTCCTTCCGCTCCTCGGACGGCTCGCGGCCCCTCCCGAGCAGGTGATCGTCGTCGATGGCGCATCGAGCGAGGCCACCGCGGCGCTTTGCCGGAGCGAGCGCTCCAGCTGGGTGCCGTGCCGGCCGGGGCGCGGACTGCAGCTGCGCGCCGGGATCGAGGCGGCGCGGGCCGCGGGCGCGCAGATCCTGTGGATGGTGCATGCCGACTGCGAGCCGCATCCCCTCGCCGCGCGCGCCATCCGCGAAGCGATCGCCAGCGGAGCGGCGGGCGGCTACTTCCGCTTCCGCTTCGGCGGCGAGCGCAGCGCTCTCAAGCGAGCACTCGAGATCTGCATCGCCTGGCGCTGCCGGCTGTCGATGGTGTACGGGGATCAGGGCATCTTCGCGAGCCGCGCGGTCTACGACGCCACCTCAGGGATAGGACCCCAGCCGCTGTTCGAGGAAGTGCCGCTGGTGCGCTCGCTCCGGCGCACCCACCGCTTCGTCGCTGTGCCCCTGCCGATCCTCGTCTCGGAACGCCGCTGGCGGCGTGACGGCCTGCTGCTGCGCACGGTGCGCAACCGCATGCTGGCGCTCGCCTTCGCCGCGGGTGTCGGTGAGGCGACCCTCGAGCGCTGGTATCGCGCATCACGGGCGCGGCAGTCGCGGCCATGAGCGGCGCCGGCGTGGCGGGAGCGAGCCCGATGCCAGCCCGCGACGACTGGCTGTTCACCCGCACCGGAGAGGCGCGCGGCTACATCCAGCCGCATGCGCTCGCGGAGCTCTGGTTTCACACCGGTACCGCCTGCAACCTCGCCTGCCCCTTCTGTCTCGAGGGCTCGAAACCCGGTGACCGGCGCCTCGGAAGAGTGACCTTCGCGGACGTACAACCCTTCATCGACGAGGCGGTGCACCTCGGCGTGCGCCAGTTCTCCTTCACCGGCGGCGAGCCGTTCATCGTGAAGGATCTGCTGCGCATTCTCGACTACGCGCTCGAGCGGGCGCCGTGCCTGGTGCTGACCAACGGCGTGGACGCCGTGCCCGCGCGTTTGCCCAAGCTCGCGCAACTTGACGCAAGACCGCACCCGCTCTCGCTGCGCGTGAGCATCGACTACCCGGACGCGCGGCGCCACGAGGCGGCGCGCGGCGCGGGAAATTTCCTCAAGGCGTGGCGGACGCTCGCGCTGCTGCACGGCGCGGGCTTTCGCGTCTCGATCGCGCGGCAGATGGAGCCGGGTGAGGACCGCTGCGCCGTCGAGGACTGTTACCGGGCGCTGATGCGAGCGCATGGGCTGCCGCAGGATCTGAACATCGTGGCGTTTCCCGACTTCGGCACCCCCGGCGAGAAGCGCTCCGTGCCGCAGGTGACCGAGAGCTGCATGAGGCGGTACCAGACCGAGGCCACGCGGCGCGAGTTCATGTGCGCCTACAGCAAGATGGTCGTGAAGCAGAACGGGCGCATGCGCGTCTACGCCTGCACTCTGGTGGACGATGATCCGGCTTACGATCAGGGCGGAACTCTCGCCGAGAGTCTCGGCCGGCGCGTCATGCTGCGCCATCATCGCCGCTTCAGCTGCTTCAAGTTCGGCGCCTCCTGCAGCGAGACCCGGGGGCATTGACTGGAACACTCGCGGGGGGCGCGGATCGCGCACGCGGCGCAGGTGCTGCGGACCTCGCTGTACCTTGGACTCAGCTCCTTCGGCGGTCCGGTGGCGCACCTCGGCTATTTCGAGCGCACTTATGTACGGAGGCTCGGGTGGCTCAGCGGCGAGGACTTTGCCGGCCTCATCGCTCTCTGCCAGGCCCTGCCTGGCCCTTCGAGCAGCCAGGTCGGCTTTCTGATCGGCCTGCATCGGGCCGGATGGGCCGGCGCGCTGGCGGCCTGGCTCGGCTTCACGCTGCCGTCCGCGCTGCTACTCTACGGCTGCGCGCGGCTGTCGGCGCAAGCGCAGGGACCCATCGCGCTGGCCGTTGTGCACGGGTTGAAGCTCACCGCCGTCGCGGTGGTGGCGCAAGCGCTCCTCAGCATGGCGCGCAGGCTCTGCCCCGACCTGACGACGGCTGCCGTGGCGCTTGCGGCCGCCGCGGCGCTCCTTGCCTTCGGTAGCGCCGGCACGCAGCTCGCCGTGCTGGCAGGCGGTGCCGCCGGAGGAATCCTCCTCTGCCGCCGCGCTGCCGCGGTCCCCGCCTCGCTCGCGATGCCGGTGCGCGGCCGTGTCGGCTGGCTCGCAGCGGCTGCGTTCGCACTGCTCCTCGCGGCGCTGCCGCTGCTCTCTTCGCTCTATCCGCACGGCTATATCGCCCTCGCCGAGGTGTTCTACCGCGCTGGCGCGCTGGTGTTCGGCGGCGGGCACGTGGTGCTGCCCCTGCTTCGCGATGCGCTGGTGCCGCAGGGGTGGATCTCCGACGACGGCTTCCTCACCGGATACGGGCTCGCCCAGGCCGTTCCCGGACCGCTCTTCTCGGTCGCGGCCTACCTCGGCGCCGCCAACGCGTGGACACCGACACCGGCGCTCGCAGCCGCGGTGGCGGTGGTGTTCATCTTCCTTCCCGGTCTGCTTCTCGCCGTCTCGGGCGTGGTGCTCTGGGGCAGTGTGATCCGGTACGCTGCGGTGCGCGCCGCCATGACCGGCGTCAACGCCGCGGTGGTCGGCATGCTGGCCGCGGCGCTCTACGACCCGGTATGGACGACGGCGATTCGCGGCGGTCCGGACATCGCCATCGCCGGCGCGGGGCTGCTGCTGCTCGCGAGCGGCAGGGCGCCGCCGCTTCTCATCGTGCTCCTCTGCACCGGCTGCAGCGTCATCTGGGCGATCGGCGGCGCTTAAGCGGCCGCGCGCCTCAGCTCTGCAGAAAATCCACGAGCGTCCGCTGCTCGGCAGTCATGCACTCGCGCGGCGTGACGAGCGCGCCGCGGAGCGAGCGCCGGCACGGGCGCGACTCGTCCTCGCGGTATTCGGCCACGGACGCGGCGAGGAGCTGCTGCACGCTTCCTAAGCTGCCGCGGAACAGGCTGAGGATCTGGTCCGCCGAAGCGTGTTGGGTCGGATCCTCGAGCCAGCAGTCGTAGTCGGTCACCACCGCGATGGTGCAGTAGCCGAGCTGTGCCTCGAGCGCGAGGAACGCCTCGGGCACGTTGGTCATCCCGACGAGGTCCGCGCCCGCGGTGCGCAGGAACAGGCTCTCGGCGCGGGTACCGAGACGCGGCCCCTCGACGCAGGCATAGGTCTTGTCATCGTGCAGCGCCACGCCCTGTGCGCGCGCCACGCGCGCGATCAGCGCCGCGGTCGCGCGGCAGGTGGGCTGGGCGCTCGAGATGTGCGCCACGAGCCCCGCGCCGAAGAAGCTCGCCACGCGCGTCCCCTTGGTGAAGTCGAGATACTGCGACGGCACCGCCAGATCGCCCGGGCGGATCTCCTGCCGCAGGCTGCCCACCGCCGACACGCCGATGACGGTGCGCACGCCGAGGCTCTTCAGCGCCCAAATGTTGGCGCGGAAGTTGATCTCACCGGGCAGCAGCTGATGCTCGAGGCCGTGGCGCGCCAGGAACGCGACCTCGCGACCGCGCAGTGTGCCGGTCACGAGCGGTGCGGACGGCGCGCCGAAGGGGGTGCTCACCGTGTGCGCGCGCGTCGCCGCCAACTCCTGCATGGCATAAAGACCCGTGCCGCCGATGATGCCGATCATGGCGAGAAGATGCCTGAAAGCACCGCGCGACAACAACTCGGACCGATATCCGCACGGGCGCATCCGCGCCCGCCCGGATAAGGCCGTGATCACTTGGCACGCCGGTAGCTGAAGTCGTACTCGACCGTCCAGGTCCTGCCACCGTCGCTCGACTGCTCGCTCAGCTGGCGTACCCGATCCGCGCCGAGCTTGTAGAACCGCAGCCGGCGCTGAAGCGTTGTGCCGTCCGCCTGCGGAATGGCGTCGGTGCGGAAGTCCATGACGCCGGCGCTGAACCCGCCGTAGAAGTGGATCGTGCCGCCCTGGGTGTCAACCCAGAACTGCTCCCAGCGGTTGCGTGCGGGGTCATAGACGTTGTAGCTCTTGCCGGCGTAGCCGGACTGGCCGAGCGAAGTCCAGTTCTCCCAGATGACACAGTCGCCGAGCGTGCGTTCGATGTGGCTGCGCCCCACGGGGATGAATTCGTCCGTGGTGACGACGTTCCAGTCGCCGACCCAGAAATCGAACTGCCGGCTCTCGGCGCGCGACTCGCACGGCGCCTGATTGCGCTGCGCCTGCTGCACCAGCAGGGCAAATCCCGCATGCGTGCGCAGAGGGCGCAGATCCGGGTCGGAGGCCAGCAAATCGGGCCGGCCGTGGCCCCGGCGTGTCGGGTCGTTGCCGAGATCACCGCCGTCTCACGGCCCCAGCGGGCGTAGAAGCGCTCGCGGAACGCACGGTCCCACAGCGGTGGCATTTCCCGGTAAATCACAGCGTGACCCTCCAAGCGCTCGCGCGCGACCCGCAAACCGAGCGTAGCGCGCTGCCGCGCCGTCGCTGTTGCAGATGTTGCTCGAAGCCGTGGCGCGCCGGGGACCCGTGCCGCCGATGATGCCGATCATGGCTCGCTTGTGCCGCCCGAGCGTCTATTTGCGCGGACGGCCCGCAAGGCGGCAAGATGCCTCAAAAGCACCGGGAAACAACAACTCGAAACCCAAGATGAGCACCCCGTTTCCGTCGCTCGCGCCGCCCGCCTGGCCGGTCCGGCTGCTCCGCGCGGGGCTATGGCTGACCGGCGCGGGGCTGCTCCTCGCTCTCGTGTCCGGTCCGGCGTACCGGCTCGGGCTCGCCGGTTTGCGTCCCGCACTGCTGCTGCTGGCCTGCGGTTTCCTGCTGCTGCTCACCGGGACACTGCTCGCGATCGTCGGATTGCTGGTGGCGAGCGCACGGCGCATGCGCTTCGCGCGCGCGCCGGCCATGATCGCGGTCGTCGCGGGTCTCGCGGCGAGCGGCTATCTGCTCAGCTGGGTCGCGCGCGGCCGTGCCACGCCACCGATCCACGAAATCAGCACCGATCTCGCCGACCCGCCGGGCTTCGTGGCGGTTGCGGCGCTGCGGCGCGACGCTCATGCTGTCAATCCCCCTGAATACGTGCCCCGGGTGAGCGGCCCGGGCGGGAGGATCATCGACGTGCCCCATCTGCAGCGCCAGTGGTATCCCGACATCCAGCCACTGCAGCTGCCGGTCGCTCCGGCGGCGGCGCTCGCCGGCGCGCAGCGCGCGGCCCTGCGGCTCGGCTGGCAGATCGACGCCTACGTGCCCGCCGACGGGCGGCTCGAGGCGACCGACACCAGCGCCTTCTTCGGCTTCAAGGACGACGTCGTGGTCAGGGTGCGCGCCGCCGATGGGGGCTCGCGCATCGATGTCAGGTCGAAATCGCGCGTGGGCCTGGGGGACGTGGGCGCCAACGCGCACCGCGTGCGCGCGTTACTCAAGCTGATGCAGGGCGGCTAGGGTCGCCTCAGCGACGGTCAAGAGCCGCGATGACAGCACCGCTCAGCCGAGAGACGCCGAGCTTCGCGAGTTTTCGCGAGTTCTATCCGTACTACCTCGGCCAGCACACCCACCCCGTCTCGCGCCGCCTGCACGTGAGCGGCACGCTGCTCGCGCTCGCCCTCGGCGGCGGCGCGCTCGTCACCGGGCACTGGACGTGGCTCTTCGCCGTGCCGCTCGCCGGTTACCTCCCGGCTTGGGTCGGGCACTACTTTTTCGAGCATAACGCGCCGGCCACCTTCAGCCATCCCCTCTACAGCCTGCGCGGGGACCTGTCCATGCTCACCGAAGTGCTCACCGGCCGCATGCCCTGGTAGCGCGGACCGCGAAGCAACACCCATGAGCACAGCCGTCGACCGCGTCTTCGAGCGACGCCTCTCCGCCTTCGTCAACGCCGGGGAGCCGCAGCTGCTGCAGGGCGGGCGCAAGGGCGTGGAGAAGGAGTCGCTGCGGGTGACGCCGCAGGGGCGTCTGGCGGGCACGCCGCATCCGCGCGCGCTCGGCTCGGCGCTCACCAGCGAGCACATCACCACGGACTATTCCGAAGCCCTGATCGAGCTCGTCACGCCCGCGTTCACGCAGAGCTGGGAGCTGCTGCAGTACCTGCTCGACCTGCACCAGTTCGTCTACCGTCACCTGGGCGATGAGCTGCTGTGGGCGACCAGCATGCCCTGCGCCATCGAGCGCGACGGGGACATTCCGCTCGCCCAGTACGGCCGCTCGCACGTCGGGCGGATGAAGACCATCTATCGCAACGGGCTCGGGCTGCGCTACGGGCGCATGATGCAGGCGATCTCGGGCGTCCATTTCAACTACTCCTTCCCGCCGCCGTTCTGGGAGGCGTGGGCGACGGTGCGCGGCGCGCGCGCGCGCGATACGCAGTTCATCTCCGCGGGCTACTTCGATCTGCTGCGCAACTATCGGCGCTTCGGCTGGCTGGTGCTGTATCTGTTCGGGGTGTCGCCGGTGGTCTGCAAGTCGTTCATCCGCGGGCGGGATTTCGGGCTCAAGGGCTTCGGCCCCGGCACCGCCTACGAGCCGTACGCCACGAGCCTGCGCATGAGCGACGTCGGTTACCGCAACCGTAACCAGGCGGGGCTGTCAGTGTCGGTGAACAGCCTGGACGAATACGTGCGCGACCTGCAGCGGGCGATCACCACGCCCCATCCCCCGTATGAAGCGCTCGGCGTGAAGGTGAACGGCGAGTACCGGCAGCTCAACGCCAACATCCTGCAGATCGAGAACGAGTACTACAGCTTCATCCGGCCGAAGCGTGTAGCCGGCTCCGGCGAGCGCCCCACCAAGGCGCTGCGCCGCGCGGGGGTGGAATACGTGGAGGTGCGCGCGCTCGATGTCAGCGCCTTCGACCCGGTCGGCGTCAACCAGGGCAAGCTGCGCTTCCTCGAGGCGTTTCTCGCCCTGTGCCTGATGAAGGACAGCCCGCCGATCGGCGACTCCGAGCAGAGCTCGCTCGATGAGAATCACCTCACCGTGGCGCGGCGCGGCCGCGAGAGCGGGCTCACGCTGTGGCGCGACGGGCGTGGGACGCCGCTGCGCGAGTGGGCGCGCGAGCTGCTCGACTCGATGATCGGCATCTGCGAGATCCTCGATCGCGGCGAGGCGGCGCGCCCCTATTCCCAGGCGCTCGCCGCCCAGCTCGCGAAGGTCGAGGACGTCTCGCTCACCCCTTCCGCACGGCTCATGGTGGAGCTGAACGCAGGGCAGCCCTTCTTCGATCTGGCGCTGCGCACCTCGGCGGCTCACAAGGCGTACTTCCTCGAGCTCTATCCGCCCAACGACGAGCGACTGCGCGAGTTCGCGCGGGAGGCCGAGGAGTCCCTCACCGCGCAGCAGACCGTCGAGGCGAACGACCGGGGTACTTTCGAGGAGTACCTGGCCCGCTACTTTGCAGACTGAGAGTCGCCGGCCGGAACGCCTCAGGTACCGCTTCACCTGACATAATGGACTCGCGCGCCCTCACGCAGACTACACACTTCTATCAGTCGCTTTTGGGTCCGGGGCGACATAGACTTCGCGGTTGCCGGGTCGCCTAACGGCCCGGCGGACATGGAAGCTACGACACAAGACAGGAGCGCAGGATGAAGGGAAAGGGAATGGAAGGACTTCCGGTTGTCCACCGGACCTCGCGCGCGGCCAACGACGATTTTGCCGGGAGCGCCAGCGATCTGGACAAACACGCACGACCGCGACCGGGTTGGGATCCGTACGAGGTATGGCGGGTCCGCGTCCGGGGATCCGTCGATCCAGGAGACAAGCGCGAGCGCGACCCGCACCGCTAGGGCGGGATAATCGCATTTGGGGGAACGGGCTTGCACGAGGTTGAACGCCCGGGGCAGACGCGCCTGCAACTGCGCTTCGACGATCCGGACCTGGAGCAGCAGTTTCTCCTCAGTTATCGCGCCGCCGCGCGGCCCTGGATCCGGATGAGCCTGGTGGTCGCGCTGTCCACCGTGCTCGGCTTCACGGTGATCGACCACTGGCTGCTGGTGGGTCCGCGCCTGGCGCGGCCCGACATCTGGCGCTTCGGCCTGCAGCTGCCGCTCGTGCTGATCATGATGGTGCTCACGACACCGCGGCTGTACCAGCGCTGGTACCAGCCGGCGATCCAGGCGGCCGCGCCGCTGTTCGGTGTGGGAACGGTGCTCATGGCAGTCGAAGCGACTCCGGCGCAGTTGCCGCTGGTGGCCGCCCGGCTGCTGCTGGCGGCGTTCTACTTCTATTTCATGCTGGGACTGTCGTTCGCGGCGGCGCTGCGCACCAATCTGCTGCTGATCGCCGCCTACGCGACCGCAGCGCTCCTCGGGGCGATCGCGGCACCGGTAGCCATTTATTCGCTGTTCGTGCTCATTTGCGCCAACCTCATCGGCGGCGCGGGCTGCTATGCGCTCGAGTATGCCAACCGCGTGGCGTTCCTGGAACGCCGCCGGCTCGCGGAAGTCGCCACGCACGACGCGCTCACTGGGCTGCTCAACCGCGCCGCGCTCGAAGAGCAGGCGCCGAGTCTGTGGCAGCGGGCGCTCTCCGAGCGGCTGCCGGTCTCTGTGCTGCTGATCGACGTCGATCACTTCAAAGCTTACAACGACCGGTACGGGCACCAGGCCGGTGATCGTTGCCTGCGGGACGTCGGCGCCGCGATCCGCGCCGCCGTCCGTCGCAGGCCGCTCGATGTGGTCGCGCGTTACGGCGGCGAGGAGTTCATCGCGGTCCTGGTCGGCGCCGATCGCGCCGAGGCGGTACGCGGCGCCGACGCCGTGCTGCAGGCCGTGGTGGACCTGAAGATCGCGCACGGCGGCTCGGTCACGCGTCAATGTGTGACGGTGAGCGTGGGAGTCACCACGGTGGAGCCGGGCGGCGACTACTCCCACGAGCACGCCGTGCGCGGGGCGGACATCGCGCTCTACACCGTCAAGTCGGGCGGTCGCGACGCCTGGTCGTTTCACCAGCCGCTGCCGGCTGAGGCCTCTGAGCGGCCCGACGCGGGTCTTCTGGAGAGCGCCATCTGAGCGGCGGCGACGCCCGGCTGAAGGTCAATCCCCCGATGGGGGCAGGGCTCCCTTCCCCGGGGCGCGCAGCGGGCGCCGCGCTCCCTTGCGCCGGCGCGCACAAGCCCTGATCCTTGCAGGATGAATGCGCTTTCGGTACGGGGACTCACCAAGACCTACCGCAACGGCGTCGAGGCGCTCAAGGGCGTCGACCTCGAGGTCGAGCGCGGGGATTTCTTCGCGCTGCTCGGCCCCAACGGCGCCGGCAAGACCACGCTCATCGGCATCATCACCTCGCTGGTGAACAAGAGCGGCGGGGAAGCGCGCGTCTTCGGTCACGACATCGACCGGGAGCCCGAGGCCGCCAAGGCCTGCATCGGCGTCGTGCCGCAGGAAATCAACTTCAACATGTTCGAGACCCCGTTCACCATCGTGGTCAACCAGGCGGGTTTCTACGGCATCCCGCGCGCGGTGGCGCGCGAGCGCGCCGAGAAGTACCTGAAGCAGCTGCAGCTGTGGGACAAGCGCAAGAGCATCTCGCGCGGGCTGTCGGGCGGCATGAAGCGCCGCCTGATGATCGCGCGTGCGCTGATGCACGAGCCGCGGCTGCTGATTCTGGATGAGCCCACCGCCGGGGTGGATATCGAGATCCGCCGCTCCATGTGGGAGTTCCTGCGCGAGATCAACGCGCGCGGCACGACCATCATCCTCACCACCCATTACCTGGAGGAAGCCGAGACGCTCTGCCGCAACATCGCCATCATCAACGGCGGACGCATCGTCGAGCGTGACCGCATGAGCAGCCTGCTGCGCCGGCTCCACGTGGCGACCTTCGTGCTCAACCTGCGCGACTCGATCGCTGCCGCTCCGAAGCTCGACGGCTACACGACGACGCTCATCGACGACCACACGCTCGAGGTCGAGGTGTCCAGAGAGGAGAACCTCAACGGCATCTTCGAGCGCCTGTCGGCGCTCGGCATCGAGGTGCTCAGCATGCGCAACAAGGTGAACCGCCTCGAGGAGATCTTCATGCAGCTGGTCGAGGGGCGCGGCGGCCCGGACGACGAGGCCGGCGCCGCGCAAGCGTCCGCGCCGCAGGCAGCGGCCGCACTCCCTTCCACCGCGCCACCTTCCGCCGTGCCGCAGTCGTCCGCCGCGGCCCGCCTGGGAACACGAGGGCGGCGATGAGCAGCGTGGCCGAGGCGGTCGCGCCGCCGATCAACCTCAACGTGGTGCGCTGGATCGGCTTCAAGACCATCGTCATTCGCGAGTACGGACGCATCATCCGCATCTGGGGCCAGACCGTCGTGCCGCCGGTGGTGACCGCGACGCTGTACTTCGTGATCTTCGGCAGCCTCATCGGGCGGCGTGTCGGCGCCATGGGCGGCTTCGACTACAAGCAGTACATCGCCCCCGGCCTCATCATGATGACGGTGATCACCAACTCCTACGGCAACGTGGTCGCGTCCTTCTTCGGGGCGAAGTTCGGCAAGCACGTGGAGGAGATGCTGGTCTCCCCGCTCCCCAACTGGGTGATCGTCGCAGGCTATGCGGCCGGTGGAATCGTGCGGGGTCTGCTGGTCGGGACCGCGGTGACCGTGGTGTCGCTGCTGTTCACGCATCTTCAGGTGCAGCACGTCGCCGTGATCCTCGCGGCGGGCCTGCTGACCTCGCTCATCTTTGCCCTCTGCGGCTTCCTCAATGCGCTGTTCGCCAAGAACTTCGACCAGGTCAACTGGATTCCGACCTTCGTGCTGACGCCGCTTACCTACTTCGGCGGCGTGTTCTACTCCGTGACGCTGCTGCCGCGGTGGGCGCAGCAGGTGTCGTACGTCAATCCCATCCTGCACATGGTGAACGCGTTCCGCTTCGGCTTCCTCGGCGTCTCCGACGTGAGCGTCGGCATCGCCTTCGCGCTGATGCTGGCCGCAGGGGCTGCGCTGTTCGCGATTGCGGTCGCGCTCATGAACCGCGGTGCGGGAATCCGGGAGTGAAGACCGCCGTTGCTCTGGTGACCGCGCGCGCCGCGCGCGGCCGCGACGAGGACATGCCGCCGCTGCTCGCGGCCTTCGCGGCCGCCGGCGCACACGCCGAGATCGTGGAGTGGGACGAGCCGGCCACCGATTGGGCGCGCTTCGATGCGGCGCTGCTGCGCTCGGCCTGGGATTACACCGAGCGCCTCGGCGAGTTCCACGCCTGGATCGAGCGGGTCGATGCGCTCACGACGCTGCTGAATCCGGCACCGGTGCTGCGCTGGAACTCCGACAAGCACTACCTGCTCGAGCTCGCGAGGGCGGGGCTGCCGGTGATCGCGAGCCGCTTCGCCGAGCCGGGCTCGGAGGCGCGCGCGGTACTTGATGAGTTTCTCGCACGCCACGATTGCACCGAGCTCGTGGTGAAGCCGGCCGTGGGGGCGGGCGCTCGTGACACACGCCGCCACGCGCGCACCGCCGTTCGGGAGACTCTCTCGCACATCGAGCAGCTCCTCGAGGCACACCGCAGCGTCCTGCTGCAGCCCTATCTCGCCGCGGTGGACCGCGAGGGCGAGACCGCCGTGATCCACCTCGCCGGCCGCTTCAGCCATGCCGTCCGCAAGGGTCCTCTGCTGCCGCCCGGCGCGGCGGCGAGCGCGGCCCTCTTCGCGCCCGAGGAGATCACGCCCCGCGAGCCCCGTCCCGAAGAGCTCGCGGCCGCCGAGCGCGTGCTCGCGGCATTGCCCTTCGGGGAACTTCTGTACGCGCGCGTGGACCTGATCCATGACGCCGCCGGAACGCCCTGCCTGCTCGAGCTCGAGCTTGCCGAGCCGTCGCTGTTCTTCGGGCACGCGCCGGGGTCGGCGGAGCGACTGGTCGCGGCGATGCTCGCACGGTGTGCGCCCCCCAGGCGGCGCCCTCTGGGAAGAGCGCTGTCCGATGGGACATAATCCGGAGAACAGTCCCGGAAAATGTGAGGTGTCACACACAAATTAGTGGTTAACCTTTTGTCTAAACAAAATTTTCACATTTCCGTCACGTGAGTGACGTGAGCCGGCCCGAGGCTTTACGCGGCCAGATGGGCCTGCTCCCGGAGGCAGTGAGGCAGCCGGATGAAAGCGACAGGATTCAACGCATTCATGGCGAGAGTCGATGCGGCCGAGTACGGCCTGTGCCGGCGGCTCAACCGCGGCGCATCGTTCGCGCTCCCGCGGCACGTCTTCCGCATTGCGAGCCGCCTCGGCGACGGCATCGTCTGGTACGGCCTGATCCTCTCGCTGCCGCTGCTCTATGGCGCCTCAGCGGTGCGGTCGGCGATCGTCATGGCGCTGACGGGCCTCCTCGGCGTGCTCATCTACACGCTCGTGAAGTACCTCTTCGTGCGCGAGCGCCCGTTCATCACGCACTCGGCGATCGATCCTGCGGCGGCGCCGCTCGACCGCTACAGCTTCCCCTCAGGTCACACGCTGCACGCGGTCTCCTTCGCGTGGCAGGCGACCGCGCATTTTCCCGAGCTCGGCTGGGTGCTGCTGCCGCTCGCCGGACTGATCGCCGGCTCGCGCGTGGTTCTCGGCCTGCACTACCCCACGGACGTGCTCGCCGGCGCGGCCCTCGGCGCCGCGCTCGCGGAGCTCGGCCTGTCCCTCGGCTAAACTTCCGCTCGTGCGGGATTCACTCCTGACGGCGCCATCGCTGCGCAGCGCCTCCTAGCGCGTGCGCGTTCTGTTCATCTCCGACGTCTATTTTCCGCGAGTCAACGGCGTCTCGACCTCGATCCGCACATTCCGCCAGGACCTCGCGAGCCTCGGCGTCGAGACCTCGCTCGTAGCGCCGCGCTACGATCCGCCGCCCGCACGTCGCGCGGCGGCAGGTGAGACGGGGGGGACCGTGCCTGACGAGCCGGGCGTGCTGCGGGTGCCGGCGGCCCGGGTACCGCGCGACCCGGAAGACCGCCGAATGGGCTGGCGCGCGCTCATGCGCGCGCTCGATGCGCTACCCGCCGGCCGCTTCGATCTCGTGCACATCCACACGCCGTTCATTGCCCACTACGCCGGGGTGCGCTTCGCGCGGCGCGCCCGCATCGCCTGCCTCGCGACCTATCACACGTTCTTCGAGGAGTATCTGCATCACTACCTGCCGTTCGTGCCGGCGCCGCTGGCGCGCTTCCTGGCGCGCAGCTTCACGCGCTCACAGTGCGCGGGCGTGCAGGCGCTGATCGCCCCGTCGGAGCCCATGCGCGCGGTATTGACCGGCTACGGCGTCACCACTCCCATCCACGTGGTGCCGACCGGACTAGGCTCGGATCGCTTCCGCGCCGGCGACGGGCGCGCCTTCCGCGCCCGGGCCGGCATCGACGCGCAGCGCCCGCTCGTCACCTACATCGGCCGGGTCGCGCACGAGAAGAACATCGGCTTCCTGCTACGGATGTTCCGCAAGGTGCTCGAGTCGGTGCCAAGAGCGCTGCTCGTGATCGCGGGCGAAGGTCCGGCGCGGCAAGCGCTGCGTCAGCAGGCAGCGCAGCTCGGCCTCGCCGAGCACGTGCACTTCGCCGGCTACCTCGAGCGCGACTCGGCGCTGCTCGACTGTTACGCCGCAGCGGATGTGTTCGTCTTCGCCTCGCGCACCGAGACGCAGGGGCTGGTGCTGCTCGAGGCCATGGCGCAGGGCGCTGCGGTGGTCTCGACCGCGCAGCTCGGCACGCGCTCGATCCTCGTGCCCGGGAGCGGTGCGCTGGTCGTGCCCGAAGAGCCGGACACATTCGCCGCCGCCGTGGTGCGCGTGCTCGGCGACGCGGAACTGCGACAGGAGTTGGGTTCGCGCGGGCGCGCCTACGCGCGCCAATGGTCGTCGGCGGCGATGGCGCGACGTCTCGCGGACCTCTACGGCGAGTTGCGCAACGCGCCGCGCGCGCTGGGCGTGGTCCGTGCGAGCGATTGAAGGGTCGGGGTTCTGAGCTACACTTTCCCCGGCGGCAGGGGCGCGGGGAGAGGATATGGGCGCAAAACGGGCGCTGATCGTGGACGATTCGAAGTCAGCGCGCCTGTTTCTTGCCCGTGCACTCGAGAAGTACGACATCGACGTCGACAACGCGGAGAGCGCCGAGGCGGCGATCGAGTACCTGAGCCACAACCACCCGGACGTGATCTTCATGGATCACCTCATGCCGGGCATGGACGGACTGCAGGCGGTGCAGGCCATCAAGAACGACCCGCGCACCGCTACCATTCCGATCATGATGTACACTTCACAGGAAGGTGAGCTGTTCCTCGGTCAGGCGCGCGCGCTCGGCGCGGTAGGTGTGCTGCCGAAGCAGATCCGGTCGACCGACGTCTCCCAGGTGCTGTACGAGCTGCACCTGGTTCCCGAGCGGCGCACCGTCGAGCAGGCGAGCTTCACGCCGGTCAACGCGCGGGCCGAGGCAGCGGCGGCGGAGAGCCCCGCGCCGGTGCCGTCCCGGGCGCTCACCGACAGCGCGCTGCGCGAGCATTTCGCCGAGCTGCGCCGGGCGCTGGTGGCGGCGGGCGACACCCAGACGGATCGGATCAGCGCCGAGATGCGCGCCCTGCTCGCCGAGATGCGCGCCCTGCTCGCCGAGATGCGCGCCCTGCTCAAGTCCCTGCCGCCGCCCGAAGCGGTTCCGCCGCCGCCGCGGCCCGCGTCCTCCGCGTGGGCGTGGCTCTTTGCGTGCGCGGCGCTCACCATTGCGCTCGTGAGCAGCGCACTCGCGTGGCGCACAGGAAGACTCCTCGAAGGCCTCACGATCGAGCTGACACAGCTGCGGAGTCAGAGTACGCCGCTGGCGCCGGCGTTTGCGCCGGCCGGAGCGGGTGCGGCTGCACCCGCGGCGACGGCCGGAGGTGCGGTTTCGTCCTCCGGCCTCGCACCGGGGGCAGGTGTGCCGAGCGACGGCCGGCCGATGGTGGTGCCGGTGCCCTTCGGCGCCGACCCGCTCGGTAGCGCGCGACTCGAGGCGATCGGCAAGCTCCTCTACCGGCTCGCGCGGCAGAGGGTGGCGGGGCTCGTGGACATCAGGAGCTTTGCGGGACGCTTCTGTCTCCTCGGCAGCGCCGTCGGCGGATACTCGCTGGCGCCGGAGGAGACGCCCTTCTCGAAGTGCGACCTCGTCGGCAATCCCCCGGACGAGGCGCTCACGAGCGCACCGCGCACGCCGCTCGCGCTCGCCAACCTGATCGACGAGGTCCGCATCTCCACCCGCGGCGCGCTGCAGGTGCAGGTGGCTCCGGGTGATCCGGCGAGCGTCCTCGCGCCCTATCCGCAAGTGACGAGCGAGCTCACCGCGGGCGAATGGAATCGCACCGGGAGCGTCAACAACCGCATCGAAATCCGCGTGCACTGAAGCGCCGCGATCCGCCACTGTGCACTCCGCCGCCGCCGACTTCGCGCCGCCGCGCTGGCTGCGCAACCGCCACCTGCAGTCGATGCTCGCGAGCACCGGCTGGCGGCGCGGCCGCATCCTGCGGGGCGCGGCGCCGCTCCTCGCTGTGCAGCGCGAGGTGCTCCTCGACTGCGGCGCGGGGGTGCGGCTGCAGTGCTTCGTGTCGAGTCCGGCGCAGACCTCCGGCCGCCCGGTGGTGCTGCTGCACGGCTGGGAAGGCAGCGCTGATTCGCTCTACCTGCTCTCGTTGGCGCAACTGCTGTTCGCGGAGCGCTTCGAGGTGGTGCGCCTCAACCTGCGCGACCACGGCGACACGCATCACCTGAATCGCGAGCTCTTTCACTCCTGCCGCCTGCCGGAGGTCGTCGGCGCGGTGCGCGCCCTGCAGCAGCGCTTCGCGGGCCGGGCGCTGCAGCTCGTGGGCTTCTCGCTCGGCGGAAACTTCATGCTGCGCGTGGCGGCGCAGGCGGGCGCGGCGGGACTCGATCTCGAGCGGGTGCTCGCGGTGTCACCGGTGCTCGATCCCGCTCAGACGCTGACAGCGCTCGAGCAGGGTCTGCCCGGCTACGAGCTGTACTTCGTGCGCAAGTGGCGGCGAAACCTGCTCAAGAAGCAGGCGGCGTGGCCCGACGCGTACGATTTCCGGGAGCTCGGGCGGCTGCGCGGGCTGCGCCGCATGACCGCGGAGA
>JACXTT010002027.1_pt1 | contig 32686 bp, 28 predicted proteins | sample 9270951 | NCBI WGS metagenome assembly JACXTT01 (sample SAMN15532306, study PRJNA645909) | rock metagenome | isolation source: weathered quartz diorite | place: Puerto Rico | collected 2017-06-21
GTGGAATTGCGTCCGGCTATGCAGCCTCACCACCTCGTCCACATCCATATCGGTCTGCCGCGCGACGTCGGCAAGATCCGGCGCATGGCCCTCCTCATAGCAGGCCGGTATTCGCCATAGCTTCACGGGCTGCTTCTCCGCCCTCACGTCATCCAGCAATGCCCGCAGTTGCGCCGACAGCTTCTCGCCGCTCGTCGACATCGGATCGTAGTGCACCATCAACGAGCGAAAGGTCGGCATGACCTCGACAACCCCCTCCAGGCCGCCGGCCCGGACACGCGCGCCGAATTGCAGTACCCGCTCGCTCATTGCCCGGTCGATCACATCGCCAAACTCAACCACCAGCGCGGTATCACCCGCGCACAGAAAACGCGCCTCCATACCTGGCTCCTTACTTGACGTTCCAATCACGCTACCTATCTTCTTGTCTTTCTATCTTTAGAATCTTATACTAAGTTCGAAGGCGACGACACATCCGCCGCTCGCCGGCTTTTGTTGACATCACAGGAATCGAAGGAGGGGAAGGAACAATGGCAATCTCGGTCAACCTGAACGCGGACATGGGCGAGGGCTTCGGCGCGTACGACATCGGCGACGACGACGCGATCCTGAAGATCATCGGCTCGGCGAACATCGCCTGCGGCTTCCATGCGGGCGATCCGCTCACGATGCGCCGCGTGGTCCAGCGGGCCAAGGAGGAAGGCGTCAGTATTGGCGCGCATCCGGGGTTCAACGACCTGTGGGGCTTCGGCCGTCGCCGCATCGACATGCGCGCCGATGACCTTGAAAACCTGATCGCCTACCAGATCGGCGCACTGCAGGCGATGGCCGCCTTTGCAGGGGAAAAGGTCACACACGTCAAGCCTCACGGCGCGCTCAACAATATGGCCGCCGAGAACGCCGACTACGCCATGGCCATCGGGCGGGCAATCAAGGCCGTCGATCCCAACCTGATCTACGTTGCCTTGTCAGGGTCTCAAATGGAGATCGCAGCGGAGAAGCTGGGCCTGCGCCTGGCCCGCGAAGGCTTCTGCGACCGGCTTTATGAGGACGACGGCAACCTGACCTCCCGGAAAGTGCCAGGCTCGGTCATCAAGGATCCTGTGCAAGCGGCCACGCAAGTCGTCCATATGGTTGTCGAAGGCGAGATCATTTCGCGCAATGGCAAGCGGATTCCGCGAAAAGTGGACACCTTGTGCGTCCACGGTGACGAACCGACCGCCATTGCCCTCGCGCGGACGGTCCGCGAGGCGCTGGAAGCCGCTGGCGTCAAGGTCATCCCCCTCACCGAGATGGCATTGAGCTGACTCGCCCTCCCTCAAGCCAACCAAATCCGCCAACCAAATCCTTCAGCAGGAGTCAGGTATGCAAACACGACCAACCCTCGCCATCATCGGTGGCACCGGTGCGCTGGGCTCGGGCCTCGCCACGCGATGGGCCGCAGCCGGCTACACGGTCATCATCGGATCTCGCACGGCCGACAAGGCCAAATCCGCGGCCTCGGAAATCGCGCCAGGCAAGGAAGCTCCCCCGGTGCGTGGCGAAGACAACGCGACCGCCGCGCGTCTGGCCGATGTGATTGTCATTGCCGTGCCGTTCTCGCACCATGACGCAACGCTTCGCGAAATCCGGGAGGCGATCATTGATGCCCCTCCCGGCAAGATTGTCGTCGATGCCGTGGTACCCCTGGTGCCGCCGAAAGTTGCCCAGGTCCAGATGCCAGCGCAAGGCTCCGCCGGCCAGATCGCGCAGGAGTTGCTGGGCGACCTCGCCAGGGTCGTATCGGCCTTTCACAACGTCGGCGCGGCAAAGCTCCACAACGGCGGCGACATCGGGTGCGACGTGCTCGTTTGCGGAAACGATGCCGAGGCACGCGCCGCAGTGATTGCTCTCACCGCAGCCATCGGCATGCGCGGCATCGACGCCGGTCCCATCGCCAACTCTGCCGCAGCCGAAGCGCTTACCTCGGTCCTGATCGGCATTAACCGGCGCTACAAGGTGGACTGCGCCGGCATCCAGATCACCGGCATCGCCGCCGGCGCCTAAGCAGGAGCCATTCGATGAGCACCACCATCCAGCTTAGCGCCCTTCCCGACATTCCGATGATCGAGCCGGGCGACGATCTCGCCGGCGTGCTCGTCGAGGCGATGGGCCGCGCAGGAATCCGTCCACGCGATCAGGATGTGCTGGTGCTCGCACAGAAGATCGTCTCGAAATCCGAGGGCCGTTATGTGTCGTTGAACGAGGTCGTCCCATCGCCACGTGCCGTCGAGCTCGCGGGGCACGTCGGGAAGGATCCGCGCATGGTCGAGTTGATCCTCAGGGAAAGCAACGAGGTGATACGCCATCGTCCGGGAGTCCTCGTGGTCGAGCATCGCCTCGGGTTCGTGATGGCGAATGCAGGGATCGATCAGTCCAACATCCCGCTTCCGCAGAACGGTGAATCGGCGTTGTTGCTGCCAGAGGATCCGGACGCAAGCTGCGCTCGCATCAAGGAGCGCCTGGATGCCGAATTCGGCGTGAATCTTGGCATCGTCATCAATGACAGCTTCGGCAGGCCATGGCGAAACGGCGTAGTGGGCGTCGCGCTCGGCGCTGCCGGGCTGCCCTCGCTGATCGACCTGATCGGGGAGGCGGACCTGTTCGGTCGACAGATGCGGGTAACGGAGATTGCTTTCGCCGACGAAATCGCTGCCGCAGCCTCGATGGTCATGGGGCAAACCGATGCCGGCCGCCCCGCGATCCATATCCGCGGACTGGCATGGGACGCGCCGGCCACCAATGCGCGCGCACTCCTGCGCGCGCGCCAGATTGACATGTTCCGCTGAGACCGAAAGGGAATCCATGCAAACCGAAGATTCATCCAGGACAGACGGCCGGAATCCGCCCCGCGTGGTAGCACTATCGGGTGGAGTCGGTGGTGCGAAGCTTGCCCTCGGGCTCGACACGGTAGTCCGCGCCGACGACGGCCGCCTGACCGTGGCAGTGAATACCGGCGATGACTTCGAGCACCTGGGCCTGCATATCTGTCCAGACCTGGACTCCGTGGTGTATGCGCTGGCGGGCATCAACGACCCGCTGCGAGGCTGGGGCCGTGCCAACGAAAGCTGGAACTTCATGCGAGCGCTGGAAGGGCTCGGCGGAGACGGCTGGTTCTCGCTCGGCGACCGCGACCTTGCCCTGCACGTCGAACGCAGCCTTCGCCTGCGCCAGGGCGACACATTGAGCAAGGTTACCGCGCACATCGCCGCACGGTTCAATGTCGACGCGACCATCATGCCGGTGACCGACGACCCGGTTCGCACGATGGTTCACACCGACACCGGGATCCTGCCCTTCCAACGCTATTTCGTCAGGGAGCAGTGCAAGCCCGCCGTGCAAGCTATCTCCTTCTCGGGAGCGGACCAGGCACGCGCGAACCCGGCATTGCTCCGCGCGCTTGCCGACCCTGCTCTGGACGCCGTTGTGCTGTGCCCGTCCAATCCGTACCTGAGCATTGACCCGATCCTCGCCATCCCGGGCGTACGGGACGCTCTCCGACGCACCACGGCCCCCGTGATCGCGGTATCTCCGATCATCCATGGCGAGGCATTGAAGGGGCCCACCGCGAAGATCATGCGCGAACTGGGCATTGAAGTTTCGCCCGCCGCGATCGTCTCCCACTATGGCGACCTGATCGATGCCATCGTGGTGGATTCCCAGGATGCCGCCGAAGCGTTCGAAATTGAACTGCCGGTCCTTGCGACAAACATCACGATGCACTGCACGGCCGACAAGGAAGCGCTGGCGCGTGACGTGCTCCACTTTGCCCGCACCTTTGGTGCCAGCCACCGTAGCACGCTACAGGAGCGTCTTCCGTGAAGCCTCTGCGACCCTGGGCCGTGGTTCCCGTAAAACCTTTCGAGCATGCCAAGCAGCGCCTCGCATCGTTCCTGTCCGCGCCGGAGCGCGCGGCACTCGCGCGCGCCATGTTCACGGACGTTCTTGACGCACTCGCCGCCAGCCCGTGGCTGGCCGGCATCCTGGTGGTCACCAATGACAGCATCGCCGCCGCGCAAGCCCGTCGCGCGGGAGCCACGGTGCTCCCGGACAGCGATGGCGATCTGTCGGCAGCCCTCGAACGTGCGGCACGCTATCTGACTGCAAAGGGTGTGCACGACATGCTGATCGTACCGGCGGATGTGCCGCTGATCACGCCGGCGGATATCGAGACGATCGTGTGCGCGCATCGTCGCGGACCATCCGTGACCCTGGTGGCGGCCAGTGATGACGGAGGCACCAATACACTGGTCTGCTCGCCCCCTACCGTCATCCCGCTCTCGTTCGGCGCGAACAGCTTCAGGCGGCACCAGCAAGCGGCGTGGGGCACCGACGTCGAGCCGAAAGTGCTTACCCTGCCCCGCATCGGGCTCGATATCGACCGCCCCGCCGATCTGTGCGCCCTGCTGGCGCAGCCGAACCTGACGCGCACCCACGCCTGCCTGCAAGCGTTTGGCGTACCCGAGAGACTGCCCCAAGCGGCAAAGCACTCGCCCACCGCCGACATGGCGGATTCCCTGACCACGCTACCAAGGGGCTGACATGAAGCCGTCGCACAATCTCCACCCCGTCTCCGCCCGGCTCACCGAGGCCGAAGCCTACAGCCTGGCCGGGGCCGAACTGCCCGACCTGATGCGGGCCGCGGCGGCACGCCGCGATGCCGCCCACGGCCACGCGGTGACGTACTCCCGCAAGGTGTTCATTCCGCTGACCCAGTTGTGTCGTGACGTTTGCCACTACTGCACCTTTGCGCAACCGCCAAGCAAGCTGCAGAAGCCGTATCTGCTGTTGGACGAGGTACTGGCAATCGCCCGCGCCGGCGCGGCCGCAGGCTGCAAGGAAGCGCTGTTCACGCTCGGCGACAAGCCGGAGCTGCGCTACGCAGCAGCGCAGGATGCGCTCACGGCGATGGGGCATGACACCACGCTTTCCTATCTTGCCGAGGCTGCCGATCTGGTATATCGGGAAACCGGTCTTCTTCCGCATGTCAACCCGGGCCTTCTGAACGACGGCGATATCGCCGCACTGCGCCGCGTCTCCGTCTCGCAGGGGATCATGCTGGAGAGCAGCTCCGAGCGCCTGTGTCAGCGTGGCGGTGCGCATTTCGGTTCGCCCGACAAGGTACCCGCGGCACGGCTCCGGACCATCGAGCTTGCCGGCGAGGCAGCCGTACCCTTTACTTCCGGCATCCTGATCGGCATCGGCGAAACCCGTCGCGAGCGCATCGACGCCTTGCTGGCGCTGCGTCGGCTTCACGACCAGCATGGACATCTGCAGGAGATCATCGTGCAGAATTTTCGTCCCAAGGCCGGCACAAGAATGGCCGACCACGCCGCACCCTCGCTGGAAGATCACCTTTGGACCATCGCCGTGGCCCGCCTGATCTTTGATCCTGCGATGAACATCCAGGCGCCTCCCAACCTCAGCCCCGGCTGCCTGGAACAGCTGATTGGCGCCGGCATCAACGATTGGGGCGGCGTATCGCCAGTCACCCCGGACCATGTCAACCCGGAACTACCCTGGCCACATCTGGAAAAGCTGGCCCAGGCGACGCGCGCTGCCGGCAAGGAGCTGACCGAGCGTCTCGCCATCTACCCGGCCTACGCGCGCGACTATCAACGCTGGACAGACCCGACCTTCCACACGCCGTTGCTGCAACTGCTGGACACCGACGGCTACCCGAGGACCGACTCCTGGTCGCCGGGCTCGCAAGAGACGCCGCCAGCCGCCGAACTGGCGCAGGTCACAGCGCCGGCAGTCTTGCGCGTGGGAACCGACCTGTCGCGCATTCTCGAGAAAGCCGCAAGCGGCGCCACGCTGGCCGAGGCGGAGATCGTTCGGCTGTTCCGGGCCAGGGGAACGGAATTCTCCGCGGTTTGCGCCGCCGCTGACGCGCTGCGTCGGAAGGTAAATGGCGACGTTGTCAGCTACGTCGTCAACCGGAACATTAACTACACAAACATCTGCTCATACCGATGCCAGTTCTGCGCGTTTGCGAAGGGCAAGGGCAGCGAGGATCTGCGCGGAAAGCCCTATGACCTGCCGATCGAAGAGATTCAGCGACGCGTGCGGGAGGCATGGGACCGGGGCGCCACCGAGGTTTGCATGCAAGGCGGCATCCATCCGGCCTATACCGGCGACACCTACCTGGAGGTGTGCCGCGCGGTGAAGTCCGTGGCGCCTGCCATGCATATCCATGCCTTCTCGCCACTGGAAGTATGGCAAGGGGCCCACACCAAGGGCTTGTCGCTACGCGACTTCCTTGCCGAGCTCAAGGAGGCCGGGCTCAGTACGTTGCCGGGCACCGCCGCCGAAATCCTTGACGACGATGTTCGAAAAATCATCTGTCACGACAAGGTCACTACTGCGCAGTGGATGGAAGTCATGCGCACTGCCCACGGTTTGGGACTACGCAGCACCTCGACCATCATGTTCGGACATGTCGAGAATCTCGAGCACTGGGCGCGTCATCTGTTGCGGCTGCGCGCCTTGCAACAGGAAACGGGCGGCTTTACCGAATTTGTCCCCTTGCCGTTCGTCCACATGGAATCCCCGATCTATCGCAAGGGGCAATCCCGGCGCGGACCGAGCTTCCGTGAAGCCGTCCTGATGCACGCCGTAGCACGCCTGGCGCTGCACCCGTTGATTCCGAATATCCAGGCGTCCTGGGTAAAGATGGGGCCGGAAGGTGTCAAGGCCTGCCTGGATGCCGGTGCCAACGATCTGGGGGGCACCTTGATGAACGAAACCATTTCACGAGCCGCCGGTGCCTCGCACGGCCAGGAGATGACCATGCAATCCATGGAGAGCATGCTCCGTGAAATGGGCCGCACGCCGCGGCTGCGCAACACCCTCTATGGCACGCCGCCCGTAGAACGCTTCGAACGCGCCCGATGCGTGACCACCCCGGCGGAACCGGTTCGCATTTCCCTGGTGTCACGCAAGCCAGTGCCCGCGGCCATGGCCTGAACCAGACGGAAAACGCCATGGACGCCTTGAGACAGCTACTCCAGAACAACCAGCATTGGGCCAGAGAAGTCCAGACGCGCGATCCGGCATTCTTTGCACGGCTATCGCGCCAGCAGGCACCAGACTACTTCTGGATCGGATGCTCGGACAGCCGGGTTCCGGCCAACACGATCGTCGACTTGCCCCCCGGCGAGGTCTTCGTGCATCGAAACGTTGCCAACATGGTCAAGCATGCGGACCTCAACTGCCTTTCGGCCATGCAGTTTGCCGTCGACATCCTTCAGGTCAAGTACGTCATCGTTTGCGGCCACTATGGTTGCGGCGGCGTGCGCGCCGCACTGTCGCGGGAACGCCTGGGAATCTGCGACAACTGGCTGCGGCCATTGCAGGACCTGGCAGACAGGTACCGGGCAGACCTGGAGGTTCACCGGGAAGAAGCCGCCCGTCATGCACGCTTGTGCGAACTGAACGTAATAGAACAAGTCGCAAACGCTTGCCAGAGCACGGTAGTCCAGGACGCGTGGGCCCGCGGTCAGGAGCTGTCGGTGCACGGCTGGATCTACGGCATCCATGACGGACTGCTGAGAGACCTCGAGGTATCGGTCGTCAACGGAGAACATAAGCCGGGTCTCCTGCATCCCAGGGATGCCGCCCGCCACTTCGCCACGGGAGCTTGCTGATGGGGCTCGATCTCACAGAAATCCTTGCGGAAGCGCTTCGACCCTCCTCTCCCGAACCACTGCTGCCGGCACGCCGCTCGATCCGCAGGTATCACGACAGGCCGGTTTCCGAGACGCTCATCGACCGTTTGCTCGAATCCGCTGTCGCCGCACCCTCGGCCCACAATCGGCAGCCGTGGCGCTTCGTCGTACTTCGCGACGGAGCTGCCAAGGCAAGCCTGGCAACAGCCATGGGTCGCAAGCTGCGTGCCGACCGCCTGGCTGACGGTGATGCCATCGCGGATATCGATGCGGACGTCGCTCGCTCCTACGCGCGCCTGACCGGTGCGCCGGCGCTGGTCCTGGTGTGCCTCACGATGAACGATATGGATACCTACCGCGACGAGCACCGCAACCAGGCCGAGTACCTGATGGCGGTGCAGAGTACGGCGATGGCCGGGCAAAACCTCCTGCTCGCGGCCAGTGCCGCCGGTCTGGGGGCGTGTTGGCTCTGCGCGCCAATCTTCTGCCCTGGCACGGTCATAGAAACACTGCGCCTTCCTGCGGACTGGCGCCCTCAGGGCGTCATTACGCTGGGTTATCCGGCCAACACTGGCAAGCCCTATACCCGGCGTTCCATGTCGGAGATTGCGCGCAAGCGATAGCTCCTGGCCCGCTGCTCAATGCCGGCGAATTTCCCTTACCCAAACAGGTCCACTGCAATTGAAACCCTCGAGGTAATCCATGCTAGCAAGCAATCCCTCCGCGCTTCGCGCCCCCTACAGCGACGAGTTGCGCAACATCATGAGTATCCACAGAGCTGCCGAGTGCCGGCAGTGGCTGTCAGCATGGCGCGAGCTTTCCGCAGGGCCAACCCCTTTGCGCCGGCTTGATGGCCTGGCCAGACATCTCGGCATTGGCCGGGTCGATCTGAAGGACGAATCGACACGGGCGACCGTCGGCAGCTTCAAGGCGCTCGGCGCCCCTGTCGCCCTGGTGCGGCTGATACTGCGGCAATGGCCCGACCGCGGATGGGATGCGCAAGCGCTCTTCCAGGGCGCATATGCTGAAGCACTGCGCGATTTCACGGTGATCAGCGCAACGGACGGCAATCACGGCCGGTCGCTTGCAGCGGCTGCGCAAAGCATCGGCTGTCGCTGCGTGATCGTACTGCACGCCAATGTCAGCGAAGAGCGGGAAGCACCCATCGCTGCCCTGGGTGCCCAGGTGGTACGCATCACGGGCAACTACGACGAGTCCGTGATCGAGGCCGCAAGGCTTGCCACCGAGAACGGGTGGTACGTTGTCTCGGACACGTCGTACGATGGCTACGAGGAAATTCCGCGCGACGTGATGCAAGGCTATGGGGTGATCGCCGCCGAAACGCTTGAACAACAAGATGACCCCGAACAGCCTCAGGCCTGCCCCTACACGCATGTTTTCCTTCAAGGCGGTGTCGGTGGTCTGGCCGCCGGAATCGTCAGCTACCTCTGTGAATCCTTTGGTGAGCGGCGACCGGCGTTCGTCGTGGTCGAGCCGGAACAGGCCGACTGCCTGTATCAAAGCGCCTTGCGCGGACAGGCGAGCCAGGCCACCGGCTCGGTAGATTCCGTCATGGCCGGGCTCGCCTGTGGCGAAACATCGCCTCTGGCCTGGAAGTTCCTGCTGCCGGCGGTCGACTTCTTCCTGAAGATCAGGGACGATGAAGCCGTGGATGCCATGCGCCTGCTCGCCTCTGGCATCAATGGCGACACACCCATCGTCAGCGGCGAATCGGGAGCCGCAGGTCTGGCCGGACTTGTTCGTCTGCTAGCGGATCCGGAGTTGCGCAGACAAACGGGATTCGATCAGGAGTCCAGGGTCCTGCTGATCAATACCGAAGGCGCTACGGCACCGGCCGTCTATGCCGCACTGGTCGGTCAGACCGCGGATGCAGTGCTCGCGGCTCAGGCAGGAATGACGCGTTAAGCCGCGCCTTCGCGTCATCCTGAGGCAATATCGATGCCGGACCGGAATGCCGGTCCGGCTGGCACCGGGGAGAATACGATGCGTCAGGCACTGCTGATTGTGGATGTCCAACGCACCTTCTCGCCACCCGAGTGGCTCGTCGAAGGTGTCCGGGCCCTGGCGCGTACCATGGCTTCGGTGGCCGTCGTGGAACACCACGATGAAGCCATCACCCCCTTTCAGCGCCAACTTGGCTGGCACCCGTCGACCGCCGATCCAAGCCTGGTTGAAGCCGACCGCGTAGTTGTCAAGTACGGCTACCTGCCGCCAGCGGCAGCCATCGATCACCTCAGGGCCCTGTATCTCGACCGAGTGCTGGTCTGTGGCTTGCAGACCGAGTGTTGCGTGCTCGCCGCCGGTTTCGCACTGTTTGATGCTGGCCTGAATCCGTACCTCGTTGAGGACCTGACCGTTGGAAGTTCATTGGACAGATCCGGAAACCTGGGTAGTTCGCTTTGGCGACACCACTTCAGGAATACCGTGTTCGCACGAGACATCATGTCTGGTCCGGTTCGTGCCGCCGACGAGTAGGATCTACAACGGTTCCCCGGCAGTGCGCGGCTTGGCACTCCATTCGGAAATCAGAGCCTGGAATACTGTTTGTAGTATTTCCCCAGGTACTCTTCAAATGAAATGGCATCCTGACGTTCTGTCTCAGCTTGCTCAGATAACGAGCGTTCCGCGAGTTCGCCTGCCGAATGCATTAGCTCGCCATCATAGGGGCAACGCTTGAAATATCTCGAATGTGAACTCGACCACTCCATCACGAACTGGCTCCAGGTCTGGTTACCAGCCTGAAGTTCTCTGAGCACACGCGCGGACGGCGTCAAGGAGCTGTCAATGACCTTGTTTCGCTGAATCGCGACACTGTGCGCATACAGCGTCGACTGATGCGCCTTGTCGAGCAACGCGGAGACGAGTGCAACCTGATCAAGCAGCTCGGTGGCCCACGCCTGAAGCAAAACAAGGGCGCCGCCGCGTTCAAGTAACAGACCAGGCCTCCGACCATGGTTCGCGACACGTTCAAGGTTGCGTCGCCAGGCGTCTACCTCGTCATCAAGCGCATCCGGGCTTTGCGTCAGCAGGCATACCAGCAGGAAGGCATCCATGAAACGCATCTGTTCCGCGTCGATCCCCACTGGCAGGAACGGATTGATATCGAGACTACGCGCTTCGACGTACTCGACACCGCCACCTGCCAATGCCGCGAGCGCGCTCTCGCCACGCGGAGCAGCTCGCCTCGGCCTGATCGAGCTATAGTGCTCGCTCTCGAGCTGCAGCAAGCTTGTGGACAGCTGGCGAAAGTCCGGAGACCGTCCGAGACCTATGCGTTCATAGGGCGGATACGGTTGAAGGATCGCCTTCTGTAGCGCCCTCACATAGGCGTCCAGACCGCCATAGGGGATATGCAGCGACTGCTGTGCATTGCTTTGATAGCCGAGGTCACCCATGCGAAGCGATGTCGCGTACGGATGGTATAGCGAGGTCGCGTCAAGCGACTGCAACGCGGTGTCGCTTTCCTCTGCAAAGCTGCGATTGACGGCCGGCGAGGCTCCGAACAAGTAGACCAGAAGCCAGTGCATCCGTTGGTAGTTCCGGATCATGGCGAAGTAGGCGTCGTTGACGGCGTCCTGATCGTGGCAGCCAAGCACAGCCCATAGCGGGTCCGGCAGGGAAAAGTTGTAATGAATACCGGCGATGGTTTGCATCCGCCGCCCATATCGATGACCTAGCCCGATACGGTAGACCGACTTCATGAGCCCCAGATTGGAAGTACCGTACTGCGCGATGGGGATTGCGTCGTCGCTGCCGATTTCCGCTGGCATGGATGTGCACCAGAGAACCTCGTCGCCGAGGCCTGCATGGACTTCCTGGTGGATCCGTCCCAGGTGATCCAGCGTTTCATCAATACTGGCGGATACCGGGGTGACGATCTCCAGCATCGCCTCGGAATAGTCGGTCGTGATCCGCGGATGTGTCAGAGCCGATCCAAAACGCCCCGGATGCGGTGTTTGCGCCAGGTTCAGGCGCTGGTCCACGCGCAGACCTTCTTTTTCGACGCCGCGACGTAGCAGGCGCAACAGCGCGAGCGACCGGGGTTCAGCCAGTGCGTCGATCTGTCTACCGCCACTGGTTCTGCGCATGACTCGGCATCTCCTATGATTCTATTATTCGAACTACAATTCCATGAATAGAATATACCGCGTCTCCTGGAAGAGGGAGCCGAATCCACTTAACGCAGCGCCGGGGTAGTAACAGCCACGATCAGCGTCAACCTGCCAGCAGCTAACACAGTGCTTGTCACGGGCGGCGCAACGCGTTGCGCCGCCCCAAGGCGTTCGGTCCGATTCTGGACGCTCAGCTCACAGACGCCCGCGCTCGAGTGGCCTTCCGTGTCATTCTGATTTGAAGCAGTAGACAGCCAGTTTGTTTCCATCCAGATCCCGGACATAGGCCGCATACGCGTTGGGCGCCCAGCCACGCGGACCCGCTGCCCCTTCATCTGCCGCGCCCTCTGCAAGTGCGGATTCATGGAAGGCGTGGATGGATGCACGGTCGGGGGCCTCGAATGACACGGTGACACCATTGCCCACCGTTGCGGGCTGGCCATTGGCAGGCCTGAGCACGAAGAAGGACGGAACCCCCTTACCCCAGATCGACCCGTTGTCGCCGAGGTCCGCCAGCCGTTGCAGGCCGATCTTTCCAAGAATGTTGTCGTAGAAGGCGCGCGCCTTCTCAAGGTTGTTGGTACCTACGGTGACATGGGTAAATGCCGTCATATTGCCTCCTGTTAAGAATCTATGATTTCCGCGCGTTGGCAGTTTGGAAGCTGCGCGTCCCGACGCGGGTGTGGTCGATAGTCAACTACGCTGCCATTCCGCCGATGCGGCCGAGGATCCTGGCGTGATGCTCGATGTGGTGCTCGATAAACGTTGAGATAAAGAAATAGCCGTGGTCGTAGCCCTCGTGCCGGCGCAGCGTGAGTGGCTGTCCCGCGGCCCGGCACGCGGCCTCGAATACGTCGGGGTTCAACTGTTGGGCCAGCAGCTGATCGGCCAAGCCCTGATCGATGAGGATCCCCTGCGTGAACTTTCTGGCTACCTGCCCGACCAGTTCACTCGCGTCGTACTGTTTCCAGGCTTCACGGTCGGCGCCCAGATAGGCGCTGAACGCCTTCTCACCCCGCGGGCAACGCATCGGCGCGGCGATTGGCGCCAACGCCGAAACCGACCGATAGATGTCCTGGTTGCGCAACGCAAGCACTAGGGCGCCATGACCGCCCATCGAGTGACCGAAGATGCCGAGACGCGCACCGTCGACGGGTAGTTCGCTCACGACCGCCTCGCGTAGTTCGTCGCGCACATACGAGTACATCCGGTAGTGCTTGGACCACGGTTCCTCCGTCGCATCGACATAGAAGCTCGCGCCGACGCCGAGGTCCCATGAATCCGTCTCGCCCGGTACTCCCGCACCCCGCGGACTCGTGTCGGGTGCGATCAGCGCGATACCATGTTGCGCGGCGAAGCGCTGTGCGCCCGCCTTGATCGGGAACGTCTCTTCCGTGCAGGTCAATCCGGCGAGGTAGAACAGCGCCGGCACCTTGTTCTGCAACGCATCCTTCGGCAGGAAAACCGAAAAGCGCATGGGCAGGCCAATGGTCTTCGAGTCGTGCAGATAGATACGTTGGGTACCACCGAACGACGCGTGCGATTCGATCAGTTCGAGCATCGCGTGCTCCTTTAGTAGAGGATCACCGATCGGATCGACTGGCCTTTCTTCATCAGGTCGAATCCTTCGTTGACCTGCTCGAGCGTCAGATGATGCGTGATCAGATCGTCGATATTGATCTTGCCTTCCATGTACCAGTCGACGATCGTCGGCACATCGGTGCGGCCGCGCGCCCCGCCAAATGCCGAGCCCTTCCACTGGCGGCCGGTCACCAGCTGGAACGGACGCGTGCTGAGCTCGTCGCCCGCCGCCGCCACGCCGATAATGAACGACTGGCCCCAGCCCTTGTGCGTGCATTCGAGCGCCTGTCGCATGAGCTTCGTGTTGCCGACGCACTCAAACGAGTAATCCGCGCCGCCGTCCGTCAGTTGCACAATATGGTCGACGACGTTCTCGACCTCATTCGGGTTCACGAAGTGTGTCATTCCGAATTTCCTGGCAAGCTCGACGCGGCCCGGATTGATATCAACACCGATGATCTTGTTGGCGCCTACCATCTTCGCGCCCTGGATCACGTTCAGACCGATGCCGCCCAGACCGAACACGACGACGTTCGCTCCGGCCTCGACCCTCGCCGAATAGACCACGGCACCAACACCCGTCGTCACGCCGCAGCCGATGTAGCAGATCTTGTCAAACGGAGCGTCCTCGCGGATCTTCGCCACCGCGATCTCCGGCACGACAATGTAGTTCGAGAATGTCGAAGTGCCCATGTAGTGAAAGAGCGGCCTGCCGCCAAGCGAGAAGCGCGACGTCGCGTCGGGCATCAGCCCCTTGCCCTGGGTCGTGCGAATTGCCTGGCAGAGATTGGTCTTGCGCGACAGGCAGAACTTGCACTGGCGGCATTCTGGCGTGTAAAGCGGAATGACGTGATCACCCTTCTTCAGCGTGCCAACGCCCGGCCCGACATCAACGACCACACCCGCGCCTTCATGGCCGAGTATCGCCGGGAAGATGCCTTCGGGATCGGCGCCAGACAGGGTGTAGTAGTCAGTGTGGCAGATACCCGATGCCTTCACTTCGATGAGCACTTCGCCCGCGCGCGGGCCTTCGAGGTCGACCTCTTCGACCGTCAACGGTGCACCAGCCTTCCATGCGATTGCTGCTTTCGTCTTCATTTCTCTTCGCCACTTTCGTTACGACATGTGGGAATCATCGACTCAGACCGTGAGCGATGACGTTTATTGCGCTCGTTTTTACGAGAATGCGGTGCAGATTGGCCGAAAGTCGGTGGGTCCGGCAGGAAAATGCACCGCGTCGTACTGCCGCTTACGGCTGAACCAGCCCGATCTTTCCGCCGTCGATCTTTACCAGGTAGGTCTCGGGAGTGCTTTGGCCACTTTCCCTGCCCTTCGGCCCGACCTTCTTGAAGGAAACCTTGCCGCTCAGGCCGGTGAGCTGGACGCCCCAGAGGGCTTCGCGAATTTTCTCTGCATCGGCGGCGCCAGCCTTGCCTGCCGCGGCCGCGATGATTCGCACGGCGTCGTAGCCACGGAATCCTTCCGTCAAGCCGGCTGGGTCAAATCCACGCTTGTTCCATTCGCCGATGAATGCTGCCGCCCGGGCTGGATCCGCGGACACCTCCGGGAACCATGGCGCAAACATCATGCTATGCAGCGTGCCATTGGCTGCGGTTCCTGCTTGCTTGATTAACTGATCCGGGCTCTGGGAGCCGCCCAGGGTAATAATCTGCCGCTTGATGCCCAGCGCCTGCGCCTGCTTCAATACCAGAGTGAGTTGTTCGACAGCGGTCGTGACGAAGAGCGTGTCGCTATCGGTGCCCTTGATGTTGGAGAGCTGTGCCGTCATATCCTGTGCGGACGCGTCAATGGTCTGGACGAGTCCGATACTGACGCCCTTTTCCTTGAGCATTGCCTGGAATGCATCGGCCGAGCCTCGGCCCCAGTCATTGTTGACCACGAGAAAGTCCGCCTTGCTGATCTTGAGAGGGACCACATGCTTGGCAAAGCTCGCGGCCTCCATGGCATTGGTGGGGCATATCCTGAAAATGTACGGATTGCCCGATGTGGTGATCTTGTCCGCGCCAGAGGTTTCGACCACCATTGGCACCTTGTACTCCATCAGCTTGGGCATGACCGCCAGCGTATATGTCGAACTCCATGCGCCAAGCATCACGGGTACCCTGTCGCGGACAATGAGCTTTTCAGCAGCAGCGGCGGCTTCGGTCGGATTACTCTTGTTGTCTTCGATCAGCAACTGGATCCTTATGCCGTTGACGCCCCCTTTGCTGTTGATCTCGTCGGCCGCAATCCTTGCGCCGTTTGTGACGAAGTTGCCCGATGCCGCCACCGCACCCGTCAGCGGTTGGTTGACACCAATCTTGATGGCATTGCCCGATTGCGCGTCGGCCGAGATCGAAAACTGCATCGCGATGGCGGCGAGCGTCAGTTTCATCCAATGATGTATCACTTTGCATTCCTCCCTTGGTTTTCCCATTCACAGCTGTTTGACACTCCCCGCCTGAGTTGCACGGCGGCGGAAGGCAAGGCGCACAATTGCCCTGCTTCTCCCCGCCACAACGAGACATCAAATCGGCCGCGCGACTGCTCGTGCCTCCTACGCACCCGTGTTATGCGGCGCACCGGTACGGATGAAGACGTCCTTGCCGACGATCCGGACGGGATAGACCGGCAATGTCTCCGTTACCGGCCGACAGGTTGCCTTGCCTGTACGGATATCGAACCGGCCTTGATGCAGCGGACATTCGATTTCGCACCCGTCCAGGTATCCATCCGACAAATGCGCATGCTCATGCGTGCAAATATCGTGCGTTGCGTACAAAGCGCCATCGACCTGATAGAGCGCAATAGGCGTACCGTTGACATGCACGGCTCTGACCTCGCCTTCCGTCATCTCGTCGATACTGGCAGCGCGGGTCCAGCCCGCTTCCATGGTTTGCGTGGACATGACGCCCTCAAATGGGATAGATGATCGAATTGGGGACCAGCACGCTGTCGAAGATGCAGACCCGCTGACGGAACTTCAGGCGCCCACGCTCAGCCACGATGCTATCGAGGTAGCGACCTGCATTGAACACTTCCGAAAAGGCATCGTGCTTGGTCCGCACGACGATGTAATTGGCCTGTGCCGCCAGCACGCCGTCCTTCTCAGCCGTAATGCGTGGATGCCCCACCACGTGACGCTGGTAATAGGGGGCGTGGAAGATGGTCTGCGTGATGCCGTAGACACGGTCCTTCAGCATGGCCTTGCCTTCCAGCGCCAGTGCAGACATGGGCAAGCCCGATTCGTAGTTCTCCCGAGACACAATTCGGTATTGACAGCTCTCGGTGAAAAACTCTGGCCATTCCTCATAACGGCAGTTGTCCACGCACTCGACGTACTCCGCGTACAGGTCATCCACCGCCAAACGCATTGCCGCATCCATATCAAATCCCCATCACTGTTCGGTAGTATTCATACATGCCACGGATCAGGGTCTCGGAAATGTGGGTATCCGTATCCGCGATGTCGCGGCCACCTAGTTCGCACAGCGTTTCGCATTCCGGATCCTGCGCCATGCCATCGCCGACCAGCCCGATGATTTCGCTGTCGTCCGCGGAAACGAAACCTGCCGGGCCAAACAGATTGGCTTGACGCAGCCGACGCTCAGTCATCTCCGGCGGATCATCGGCAAAGCCAAGATGGGTCCAGATATAGTCGAATGCACGTGGCCCGCGCGGGATTACCTGCCGCACGGCGACCGAGTTGATTTGCTGCTGCATGATGACACTTGGAAAGATGCTCTGGATGACCGCCGTCGGACCGTTCCACCATGGCTCGGTCTCCACATCGAGAAAGCGTTCGTCATTGAGCTTCATATCGGCGCGATAACTGCTGATCCCCGCGGTGGCCTCGCCTTTCCCGCCCTGGTTGCGCGTGGTAACCATCGCGGAGTGGCGATGCAGATCGTCCATCACGTTCTTCGACTCATTGTCCGCGCGCCAAAGGCCGAAGTTCACAAACCAGGTGTGTAGCAAGCCCGGGTGATAGCAGTCCTTGAGATTTTCATGAATCAGCTTCCAGTTTCCGGGCACGCGCTGACGGTTGTACCCGAGGACTTTCAGTTCGCGACCATCGAATACCCGCTCGAAGTACGCAAGCATCGTGGGACCCAGGTAGGTCTCCAAGTCTGGCACTTCCGGATGGAAGCACGCGAAGATCACGCCGTTGCGGACGGCGACCTTCAGCTTGGTCAAGCCGTGATCTTCGCGCCTGAAGTCCGCGGGCATGCCGCCTTTCCCTTTTATGCCCCGCATGAATGGCACACCTTGCAGATTGCCCTTGAGGTCGTAGCTCCACTGGTGATAGGGACAAATCAGTTCCTTGCGGTTACCCGAGTTTTCCTGGCAAAACTGGGCGCCACGATGCGCGCAATGGTTCTCGACCACATTGATGGCGCCATCTTCATCGCGAACGACGATCACGGATCGCTCCCCAACCCAACTACGCTTGAAATCGCCCGGATTGGGAATTTCAGCCGCCAGCGCCACGTAGCACCAGTGAGGTCCATTGAAGATGCGCTCCAGCTCCTTGCGATAGATGCCTTCGTCGGTGTAGATCCAGTAAGGTACGCGGGAGGCTCCGGGCGTCTTCCATTGCCGCGGGAATGTGATGGGCTTTGGATCAGTCATTGATATCGTCTCCATGTTGTCAATTGGCGCGCTTTCCGGCGCCATTCCGCTAAGAACCTCCACACCGGGCGAGCTAACCGAGCAGCATCGGCAAGCTCTCCCGGAGCTCGGGCACCCTGTCGACATAATTGCCGTTCAGCGCAAAGCCATGCACGGCGCCGCCGACGTCGTGAAATAGAGACTGCACTCCAAGATCACTGGATTCCGTGCGCCATTGGCCTTCCATCCCCGGCGGCGGCGGGCATACGACAGTGGGGCAATCCGGTGTTTTCACGATGACTGGCATTGCCGGATAGCGAACTCTGGCGGACCCGCCATTCAGATGGCTTGCGATGACTTTTGCTGCAGGGGCAATCGGACCGATATAAGGCAGCCACATGCCATGCACTTCGGCACAGTCCCCAAGTGCGAAGATGTCACGATCGTTGGTGCGCAATTGCGTGTCGACCTTGATCCCGTGACCGGTGTGGATCGCGGTACCCCGCAGCAGCGATGTGCGCGGCCTGAGCCCGATCGCCGACAAGACAACGTCGGTATGGAAGACATCGCCACCGGCACAATGCACTGACAGGCCTCTTCCGTCACGCTCAATCGCCGCAATCCCTGACCCCAGCCGCCACTCCACACCGATGCGCTCAAGTCCCTGGCACAGGAAGGCACCGTTCACCGGCGGTAGCAAGCGGCTCAACGGCAAGGGGGCGATATCCACGACTTTCACCTGATATCGCGCGCGCGCCAGGTCGTTCGCAAATTCGCATCCGACCAGCCCAGCGCCGAGGACGGTAACCGACCGCTTACCGTGCAGTGCGGCGCGGAACCGGAGGTAACTGGCCAGGTCGTTTGCCGAGTGGATATGGCCGAGGGAAGTCGGATCCAACGGTAGCTGCACGGGCTCCGCGCCGAGCGCCAGCACCAGACGACTGTAATGAAGTGCGCCTGCAGACGTGAAAAGGGTCTTCGCCTCAGTGTCGACGCGCTCCGCTCGCGTGGCACACCAAATATCCCCCTTTATCTGAAGCTGCATGGCCTGCGCATTGCGCGAGGCCAGTTCCGCATCCGGCGTCCCGAGGCGAAGCGCCTCGGAAAGTGCAGGCTTGGAGTAGAACTGCCCGTCGTCCGCCGTCACCACAATCAGCGGGTCGCTCGTGTTCTTCTTGCGAAACTCCCGCGCGACGGCATAGCCCGCCAAGCCGCTTCCTACGATCACGATCGGATCCATTCCCGCTCTCCTCCGTTGAGGCCGCCGGCGCCGCTGTTCCGGCTTCATGAACCGGAATCGGCTGGTGGACACCGACCGCCACCACCCGCTTCATTGCCAGGAATGTAGTCATCGGCTTACCATATGTAAATCGCATCCCGGCGATTCCATGTATACGCAAAAATGGATATTCTCGATCTTGACCTGAAGCTGCTGGTCGTATTCGAAGCCATGCTGGCGGCGCGCAACGTGACGCTGGCGGCTGAGTCGATCGGCATGACGCAACCTGCGATGAGCACCTAACTGGGCAAGCTGCGCAAGGTAATGGGAGATCCCTTGTTTGTCCGGACCTCCCGCGGCATGGAGCCGACACCATTCGCCGTCGAACTGTCGGAGCCGATCCGCAATGCGATGCAACTCTTGCGACAGACGCTGAATCGGGACAAGCACTTCGACGCGGCAACGTCGACCCGAACGTTTAATCTCGTCATGACAGACATCGGGGAACGCGTCTTCCTGCCAACACTGCTGCAGCGGCTGACCAAGGTGGCCCCCTTGGTCAGTATTCGAACCGTGCAGTTGCCCGTAAGCGAAATGCGTGAGGCACTGGAAAGCGGCGAGATGGATCTCGCGGTGGGGTTCATTCCGAAGCTGAGCGCCGGGTTCTATCAGCAGCGTCTGTTCACCCGGTCCTATGTCTGTGTCGTCCGAACGGACCACCCAACCATCGGCGATCGGCTCAGCCTGAAACAGTTTCTAGCAGCATCTCACGCCGTGGTGTCGGCGCCCGGTACAGGACATGAGGTCGTGGAACGAGTGCTGGCGGAAAAGGACCTCGCGCGCAAGGTTGCGCTGCGCGTGACTCATTTTCTCGCGATACCGCTGATCGTCGCCAATACCGATCTGATTGTGACGATCCCGGAGATGCTTGCCGAATCCTATCTGCCGGCGGGCAACATCAAGATTCTGCAGCCCCCGATCAAGCTGCCCAGCTACGCCATCAAGCAGCACTGGCACGAACGCTACCATGATGATCCCGCCAACCAATGGCTGCGCGAACTTATCCGCGACTTGTTCGGGGATTGAAGTAAGCAAAGGTTCGATCTCGAATTCATGTTCAAAGCCCAATGCATCGCGTACGACCACTTTCAGCCGGATAACCCTTCGTTGCAATTGACGTAATGTCCGCCGATACCTACGCCAAGGCGTAATGGAGAATCATGGGGAAGCAGGCGGTCTGTAGTGGTTCGCTATTCCTTCATCGTGTTGGACTTGCACCACCTACTCCCTGCCGGTCTCCCGGCGCACTCAGAACTTGTGGCGAACCCCCGCGGCAAACCCAAACATGCCCTTTTGGCCGGGCGTCGGGAAATAGCCCTGGCCGAAGCCGACCGCAGACGTGTCGAAGTTCAGGCCGGCATTCCTCACGTAGGCGGTCGTCATATAGACATCCGTTCGCTTGGACAAGTTGTAGTCGGCCATGAAATTCACCTGCCACGGGTTCGCCGGGTTGTCTGCTGGCGCAGACGCGCCCAGGCTAGTCTGCTTGATGTTCGCGTAGGCATAGCCAAGCGTCAGTTCCACGGCCGGGGTCACCTGGTAGTTGGCGCCGGCCCACCAGTAGTCGTCGCGGACCAGCGTATTGCCATTGCTGAAATCAATCTTCTGCCAGCGATAGCCCGCCATGACTTTGACCTGCCCCATGGTATAGCTCAGTGCGGCTGCCGCCTTGCGGCTCTTCCCCGGCTGGCCGGTCGTGACCGTCGGCCGCCACTCATCGTAGACCAGCGCTGCGCCAAATGCGTGGGCAAAGTAGTTCAGGCCGACCGCCCAGTCACTATTGTCACGAGGATTGCCAGGGGTTTCACCCGCGCCGGAACCCGGCAGCGGCGTCAGGCCGACAATCGGCACGCCGGCACCGAACGAGTAATGGGCGATGGCGGTCACGGGGCCGAACTGACCCGCGTACTTGATCGCGTTGTCGACCCGATAATCCAGGCCGACCAGGAAGATATTCGGTTCGTACAACAACGAGTAGTGCGTGGGCGAGAAGTTCGCCAGGCCTTCGAACAAGGCGTTCTGCTGACGGCCGAAGGTCCATTTACCGTACGGATGCTGCAGCCCGACATAAGCCTGGCGGCCAAACAGCCGACCGCCCTGCTGCGACTTGCCATCATCGAGGCCGAAGCCGCTTTCCAGCACGAACACTGCCTTCAGGCCGCCGCCCAACTCTTCTACCCCGCGCAGGCCCCAGCGCGAACTGGACAGGCCTCCCGTAGTGGGCATCGAGATCCGGCTGCCGCCGGTTTGCGGCACCAGTTGCCCGTTCACCACGGTTGGCGCGGCGCTGGCCAATTCGTTGACATACTCGACCGCCGCGTCGACGACACCGTACACGGTGACACTGGACTGAGCCGTGGCTGCGCCGGAAAGCGCGGCGAGTGCAGCAAGGGCCATCAGCGACTTCTTCATGTTGACGCGCCAACTCCTATGACAGACGAGTTCAACGATTCTTCCTCTTGTCCGGCGTTGCAACTGTAATTGCGGTAGTGCATGACTACGGCTCGCTGGCGCACATTCGCGGGCAAGCGTGTTCGAGCCGCAACCGCGGTGCCGGCCTTGCGGCGGAAGGCAAGGGAGCATCTAATTCGCTCAAGGAACTCCGAAGGACGCTCCCATGGCGCAATGCACAAAATGTGGCTTCGAGAATGCCATTGGCGCCAATTTTTGCCAGCAGTGCGGCAACCGACTGGGCCGCTTCTGCCTGCGCTGCGGCCACGCACTGGATCCAGCGGCGCTCTTTTGCAATGCCTGCGGCGAGCGAGTCAGCGAATCGCCGCAAGCCTCCTTCGCCGCCCCGATTCATTACACCCCGCCCCACCTGGCCGAACGCATCCGAGCCGAGCAGGCAGTCCTGGAAGCCCGGGGAGAGAGCGCTGGCGAACGCAAGACTATCACCGTCCTGTTCGCCGACATGGCGGGCTCGACCGCGTTGATCCATGATCTCGACCCCGAAGAGGCGCGCCGCCTGATCGACCCCGTCGTGGACCTGATGATGGACGCGGTGCACCACTACGAGGGCTATGTGGCCAAGTCCCTGGGCGACGGCATATTGGCGCTGTTTGGGGCGCCCATTGCCCACGAGGATCATCCCAAACGTGCCTTGTACGCGGCCTTGCACATGCAGGAGGCGATGCGCCGGCACAGTAACCGGATCCGCCTGGACCAGGGCATACCGCTTCAGATCCGGGTCGGGATCCACACTGGAGAGGTGGTCGTGCGCTCGATTCGCACGGACGACTTGCGCACGGACTATGACCCGATCGGGCATACCATCCACATTGCGTCGCGCATGGAAAGCATCGCCACGCCTTCCTCTATCCTCGTGAGCGAAGCGACCTGCCGGCTGACCCAGGGTTACTTCGACTTCAAGGCGTTGGGGGCCACCCATCTGAAAGGCATTCCCGAGCCGGTCGCGGTGTACGAGGTGCTCGGTCTAGGGGCGCTGCGCACGCGCCTGCAGGTGGCGGAGCGTCGCGGCCTGGCACGGTTTGTCGGCCGCCACGCCGAACTGGAGCAATTGCACGGGGCATTGGAGCGGGCCAAGGCTGGAGATGGGCAGATCGTCGGGGTCGTCGGCGAGGCTGGGGTCGGAAAGTCCCGCCTGTTTCATGAGTTCAAAGGGGTATCGCAGCAGGGCTGCCTGGTATTGGAGACTTTCTCGGTCTCACACGGCAAGTCCTTCGCCTATTTGCCGCTGATCGAGCTCATGAAGAATTATTTCCGGATCGGCGCCCGCGATGATGAGCGTACGTGCCGGGAGAAGGTGGCTGGCAAGGTGCTCACGCTCGAGCGCGCGCTGGAGAACCTCTTGCCCTATTTGCTCTATCTCCTGGGAATCACCGAGCCCGGTTCATCCCTACCGAACATGGATCCGGAGATCCGGCGCCAGCGCATATTCGAAGCCGTCACACGGCTGCTCGTGCGCGAGAGCCTTGGTCAGCCCCTTGAGCTCCTCTTTGAAGACCTCCAATGGCTGGACAGCGAAACCGAGGCTTTCCTCAATGTGCTCATCGAGCGCCTCCCCGGCGCCAGGATTCTCCTCCTCGCGAACTACCGGCCTGAGTATCAGCATGGCTGGGGAGACATGACCCATTACACCCAACTTCGGCTGGACCCGCTGGGCCAAGTCGAGGCGCTGGGATTACTCTCCGTTCTGCTTGGGGATGATCCTGGACTTGCGCCCCTCAAAGGGCTCATCCTCGAGAAGACGGGAGGCAATCCCTTCTTCATGGAAGAGGTGGTGCAGACCCTGTCCGAAGAGAAGGCCGTACTCGGCCAGCCCGGACACTACCGCGTTGAGAAGACCCCCACCTCACTGCACATTCCGACCACAGTGCAGGGCGTACTTGCCGCCCGCATCGATCGTCTCCCCCACGCCGAGAAAGAGTTGCTGCAGACCCTTGCTGTGATCGGCAAAGAGTTTCCGTTCAGTCTGATCCAACGAATCGTGGCGCAACCGGACGAACAACTGCGCCATCTTCTAACCCGCCTGGAGGCTGGCGAGTTCATTTACGAACGGCCCGCTTTCCCCGATCCGGAATATATGTTCAAGCATGGCCTTACCCAGGAAGTGGCCGGCAGCTCCCTGCTCACGGAGCAGCGCAGCGTACTGCACGAGCGTACGGGTTGCGCCATCGAGGCGCTCTTCCAGAGTCAGCTCACCGACTACTGCGGCGAGTTGGCACGCCACTTCAGCCTGAGCGGCAACCATCCGAAAGCGGTCGAATATCTCCAGTGCGCGGGGCAACAGGCCCTCCAGCGTTCCGCCTATCTCGAAGCGATCGGTCACCTGAGTACAGCCTTGGCATTGCTCAAGCGCTTGCCCGACACACCCGAACGCACGCGCCAGGAACTCACCTTGCAACTCGCTATCGGTCCAGCCTTGATTGCCGCCAAGAGTTTTGCCTCTTCCGAGGTCGAGGCGACCTACAGCCGCGCCTTGGCGCTGTGCGGGGAGGTTGGGGAAACGCCGCAGCTGTTCGCGACGCAAGTGGGACTGCGCGGCTATTTCTCTTTGCGTGCCGAGCACAGGAAGGCATATGAAATGGGAACGCGGCTGCTCAGCCTGGCTGAGAATGCCCAAGACCCGGAGTCGCTCGGCGAGGCCCATGTCTCGCTCGGAACCACTTTGTTTTTCCTGGGCGAGTTCAGTACGGCAAGTACCCATTTCGACCACGCGCTTACACTCTACTGCGACGACCCCCGTCACGCGCATCCAATTCTTCATGGGGTCGATCCCGAGGTACGTGCGCTCTCCTTTTCGGCGCATGTCCTGTGGTGTCTGGGCTATCCTGATCAGTCCTACATCCGGGCCCAGGCATCGCTTGCCCTGGCCCGGAAGCTGTCTCACCCATTTAGCCTCGCTAATGCCCTCGTCTTTCTGGCGCAACTGCACCAGCTTCGGCGGGAGACTCGATTCACGCAAGAGTGCGCCGACGCCGCCATCGCACTCTCTACCGAGCAAGGCTTTCAGATGTGGCAGGCGTGGGCAACCATCCTGCGCGGTTGGGCGCTGGGCAAGCAGGGACGCGGGGAGGAAGGAATCGCCCAGATCCATGAGGGGCTGAGCGCCTATCACGCCACCGGGGGTGAGCTGGGGCAGCCGTACCTTCTGGCGCTGCTGGCGGAAGCCCATGCAGACATGGGCAAGCCCGAAACAGGACTCAGCGTGTTGGCCAAGGCGATGGCCCTGGCGAACAGAACCGAAGAACGCTACTACGAAGCGGACTTGCATCGGCTCAACGGGGAACTGATCCTCCTCCATTCAGGCGACCAGACACGGGTGACGGCGATGAGCGAAGAAGCGCAAGCGTGCTTCCAGGAGGCGATCGCAGTGGCCCGCCGCCAGAATGCCAGGTGGCTGGAGTTGCGGGCCACCTTAGGGCTGGCCCGGCTCTGGCAACGGCAAGGCGAGCAAGACGCGGCAAGACAAAGGCTGACCGAGATCCAGGGCAGAATTACCGAAGGTTTTGACACGACTGACTGGCAGCAAAGCAAGACATTGCTTGATCATCGGTAAGCGAGAGGAAATGTCGCCACCGCCTGACAGCCGGTCAGGCTTCCCTGCACATGCGATCCCAATCGAAGCCCGGCGCTTCGCCGCGCAGGAAACCGCTGACGGCATCCTGGTAATAGCCCGCCGCGCTCGCTATCGACTGCGTGTGCGCCTCGGTCGCCAGCATCGTTTCGTAGGGCGTTTCGAACGCCGCGTTGACGGCACGCTTGGTCAGCGCGACGGCTTCCCGTGGCGCGCGGACGAAGCGCGCGGCAAAGCGCCGTGCCTCTTGCGGCAGCTCGTCCGCGCCGTGAATCGCGTGCACCAGGCCAAGCTGCTTCGCCTCCTGCGCGCCCAGCCGGCGACCGGTCAGCATCAGGTCCTTGGCCAGACTCAGCCCGACCGCGCGCGGCAACGCGTACAGCGCGCCCATGTCGGGCACCAGGCCGATCTTGACGAAGACCATGGCAAAGAACGCGCGCTCCGACGCCAGCACGAAGTCCGCCGTCAGCGCCAGGGAAAATCCAGCGCCAGCCGCCGCGCCGTCCACCGCGGCGATGACGGGAATCTCGAGGTCGCGCAGCCGGCGCAGCCAGCTGTGCGACGCCACCAGGCGCCGGCGCATGGCGTCGGGCTCGCGCCCCGCCGGGTCCGGGTCGTCGCGCATGGCCCGCAGCGACGCCAGGTCGCCACCGGCACAGAAGCTGCCGCCGGAGCCGCTCAGGACCAGTGCCCGGATGCTGCGGTCGCCCTCGACGATGTCGAGCATGTCGGCATAGTCCTGGCGCAGTTCGGGCGTCACCGCATTCCGCTTCGCCGGCCGCTGGTGCGTGAATTCCGCGACGCCGTCGGCAATGATGAGCGTGGCGTCACGCAACGGATGTTCTCTGGCAGTCATGTCTAATCTCCTCTCTTTCTTGTCGGGCGCGCCCCGCGTCAAGCGGCCAGATTGCGCGCGATGATGACCTTCTGGATATGGCTGGTGCCCTCGTAGATGCGGGTCACGCGCGCGTCGCGGTAATAGCGTTCGACCGGGAAGTCGGCCAGGTAGCCATAGCCGCCGTGGATCTGGATCGCCTCGGAGCACACGCGCTCGGCCATCTCGCTGGCAACGAGCTTCGCGATCGACGCCTCCTTGTTGCACGGGGCGCCAGCCACATTCAAGCGGGCCACGTGCAGCATGTACTGGTGCGCCACGTCGACCTGCGCGGCCATGTCCGCGAGGTCGAACGCCACCCCTTGCAGCTTGAGGATCGGCGCGCCATACGCTTCGCGCCCGCCGGCATAGCGGACCGCCGCGTCCAGCGCCGCGCGCCCCACCCCCACCGCCACCGCCGCGATCCCGATGCGTCCCTGCGACAGCCCTCCGAGCATGCGCTTGTACGCCGCGCCCTCCTCGCCGACGATGTTCTCCAGCGGCACGCGGCAGTCCTCGAGCGTGATCGCGGCGACGTGGGCGGAACGCTGGCCCATCTTCTCCTCGACGCGCGTCACGTTGAAGCCGGGCGTGCTCGGGTCGACGATGAACATGCTCGGCCCCTTGCGGCCTTCCGGCGTCTCCGTGGCAGCCGTGACGGCAATCGCGAACTTCGCTTCGCTGCCGTTCGAGATGAACTGCTTGCTGCCGTTGAGCACATAGTGGTCGCCCTCGCGGCGCGCCGTGGCGCGATAGCCCGCGGTATCGGACCCGGCCTGCGGCTCGGTCAGCAGGCCGGCGGCAATGGTCTCGCCCGACGCCAGGCCGGGCAGGTATTTGCGCTTCTGCGCGTCCGTGCCGTAGCGGCGAATCTTGTCGCCCATGCCGTTGTGCACGTGCAGGATCGTGGCAAAGCCTGCATCCGCGGCGGCGAACTCCTCGATCGCCAGGCAGTATTCGCTGAACGTAGCCGCCGACCCACCATATTCCTCGGGGATAAGCATGCCGAGAAAGCCAAGCTCGGCCACCGCCTTCAGTTCGGCGTGCGGCCAGGCGGCGGCGCGATCACGTTGCGCGGCGGTCGGCGCCACCACTTCCTGCGCCACCTTGCGCGCCGCATCGCGGATCATCACTTCACGTTCGGTCAGCAGGGCCGTCGATGCATCAGTCATTACAGGTTCCTTTGGATTCGGTTGCGGCGTCGGAGTCACGCGGGACAGTCACCCGCCGACAGGTCCGGCGTGGCGAAGCTGGGCCGATGATGCAGTGGGCGCCGTGCGCCTGTCCCCCCGCCGCTGGACGGGGTATGGGACCGGCAACCCCCACCCCGTCCACGAGAGGGGTGCCCGGGGCCGGCTGCCTTCCTAGACTTGGCTTCGCGTGCCACCGACGTGGCGTCCGACCCCACCTGGAGGAAATCCCATGAGCTTTATCCCGAGCCGAGATGGCGCTGTCGCCTGGCTGACCCTCGACCGCCCGCAGGCGCTCAACGCCATCACCAGCGACATGTTCGTCGGCATGACCGCACAGCTGCGCCGCTGGCGCGACGATGAGGAGGTGCGCGCACTCGTGCTGACCGGAACCGGCCGCGCGTTCTGCGCCGGTGCCGACCTCAAGCAGAGCCACAGCGCCACCGCCCCGCAACCGGGTGAAAAGGATTCGCTCGACATCGTGGTCGAGTTCTTCGATACGCTGCGCGGCTTTCCCAAGCCAGTGATCGTGGCCGTCAACGGCCTGGCCCTGGCGGGCGGCATGGAGGTGGTGCTGGCGTGCGACATCGTGCTTGCGGCGCAGACGGCCAAGTTCGGCGACGCGCACTCCAACTTCGGCGTGTTCCCGGGCGGCGGCGGCGCGGCGGTGCTGCCGCGCAAGGTACCGGCCAACGTGGCCCGCTACCTGCTGTTCACCGGCGACTCGCTCAGCGCCGAAGACATGAAGACCTACGGTCTCGTCAACGAGGTGCTGCCCGACGACGCCCTGCGCGCGCGTGCGCAGGAACTGGCCCTGAAGCTTGCCGCCAAGAGCCCGCTCGTGCTGGCGCGCATGAAGCGCGTGGTGGCCGGCGCACTCGACAAGTCGACCACCGACGCGCTGCGCCACGAAGTGCTGGAACTGCGCGACCACAAGCGTTCCTGGGATATCCAGGAAGGCTTGCGCGCGTTCGTCGAGAAGCGCGCGCCGCAGTTCCGCGGCGTCTGACGATTCCATCCTCACCCGGGAGACAACCTGATGAATGCATCCACCCCACGCTCCATCGAGCTCTGGGCGCAGAAGAAGCCGGATGAAACGGCGATTGCCGAAGGCCCGAACCGCCTGACGTGGGCGGAGCTGGACGATGCCGCCAACCGCGCGGCGCATGCGCTGCGCGCGCTCGGCGTCGGTCCGTCCGATGTCGTCGCGGTCCGCATGCATCCGCGCATCGAGTGGGGCATCGTCACCGGCGCCCTGGCCAAGCTCGGCTGCGCCATGGTGGGGCTCAACTACCGCCTGACACCCGCCGAGATCCGCCACGTCGTCGCCGACAGCAAGACCACGGTGCTGGTCTGCGATGATGCCCAGCCTGCGCAGATCCTCCAGGCGCTCGAAGGACTGCCGGTCAAGCTCGCGATCTCCGTTGACGCCCCCTGCACCGGGTTCGTGCCATACGCGGGCCTGCTGGAAGGGCGCGGCGAGAGGCTGTACGCGCAGGCGGACCCGCGCCTGATCATCTACACGTCGGGCACCACGGGCCAGCCCAAGGGCGTGGTGCTGGACCAGGCCGCCGACATGGACGAAGCGGCCCTGCGGGAGTTCCTGAAGAACCGCGTCATCTACACGCCGTTCTCCGACCATGACGTCACGCTGATCAACATGCCCTTCCACCATGCGGCCGGGCCCATGCAGTTCTGGGCATCGATGGCGCAAGGCAACAAGGTCGTGCTGCAGCGCCGCTTCGACGCCGAAGACACGCTGCGCATCATCGCGGAGCATCGCGTCAGCCACTGGACCGCGGTGCCGACCATGTTCAAGCGCATCGCGGCCCTGCCGCCAGCGACACTGGACGCAGCGGACCGCTCCTCGCTGCGCGAGCTCCGCACCGGCACGGCGCCGATCACGCGCGAGCTGAAGGACTGGATCCTGCGCTACTTCGGCGAGAACGTGCTGCATGAGGTATACGGCGCCAGCGAGATCGGCGTGGTCGCCGTCCTGCGTCCCGAGATGCAGCGGAGCAAGCCCGCCTCGTGCGGACTGCCGCTGCCCTACGCAAAGATCCAGATCCGCGATGCCGAGGGGCGCGAGCTGCCCGCCGGTCAAGCCGGCGAGATGTGGGTGAAATCGCCGGTGACGATCCGCGGCTACCTGAACGCACCGCCGCTCGACACCGACACGCTGGACGCCAACGGCTTCTTCCGCACCGGCGACGTCGGCTACAAGGACGAGGACGGCTTCCTCTTCATCACCGATCGCGCCAAGGACATGATCATCGCCGGCGGCGTGAACATCTATCCCGCCGAGATCGAGGCGGTGCTGCAGCGCCATCCGGCGGTGCTGGACGCCGCGGTGATCGGCGTGCCCGACGACGAGTTTGGCGAGCGGGTGTTCGCCTTCTGCGAACTCAAGCCCGGCAAGAGCACCGACAGCGCCACGCTGCTCGCGCATTGCGAACCGCTGCTGGCCTCGTACAAGCGCCCGCGCCAGGTGTTCATCATGGAAGAACTCCCGCGCAATGCGATGGGCAAGCTGCTGAAGAAGGACTTGAGAGCCCCCTACTGGAAGGGAAAGGAACGACAGGTATGAGCAATATTCTGGACATGCACGGCAAGGTGGCACTGGTCACCGGTGCCGGACAAGGCGTCGGCGAGCAGATCGCGCGCGACTTCGCGGCGCTCGGCGCCAAGGTCATCGTCAACGACTACTTCGCGGAGCGCGCCGATGCCGTCGCCGCCTCGATCACCGAGGCCGGCGGACAAGCGTTCGCCGTGCAGGCCGACGTCACCGACGCGAACGGCGTACGGGACATGTTCGCCGCCGCGCGCCGGCTTGCCGGCCCGGTCGACATCCTCGTGAACAATGCGGGCAACTACGGCGCGGCGCCCTCCGGAGACATCCGCAAGCCGTTCTGGGAACACACGCGCGATGCCTGGAACAGCACCATCGAAGTCAACCTGTACGGTGTGATTCACTGCGCCAGCGCCTGCATCCCCGACATGATCGAGCGCAAGCGCGGCCGCATCATCACTGTCATCTCGGACGCCGGCCGCGTGGGCGAGCCGGGCATGGAGGTCTATTCGGGCGCCAAGGCCGGCGCGGCGGGCTTCACGCGCGCCGTGGCCCGCACGCTCGGACGCCACCAGATCACGGCCAACTGCATCGCCATCTCCGCGACCGCCACGCCGTTCAGCGAAAAGGCCCTCAACGCCGATCCCGAGCGCCTGAAGAAGATCATGGAACGGTATGTGATCCGTCGCCCCGGGCAGCCGTCGGACGTCTCGAACATGGTGATGTTCCTCGCTTCCGATGCCAGCTCGTGGATCACGGGGCAGACCTATCCGGTCAACGGCGGCTACTCGTTCTCGATGTAAGGAACGATCGCGCCGGACACGCCGTACCGCCCCAGGCGGTACGGCGCTCAGCGGATCAGGTCGTGATGGCGCGCCCAGACCATCGCATCGTAGCGGCTGGACACGTCCAGCTTGGCGAAGATATTCCGCAGGTTCCATTTCACGGTCTGCAGCGTGATACCGAGCGTCAGGGCGATGCGCTTGTTCGACATCGCCTGCGCGACCAGCCCCAGCACCTCGATCTCGCGCTGCGTCAGCACGCGCTGCGGCGAATCCGCGCGCGACGCCTCACATGGCGGGAGCGCGGACGCGGGCTTCGGGCACAGCTTCTCCTCCAGCATCGCCAGGTAGGCGCGCAGCGTTGCATCCGCGCCGTCCGCGCCGCCGTTCAGTACGCGCCGCACCTGTGCCGCCGCCAGCTCGCCTTCATCGACGAAGGTGCGTACCAGACCCAGCCGCGCCCCGCGCGCGAACGCAGCGGTTGCCGCGGCAAGGGCTTCATCCGGTCGGCCAAGGTCATCGAGTACGGCCGCCCGCAGCAGACCGATCAGCGCCATCCACTGGCCACGTCCGAGCGCCTGTGCTTGCCCTGCCACCGCTTCGAGCAAGCGTAGGGCTCGCTCTGGCTCCGTGCCCGCAGCACAGCGAGCGGATGCGAAGGCGGCCATCATGCCGATTTCCTCGTGCGGCCCGCCCGCGCTGCGGTGCCGTTCGGCCAGCTGCCCGATTTCCTGCGCTGCGCCCTCGGCGCGCGCGTGCTCGCCAAGTCCGAGGTAGATGCGCACCTGCTCGGCAAGCAGGTACGACACCGCGCGGTCGAGTCCGATCTCGCGCAGGCGCACCAGCTGCTCGCGCAAGAACGCCAGCGCGGTCTCCGGGCCTTCCTGCCGCAGCGCGAGCCGCGTGCGGCACAGCGCATGGCGCATGACCACATCCGGACTTGCGGAGCGCAGCAGGCCGCTCCGGTTGGCAATGGCTTCCCTCGCGACGTCGAGGCGGTCCAGTTCGTAGCAGGCGTCGGCGAGAAACGCCGCCGCCACGGTCGCGCAGATCGAGCGCGGACCATACAGTTCCAGCGCGCGCGCATGCAGCGCTGACGCCTGCCGCCAGGCGGCCGTTGCGTCGCCCTCGAGCAGCAGGCAGCGGATGCGCGCGGTCTCGGCCACGAGCACGATCTCGTCGTTGCGCTGGCTCGCCGGCGCGGCATGGCGGTCGAGCAGGCGGTGCGTGTCGGCGAAGCGTCCTGCCACCGCATAGGCCGTGGCCAGCGCGCATACCATTACGTACCGCAGGAAGGTATCCGAGGGCACGGCGTCCAGCTGCGGCTCCAGCAAGGCGATGACTTGCGTGGAATCGTCGCGCTGCAGCGCCACGAGCGCGCGGACCAGCGCCAGTTCGCGCTGACCGATGCGCGCGCGGTGCGCCTCAGGGCGCTGGCTCCAGTCGGCCAGCCAGCGCTCGACCTGCGCATGACGCGCAGCCAGCGCAAAGGTCAGCGATGCCAGGAAGAACAGGCTCGGATGGTCCAGCAGCGTCTCTTGCGGCAGGCGCTCGAGCAGGCGCAGCGTCGGCGCGATGTACTCGAGCGACCAGACTGCCGGCGCGCTGCCCTCGATTACCTGCACGGCGAGCGCCGTATCACCGATGAGGTTGGCGTGCCGCACCGCTTCGGCCAGCAGGCCGTTATCGGCAAACCACTGCGCCGAGCGACGATGCAGCTCCGCGACGCGCTGCGGCCCCTGGCGGACGACGCGCGCAGCGAGGAACTCCGAGAACAGCGGATGCAGCCGATACCATGGCTGCACATCGCCGGTCTCGACGCGCGATATCAGCAGGCTCACTTCCTCCATGCGCTTCAGGAACTCGGCCGACTCCGCTTCGCCGGTGATCGCTTCCGCCAGCGCCGGCGTGACACGCC
>JACXTT010002028.1_pt1 | contig 32686 bp, 26 predicted proteins | sample 9270951 | NCBI WGS metagenome assembly JACXTT01 (sample SAMN15532306, study PRJNA645909) | rock metagenome | isolation source: weathered quartz diorite | place: Puerto Rico | collected 2017-06-21
GGCTTCGAACGGTCTGTTGCCTCGCCGCTCTACCTCGTAGGCTACGTGCGATGGGACGCACGGTCTGATCGATTCCTCCTTTGCCAAACAATCATTCCAACAGCTTTCAGGTCGCAGTCAGGTTTGCCGACCATGCGGGAGGTATCGCATAATCGCTCGCTTAGAAATGCCGAGGACCGCCACTTCTGCTGTCAGCTCGTTATGACGCCATCTGAACGATACCGTCGGCTTGTCGTCCCAATCCATTGACTCACGTCTTCTGTGCTCCTAACATGGCACTCAAAAGTTGCACCGCTTCTTATGATCGGCCAGACCATCGCGCACTATCGCGTCATCGAAAAGCTCGGCGGCGGAGGCATGGGTGTGGTTTATAAGGCCGAGGACACCCGCCTGCACCGTTTTGTGGCGCTGAAGTTCCTGCCGGACGACGTGGCCAAAGACCCGCAGATCCTGGCGCGGTTTCAGCGGGAAGCGCAAGCCGCGTCGGCGCTGAATCATCCCAACATCTGCACCATCCACGACATCGGCGAAGCGGGGGGCCAAGCGTTTATTGCCATGGAATTCTTGGATGGGGCGACGCTGAAACACATCATCACCGGCCAGCCGATCGAATTAGACCGTCTCCTGAATATCTCTATCCAGGTTGCGGACGCCCTCGACGCCGCGCACTCCGAAGCCATCATCCACCGGGATATAAAGCCGGCGAACATTTTCGTTACCAAGCGCGGACACGCCAAGATTCTGGATTTTGGGCTGGCAAAGGTAGCGGGGGCCAAGGTTGCAAGTGGGAAGGGCGAGACGCTGGCAACCCTGGGTGTGGATTCCGAGCAATTGACAAGCCCCGGGACTGCCCTGGGCACCGTTTCGTATATGTCGCCGGAGCAGGCGCTGGGCAAGGAGCTGGATGCGCGCACGGATCTGTTTTCTTTCGGCGTGGTGCTGTATGAAATGGCCACAGGGAGGCTCCCGTTCAAGGGCGACACTTCCGCAGCGGTTTTCGACGCTATCCTGCACAAAGCGCCAGCAGCTCCCGTGCGGTTGAACAGCGAGGTTCCCGCTGAAATGGAGCACATCATTAGCCGCGCACTGGAGAAGGACCGCGAGCTGCGCTACCAGCATGCCTCGGACGTGCGGGCAGAGTTGCAGCGGCTGAAACGGGACACGGATTCGGGACGATCCGCGGTGATGACTTCAGCGGTGCAGGAAGCCGAGCCAGAAGCAAGATCTCAAGCAGCGACGAAGCCGTCGAGCGGAAGACAGAAAGCCGCTGCATCGGCGAGCCAGCCAGCAGTGAGCGACAAGCCTGGCAAACTGCCATGGAAGGTGATGGTTCCTGCAGCGGCTCTCATGGTTGCTCTCGTTGCCGGCGGACTGTACTGGCGTTTGCATCCATCCGCGAAACTCACGGAACGGGACACGATTGTTCTGGCCGACTTCTCCAATACGACGGGCGATGCCATTTTCGACGATACGCTGAAACAAGCCCTGGCGACGCAACTCGTGCAATCTCCCTTCTTGAATATTCTTTCCGACCAGAGAGTGACCGAGACCCTGAGCATGATGGGCCGCTCCCCGGGTGACCGCATCACCATGGATACCGCTCGCGAAATCTGCCAGCGCACCCGAAGCACGGCGGTCTTGGCTGGCTCGATCGGGAGCCTGGGGAGCCAGTATGTAGTTGGCTTAAACGCGATCAATTGCGCCACAGGAGATTCCCTCGCACGTGAGGAAGAGCAAGCCGGGCGAAAAGAGGACGTGCTGAACACTCTAGGCAAAGCTGCCACCAGCCTTCGGGGAAAACTTGGCGAATCATTGGCCTCGATTCAGAAGTTCGACACGCCTGTGGCGCAAGCGACAACTTCGTCACTCGAAGCTCTGAAAGCCTACAGTCTTGCTCTTCGTGCGGCCGACGCGAAGGATGACACTGAGGCTATTCCGTTCTTAAGACACGCCATCGAGCTGGACCCCAACTTCGCTCTGGCCTACAGCAATTTGGCCTGGCGATACGGCAACCTGGGAGAGGCGGATATGGCGGCCGAATATGCGCAGAAGGCCTTTGACCGGCGGGAGCGCGTGAGTGAGCGAGAGCAGCTTAACATCGCTGCGGCGTACTATTTCGCGGCTCTGGGCGATCTGAACCAAGAGCTGCGCACATATCAAGTGTGGGAGCAAACCTACCCCCGGGACTGGGCACCTTGGCAAAATTCCTCAGAAAATCTGAGGAGCTTTGGGGAGTACGACCGCGCCCTGAAGCAAGCACAGGAAGCCCTGCGGCTCAACCCCAACCATGCGAACTGCTATCTACACGTGGCGGCTGGCTTCCTTGCTCTCAATCGCAGAGACGAAGCAAAGCAGGTTGTGCAGCGGGCTCTGGGTCGCGGTCTTGACATACCACCTCTTCGTTTCGTGCTCTATCAAGTCGCATTTCTTGAAAGCGACACGAAGGAAATGGAAGGGCAACTGACGGCGGTCTCAGGAAAACCAGGTGGAGAATTCTTACTCCGCGCTCAATCCAGTACGGAAGCTTACTTTGGGCGCCTGAAGAATGCTCGGGAGCTTTCCAAACAAGCACTGGAGATGGCGCGAAGAGAAAATCTCAACGAGGTGGTTGCGGAAATGAGGTACGGCGATGCGTTACGCGAGGCCGAGTCCGGAAATTCAGAGGTAGCGAAGCAAGCAGTTGCCTCGACATTTACTCTCCCATTTGGGCGAAGGGCGAAGCTAATTGCCTCTCTGGCGCTGGCGCGCGCCGGAGATGCGAGCGAGTCGAAGGTGCTTGCGGACGAATTGAGCAGGCGGTTTCCTTCGGACACCATGCTTCAAAGGTATTGGCTGCCGACGATTCGAGGCGCGATTGAACTTGCTCGTAAGAATCCCTCCGGAGCTCTTACTGCTCTGGAAGGCGTTTCTTATGAGCTCGGGAGTTTCGGCCCTGGAGCCCTGTATCCCGTATATGTGCGGGGGCAAGCATACCTCAGGATGCGTCAAGGAAAAGAAGCGGCAGCGGAGTTTCAGAAGTTCCTGGATCACCGCTCCATTGTCTTGAATTCCCCGTTAGGAGCGCTGGCGCACCTCGGTCTTGCTCGCGCCGATGTTCTTTCGAGCGACACGGAGAAAGCCCGCGCCGCGTATCAGGATTTCTTAGCTCTTTGGAAAGACGCCGACCCGGATATTCCAATCCTGAAAGAGGCCAAGGCCGAGTACGCGAAGCTGCAGTGAGCGACGAATGACGAGCTTTGCGGGCATCGTACGACCGAGGTCGGTGCGTGGCTTCGCAAGGTTGTGCTGGGCTACTACCGATACCACGCCGTTCCGGGTAACTCTACTCAGTTGCGCATCTTTAGTCGCCGCGTTTGCTGGCTCTGGCGGAGCGTTCTGGTCCGACGCAGCCAGCGTGCACAGGTGCGCTGGGACCGACTTTACCCACTCTTGAGCAGTTGGATTCCGCGCCCACGCATTCTGCATCCCCACCCTAGTACTCGCTTTGCCGCTACTCATCCTCGGTAAGAGCCGTATGCGTAAACGCGCTTGTACGGATCTGTGCGGGGGGCGATCAGCAATGGTCGTCCCTACCGCGACAGTTGACCGGCCATAACAGCTTGCGTCCCCGATTACTTCCTGTTGGCCGACAATCCGGGATCGACGTTCTTTACGGTTCGATTGTGTCTACTACTGGTGGAGAACAGCGGAGCACATAATCCATTTTGCCTGTACTGGTGCAGTGATGATCCCTCCCCGAGACTGGCTTATCAGATGTAGGCGCGGCGCAGCATTTCGGCGGCGCTCTCATCGAGTAATTCGGCACGCCTAACTTCTTCGAAACGCGCCAGCAAATCATCCTTGCGAATCCGTTTCTTTTCAGCTCCCTGGAAGTCCTGAATGATGCGGCCTCTGTGCATCATGATCAGGCGGTCGCCGAGGTTGGCGGCCTGCTGCATGGAGTGGGTCACCATAAGCGTCGTCAGGATGTCGCGCCTGATAATGGTATCAGTAAGCGCAAGCACCTGGTCGGCGCTCTTGGGGTCAAGCGCAGCCGTGTGCTCGTCGAGAAGCAGCACTTCCGGGCGCAGCCAGGTTGCCATAAGCAAGGTTAACGCCTGCCGTTGGCCCCCGGAGAGCAAACCAATCGGATTTTTCAGGCGATCTTCAAGACCCATGTTCAGCCGACTTACACGATCCCGCAATTCGCTGAGCAGACGTTGCCGCAACGGCCAGCCCAGCCGCCGCGGCTTCCCGCGGTAAGCTGCTAGCGCCAGGTTTTCTGCGATGGACATGTTAGCCGCTGTGCCGCTGAACGGATTTTGAAAAACGCGGCCTATGAGCTTCGCCCGCCGGTGCTCCGGCCACCTGGTGATGTCCGCGCCGGCAAGCAAAATTGCGCCAGAATCGACATAAAACGATCCGGCCACAGCGTTGAGCAACGTGGATTTCCCCGAACCGTTTGTGCCGATGATGACCACAAACGCTCCATCATTCACCGTCAGGTTGATCGCCTGCAGTGCCTGTAGTTCGTTGGGCGTACGAGGGTTGAACGTCTTGCTGACCGAACGGATTTCAAGCATGGGACGATCGCAGCTTGCGCAGGTTAAGCCGTTTCAGGACCCTGGGAGTTATAAGCGCCAAAAAGACGAAAATTGCAGTGACGAGTTTCAGGTCATTGGGACTTAAGCCCAAGCGCAATGCGATTGCCACCAGGAGTCGGAAAAGGACTGATCCCATCACCGCGCCGGTGATACCAAGCCCAAGCTGCCGTGTTCCCACCAATGCCTCACCGATAATGACGCTGGCCAATCCCCATACCACCATACCGATACCCATCTGCACATCGGCAAACCCTTGATACTGTGCAATGAAGGCTCCGCTTAAGGCGATCAAGCCATTAGAAATCGCAAGCCCAAGAATAATCATGTTTTCATCATTCACCCCCAGCGCGCGGATCATTTCATGGTTATCCCCGGTGGCGCGCATTGCGGTTCCAAGATTTGTCTGAAAGAAGACGTACATGACACAACCCGCCAGTACGATAAACAGGAACGAAGCCACGAGAAGCGAGGCCTCCATTGCCGTGACCTCCCATCCCATCACATGGAAGCTGCGGTCATGCGTCAGTGCAATCCCCACTCGCTCGGCGTAGGTCGATAACGTAGAAGATCCCAGTACCGAAATATTGCTTCTCCCCATGATATGGAGGTTGACGGAGTACAGCCCGGTCATCACCAAAATGCCGGCAAGTAAGCCATTAATTTTGAATTTTGTCGCCAGCGTTCCTGTCAACGTGCCCGCAAGAAAGCCGCCGGCAAATCCAGAAGCCGTCGCGAGCACTGGGTTAACATTTTTGACCAGGAGCATCGCGGCCAACGCCGCGCCGAGTGTGCTCGACCCGTCCGCGGTAATGTCGGGAAAAGCAAAAATTCGGAAGCTGATATAAACACCCAGCGCAACCAACGAAAAGATGAATCCTAGCGTGAGCGCCCCCATCAGAAGACTCATGCCTGAGTCCCTTCTACCATGATGTTAGAAATCGGCGCGATCCAGCATGCGCCACGAACGAGTTCGCTCCGGCGGCCACCGGGAATGGCTCGCTCGTCGCTTAATAAGTGAAGGATGCCTTCCAGCGCTTGTTCTTCAAATAACATCTTGATCGAGGCCTTCAGGTCAATTTGACCCCTCTGCACGGGACGATAAGAGAACGCGGCGGCGTGGATATGGCCAGCAAGTGGAAGTCCCAAACTCGAGCCGTTCGGAAATGGCCGAATTACGGGTGCAAGAGCGCCGGCGCTTCCACGCACAGCGATTCCAGCTAAAAGGACGACGCTTCTTGTGTAGGCACGTTCCGCTGTGAAGCTTAGCCAATCGCGAATACGGGGAAATTCGAAGGCCTCGGGCTCGGCGCCGGCAATAACAGGCGAACGCCGCAAAGCCGCTCCGATCAAGCCCGCAGACTCCGCGATCATGACGATGCCGATTTGTTGTGCATCGGCAAGATCCAGGCACGACTCAAGCAAACGAGCAAGAGCTACAGGCGCACCGCTTTTCTTTGCCTCAAAGCGGATCAAGCTGCTAAATGGCTGCGGTTTCGCTCCATGGCAAGCAATGCCATAGCAGACCTGAACTTCTGGATGCGGTGTTCCACCTGCCAGCAGAAAATCTGGCACATTCGTTCCATCCGTTGGCAGATAGGCGACTGCCCCGCCTGCGGCGATGAATTCTCCGAAACGTCCCTGGCAATCCTCAAAACGCTCACCGAGAGCCCCCAGTCCGATCGCGAAACTGGTGTCGGAGAATTGCATCGTGCGGCAGTGCTCTTTCGCAAACCCGCACCGTTCGAGCAGGCTGGCATCTCCCAATCGGCGGCACTCCAGCTTTGACTCCGGCGCGAGCGGATAGACCTCGTATATGGCTCCGGAATGCTCGGTTCGCCTGATGGATGTGGGAGTTGGCGCTTCCCCAATGGAGCTCTGTCCAGCTTCATCTGTGGGCAATGACTCCGGCAGTGCCTTGGCCACTAGCAGTTTGTCCAGCTTCGAAAGCTCGAGGATTTTCAAAACCGTGCGCGAACAGTTCGAGACTGCAAACGACCCTTCAATACTCTTCATCGCCCGGTAAAACTTCACCAGAACACCGATTCCGGCGGAGCTCAGAAAGGCTACTTGTGAAAGATCTAATTGAATATGGTGCGACCCCTGCCGAATCTCCTGGTCGACCGCCGCCGCAAGATGATCAGCCCAGTAGACGTCCAGACGTCCCTCGACCGTGAGTACAACCATTTTTCCGATGAATCGTTTGGTGATCTGCATCTCTCTTACTCTGAGCTAGCGGCTTGTTCTTTGGCTTGACCCACAACTGTCCTGTTGTGAACTCCAGCTTCGTCTACGATGACATTCGCACGGCGAAGGACATCGTTTGGGATCGACCATTGCTGTTTGAGGCCTTCTATCGCCGTAGTATTCACCACGAACCAAATGGGGATCGCGTTCGTGATGGGTATTTGAGTCGGATCGGCGCCACGCAAGATTCGTGATGCCAATTCTCCTGATTTCTTGCCGATCTCGTAAAAATCAGTGCCGTAATCGAACAGGGTTCCGCGATCAGGCTTACCCGGGGTGATGCTGAACACCGGAATGCGAGCCCTCCGGCCGATCGAGACTACGGAGTCGGCCGCAACATTGACTGTCACATCGCCGCCAATCCACAACGCCTCCGCTCCTCGGACGACGAGTGAATCTTCGGCTTCGAGCACGGAGTTTGAATTTTCCACATTGGCCTCGAGTAATTCGATATTTAATTCTTTGCAGATCGCGCGCGCTTTCTCGACAAAGGCCCGCGAATTAGCTTCCGCCGGATTCCACGCCACGCCCACTCTTTTCAGGGCTGGGAACATCTCCCGTGCGATTCGGAAAGCATCTTGTACAGGAAGGAAACTGCCAACGCCCACCAAGTTGCGCGGGTGGTCAAGCGGATTGTTTCGGCTGATCCCCACCCCTGCCACCACGGGATCCGCAACCAAGCCGAACACCTGAACCGTCTTTCCCCCGCGATTCGCATTTGCGACTGCCTGCAGCGATAGGGTGCTCATCGTAAGCAACAAGTCATAACGAGCATTGACCATTTCCTTGGCGATGGAATTCCCGACAGAAATATCGCCCTGCGCGTTGAACTTATCTATGACGATCGTTTTCCCTTCAATGAATCCATTCCCTGCCAAACCATCTACGGCGCCCCTGGTCCCCTCGTCCAGCAGCATTATCGAAGCATGCTGGAGAAGTCCGACGTGTGGCATGTTCCGGGCACTGGTGGTTTGCCGTCCAAGGTCGGACAGCAGCAGCGCGGCGGAAGCCAATACGATGAGGGCGAAACCTAAAAGGAGGCGCTTGTCAACAAATCGCATCTCCGAACCTTGTCAAGGGGAATGTGAGAGTTCCTAGGGTAGAGTCTAGCACTGTGGTGTGGTGAGTTGCAGATGATAGAAAAACATATATTGCGCGTACCGCGTTGGTTTCGCCGACAACCGGAGTAATTCCCGTCGGATGACGTTAGCGCTTTGACAGGCTCCTCGAACTCAGTGCCTAGCAAAGTGCAGGTAGTGACGAGTCAGCGCAGCGACAGGACCCATGCCGCGGCGAAACAGCCGGTACCAATGGCAATGCCGATGGCAGGAATCCGAAACCAGTAGAGCAGGGCGAGAACTAGATATATGCAGCCGATCAGGGTCAGCGCTGGCATGATGGCGACTGGGAGCGTGTTGATTCGGGACCCGGCCCAGACCGCCAGCGCTCCAAATAGCAGGACACCAAGACTGTGGCTAAAGTTAAAGCCAATCCATGCTCGCCACATATCCGTACCCCCACCCGACAGTCTAAGGGCGGAATTGGCCATCGCATGTGCAACTGAAGGATCGACAGGGACAAGGCGTCGCGGTTTGCGCAGATCCAGCAAAGTGTAAATGGCATGCAACCCGCCCAGTACACCCAAGACTGCGCCCCCGAGGATGAGCAGGATAGCGATCATGGGTGATGAAGTTTTCGGACTCATTGGGGGAATTACCGCTGTCAAGATTGTACGCCATAACCGCACCTCTGCAAGCTATCCCTCCTTGCCGTGATGTCAAGCTGCTTGTGTAAGCATTCTGTGCGGGTCTGCCAGGGCGGTCGCACGACAGTAATCAGCTCGTCGGTCGGATTAGTACCGAGAAACGCATTATAAAAGGGCGCCCGCCTGAAGTAGATTTTGATCGTTCGCATCAACGTCTACAACCAGGAGCGCCCTCATGAATGACGCCAAGTATATTGGGATGGATGTATAAGCCCGCGTAAGTGCTATTGTTGAGCCGCGCCGTCCCGCAATCTATGCGGGCTAGCCTAAGCGCACCTAGGCCGCATGGGAGGTGTTCATGGTTGTTCGGCTTGAACATGCGAACCTTACCGTACTTAATATCGAAGGGATGATGCGTTTCTTGCAAACGGCGTTTCCTGAGTTTCGGGTGCGCGGCGAAGGCAAAAGTCGGGACGGCTCCCGATGGGTTCACATGGGCACCGATGAAACCTACATTGCCTTGAGTCCAGCGAACACGAAGCCCGAGAAATCCTGGACACCGTACCGGGGCCTTCCGGGCGTGAATCATCTTGCGTACGAAGTGGACGATGTTGAGGCATTGTGCCAACGAATGAAGTCGGCCGGATTCAGAGAGTCCACGCCGCCCAACGCACATCCGCACCGCAAGCGCCGGTACTTCTACGATTCCGAAGGCAACGATTGGGAATTCGTGCAGTACCTCTCCCAGGATCCCGCGGAGCGCAACGATTATAAGTTGCCGGATCAGTAGTACACGTTCAAAGCGGCTTGAGTCCCGGCGACGCGGCGTGTTCCAAGCAAGGAGTTACGGACATGTTGCGGATTGACAGCATCCTTGGCCACGCACTTATTGTGGACGAACCGGAACGCTTCAACTCGCTGCTGGAACACTTAACCACTCTGGTCACTTCTGCCCATAACTCGTTCACGCCAATCGCTGGCTTGCTAATTGGCACGATGTTGTAGGTTCATCGGCAACCCGCACTGGTGTCCAAGCCGACTGGCGCTATAATGCGCGCATTATGTCCCTTTCCCCGGGTACGAAACTCGGGCCCTACGAGATTCAAGCCCCGCTTGGCGCCGGCGGGATGGGCGAAGTGTATCGCGCTCGGGATACGCGGCTGGAACGCTCAGTGGCAATCAAAATCCTGCCCAAAGAAATGTCCAATGATCCAGTGCGCAAGCAGCGATTCGAACGCGAAGCGAAGACCATTTCCAGCCTGAATCATCCGCACATCTGCGCGCTCTACGATGTTGGTGAACACAACGACCAGCAATTCCTGGTCATGGAGTATCTGGAAGGTGAGACGCTGGCGCAACGCCTGGAGCGCGGTGCGCTTCCACTCGAGCAAGCGCTTCGCATCGCGATAGAAGTGACGGATGCACTCGATCGAGCTCATCGGCAGAACATCGTACATCGCGACTTGAAGCCAGGAAATATCATGCTGACCAAGAGTGTTGCGAAGCTGCTTGATTTCGGTCTGGCCAGACTGTGCGCCGAGCCGGCAACGATGGCCGCGGCGTTGACGGAGATGGTCGGTGAGACGCGCGACGCGAAGCTCACGAACGAAGGCGTCATCGTCGGCACGTTTCAATACATGGCACCCGAACAGCTGGAAGGACGCGAGGCGGACTCACGAACCGACGTCTTTGCGATGGGGGCGGTTCTTTATGAAATGGTGACGGGCCAACCGGCGTTTGTTGGACGCAGCAAGGCCAGTTTGATTGCTGCGATTCTGTCTTCAGAGCCGGCGCCGCTCGGACAGGCGCAGCCACTGGCGCCGCCGGCGCTGGAGCGCGTGGTGAGGCAATGTCTGGCAAAAGATCCCGACGGACGTTGGCAGTCTGCCGCAGACTTGCGCGAGGAGTTGCGTTGGATTGCCGCTGGCGGCTCTGCGGCAGGGGTTGCGGCCCCCGTCACAGCAAGGCGAAAACTCCGCGAACGTCTCGCTTGGTCCCTTGTTCTGTTATTCGCACTCACTGCCGCGCTTGCCTACTGGCAGCTCATTCGCGAGCACCCATCTCCGCCGCCTCCGCTACGTCTGAGCATTCTCTTGCCGCCCACTGAGGCACTGGGTTTTTCGAGAGATCGGGCTGCTATTGCCTTGTCGCCCGACGGAAAGCAGCTCGCCTACACGGCCCGCCGAGGCGACACCTCACAACTCTACTTGCGCGCACTGGACCGACTTGAGCCAACGCTCGTTACGGGCAGCGAAGGCGCCTACATCCCTTTCTTTTCGCCGGACAGCCTCTGGGTGGGCTTTTTTGCCCAAGGGAAACTAAAGAAGGCTGCCGTCGCCGGAGGCGTCCCGCAGGATATCTGCGCCGCTGGAGATGGCATTGGGGCAAGCTGGGGATCCGACGACATGATTTATTTCACGCCTCTCTGGACGAAGGGCATCTGGCGCGTTCCGGCGCGCGGAGGCCAAGAGGAACTTGTGATCGCGCCCGAGCCCGGCAAGAGCGAGCGCGCGTATCTGTGGCCCGAAGCGTTGCCCGGTGGCAAGACGGTGTTGTTCACGGCTTGGACCGGCGGAAGCTTTGACGGCGCCCACATCGTTGCATTCCGGCTTGATACGCGCGAGCGACGCACGGTGATCGAAGGAGGAATGTACGCCCGCTACGTACCCACGGGTCATCTGGTCTATGCCCGCGGCACAGAACTCCTAGCGGTGCCCTTCGACGCGCAGCGGCTGGAAGTGCAGGGCACCGCAGTGCTAGTTCTGGACGGCTTGATGACAGGGGCAAGCTCTGGCGACGCGGACTTCAGCTTCTCACGGGACGGCACGCTGTTGTATGTACCCGGTGGACTGCGCCTGCAGCAGTACGCCTTGGTCTGGGTGGATCAGAAGGCAGCGGTCCGGCCCATGTCGGGGCGAGAGCGTTCCTTCGAGGTGCCACGGCTGGCGCCGGATGGGCGGCACGTGGCTGTCGTCATCGCAGGGTCTACTTACGACATCTGGCTATACGACATCGCGCGCGATACTCTTACTCGGCTTACCTTCGGCGGCGACGACAACTATCCCGTTTGGTCGCCCGACGGAAAGCACATCGCGTTCAACTCCACGCGCGCCGGCGCCGCTAACCTGTATTTGACCTCCGCGGACGGAAGCGGAACAGTCGAGCGCCTGACCACGAGCGAATACAGCCAGTATCCAGGCTCGTGGTCGCCGGACGGCAGGTTCCTGGCATTCACCGAAGAAGCGCATCCCCAGACCGGCGATGACATATGGTTAGTGCCTTTGCAGGGAGATCGAAGGTCACAGCCACTGCTGCAGACACCCTTTGACGAATGGCAGCCCCGGTTCTCGCCGGATGGCCGGTGGCTCGCTTACACTTCCAACCAATCCGGCAGCGCTGAAGTGTACGTGCAGCCATTTCCAAGTCTGGGTGCAAAGTGGAAGATCTCTACGGACGGAGGCAGCGAACCGCTGTGGGCACCTACGGGTCGCGAGCTATTCTATCGAAACGGCGACAAGATGATGGCCGCGGCTCTCGAAACGAGGCCGGCCTTTGCTGTTTCCAAATCTCGCCTGCTCTTTGAGGCCCCGTACGCTCACATCAGTAGCGAGATACCGAACTATGACGTTGCCCCGGACGGGCAACGGCTTTTGATGGTGCAGGAAAATCAACAGAAAGATACAGTAACGCAGTTAAACGTTGTGCTCAACTGGTTCGAGGAGCTAAAGCAACGTGCTGGCGAGCGGCAGAGATGACGCTGACGCGGGGGGCGACAAGCGATGCAAACACTGCTACGGGATGACGTGTGAGCGATTGTGCCCGGACTACTCGGACATAATCCTGTTGGAGGAAATGCGGCGCTACGGAGGTTGCTCGCACTCCGATCTCCTCGAACCCCGTATCTGGACCGCGATGGGCACGTGTCCGACACGCCGACTACTTCGACATTCTCTTCTCGGCGCCCTCAGCGCTCAAAAGCTTTTGACTCCCCTTCCAGCGCGGCCGCAAGCTCCAGGACACCGCGCCGGATTTCCCGCGTGTCCACGGCCGCAAACCCCAACTGCAATCCCTCTTGCGTCACATTGCCGCGAGCGTAGCGGCTCAGCGGGATCACTTCCACATTTCGAGCAGCCGCAGCCTTCGTCGCGGATTGGCCGTCGATCCCTCTGCACAACCACCCGACAGTCTGCAACCCAGCTTCAACATTTGAGATCTCCAGCAACCCTGCCAGCCTTTGCCCAGCGCTTTCCAAGAGAACGGACAATCGCTCCGCATACACCTCGCGCATGCGCCTGAGGTGACGTCCGAAGTGTCCCTCGGTGATAAAGTCGCACAAGACCGCCTGTTCTAGAAGAGGCGCATGCCGGCTGGTGACCGATTTCGCGGCTGCGAAGTAAGCCACCAGGTCCAACGGAATCACCAGGTACCCCAGCCGAAGCGATGGGAACAGCACCTTGCTGAAGCTCCCGGCAAAGAGCACGAGCCCGTTGCGATCAAGTCCCTGCAACGCTGGAACTGGACGCCCCGAATAGCGATACTCGCTGTCGTAGTCATCTTCAAAAATCAGCGCGCCACATTTCCGAGCCCACTCCAGCAACTCGAGACGCCGCGGCAGGCTCATGGTAATTCCCAGCGGAAACTGATGCCCTGGAGTCACGTAGACTAGCCGGGATCCCCCTAAGCGCGCATCCCGCAATTCGATGCCATCGTCATCCAAACGAGCAGCAGAGATCTTCGCCCCAATTGCCTCGAATACGATGGCCGCGCCAACATATCCAGGATTTTCCATGCACACCCGATCGCCGGAATTCAGAAAAAGCCGCGCCACCAGATCGAGCGCCTCCTGCACTCCAGAGACAATCGCCACTTGTTCGGGGAGGCATTTTACGCCGCGTGATGTGCTCAGGTAATTGGCGACTGCTTCCCGCAACGGCCGGTATCCCATCGGGTCGCAACCCAGGAGAAGATTCGTCGAGACACGCCGCAGACGGCGGGCCGTGATCTGCGCCCATAACGCTGTGGGAAACAAGTCAAGCGCCGGCTGATTGGCGCGGAAGGCGCGGGTAGGGCGGATTTCAAAAACGGGGAACGGATTCACTCGCCTTCCGTAGTCCGATACGCGACGGTGCTTTTTCCGTTGTGCTAGCGGCTGCGCACCAGCCGCACCCGTGACCTGTAGCAACTCGTCGGGCAAGATCTTGGTGACATATGTGCCAGATCCCACGCTCCCTTCCACATAGCCCTCGGACTTTAGCTGCTCGAAGGCGTTGACGATCGTTCCCCGCGACAGTCCATACTGGATAGCGAAATCACGAGTAGCGGGAAGCCGCGCCCCTGGACGCAGGCGGCCCTCCAGAATCTCGGCGCGCAATGCGCCATACAGCCACCGGAAGGCGGGCATTGACGTGTTCCGGAGCGGAAGCATCAGCTCGAAGGGCGTGGCTCGTTTCGCCATAGAAGTGGTACAGGAAGAATACTATAAATGGATCTTGTGATAGATCCACTCTTATTTAATATTGTCCGGAGATAGGAGGCAACCATGTCGTCCGCGGGAAAACGGGCCAGTCTCGCCGTAGCAGTTTTGTGCGCTGCGGTGGCGGGGAGCAGCGCTGTCCTCGCGCGGGTTATCGTTCAGCACCCCGCCGATGTATCTCAAGCGAAAACCGAACGAGCTCGAATCGCCTTTTCCCATGCTTTGCCCCAGTTGGATGGTGGCCACCTGAAAGCTACGGTTGTTGAGGTCAACTACGGACCCGGCGAGTCCTCAGAGCCACACAGTCATCCTTGCGCGGTCGTCGGTTATGTCGTCGAAGGTACGGTTCGGACGCAGGTAAAGGGGGAAGCAGAAGCTATCTATAAAGCCGGTGAGAGTTTTTACGAAGCTCCCAATGGCGTTCACATGGTCTCGGCCAACGCGAGTGATGAGGTGCCGCTGAAGCTCCTCGCCTACTTCGTTTGCGACCACGAGGCGCCCCTTAGCAGTGCGGTGCCGGAAACGAAAGGGTCAGGAGATAAATAATCATGGGCAATACACCGTTGATCGCCTCAGAAACTATCCCTCGCCGTACTGCGAAGGGCACTCACGCCGTGACTCTGGAGCGGCTGGCAATTCCCTACGCCCGGATTGCGCTCGGCGCGGCCTTCCTGTCTGCCGTCGCCGACCGCTTCGGCCTCTGGGGTAAGTATGGTGGTTGGGGAAATTTCGCTAACTTCACGCACTACACGGCCCAAGTTAACTCCTTCATGCCGGCGTTCATCATTCCATTCCTTGCGTGGGCGGCTACGGCGGCCGAACTGTCGCTTGGCATCGGGCTGATTCTTGGTCTCTGGCCGCGCTGGGTGGCCTTCGGCGCCGCAACACTTCTATTCTTGTTTGGCACGGCTATGGCCATTTCTTTTGGGATCAAGTCTCCACTGGACTATTCCGTGTTTTCAGCATCCGCAGGAGCCGTGTTGCTGGCGCTGTACCAGAGCCGAAAATCTGAAGCGAATTCATGAACACTATTTGCTAGCGTTCGCAGCGGTACTTCACGGCTCCTGACGATTGGCTGCGTCCGATATTTGTGGCGTCCTGCACTGTACTTGGTTGAGTTTATCTATCACTTTCTCGGAGGGAATATGCGTCGCGTAAGCAGGATTACCATATCAATGGCTGGTGCACTGGCGATGCTGATCGTAGCGGGTTTGGCAGCAAGCCCGGACGACCGAGCGGAACTCCTCAAGGCGCGCGAAGCGGTTTGGCGCGCCTGGTTCGCCAATGACACAAAAACTCTCGAAGCGTTGGTCCCGCCGGACACGATTGTCATTAGTTCTGGGGAAGAGAAGTGGAAGAACCAGGTAGACATTCTTCAGTCCGCCGCTAAGTTTCAGGCAGCAGGCGGAAAGCTGATCCGCCTGGAGTTCCCGCGTACCGAAATTCAGCGCTTCGGCAATGTTGCAATTACTTACAGTCAGTATCTCTATGAAACCGAAGTAGGCGGCAAGCGCTCGCTGACCTCTGGGCGCGTTACCGAGATTTTTGTGCTGCGCCACGGAAAATGGACCAATCCAGGTTGGCACACGGATTCGGAAAAATAAGAGTCACCGCCGAGTTTTCGATCGGATAAGGTTCAGCGAGGATCCAAACCGGTCCCCCACTTTCTGACACGAGTTTCGAAATCGAAAGCGGAGCCGTCATCCTGCGGAGGGCGAGGAGTCTGCTCGCAGTAAGCACGTGGAAGGGCGCAATTCTATTTCACGGTCGGCTCTGCGGGCTGCGAACTTGGGGCCTCGAAGATCTCAGATAGGACGCGGCCCTTCATTTGCGTCGGGTGGGGGATCCCATAGAGGTTCAGGATCGTCGGCGCGATGTCGAACACGCTGACGGTAAATCCCATCAGTCGCACGTCTCTCTTGATACTTGGGCCGATCGCAATGAAAATTCCGGGCACATCATCGCCATCCTCGAAGTCGTGTTTGGCGATAATGGGAGTATTGCCGCCGTGATCGTGAGCTGAGTGGTACAAGAGCCCCGATCTTGGTGTTCATGGGAACCTCCTTGTCTGCCCACTGCGTCGGGCCACAAATCACGAAGCGTGAGTCCCGGGTCAGTGGCTGAGCCTGAATGAGGACTTGCAGCTGAACTCGCGCGGAACGCCACGTTTCAGAGGTACAAGTTTGGGATAATTGGCAAAATATGCTCTCGAGGAAAGTTGTTGTCAAGCCCCCGTATCGAGCGAATCGAGCGGCCCCAAGAATCGGTGGGAGCCGGTCGGGTGCTGAAGCCGCTTCCGTTACGAACAGCCCAACAAAATGGAGTGAACCCTTGAACTGACACACAAAAATGGGGCACAGTTTCCGGGAAAGGAACCACAGTGAAGAGAAAGCGATACTCCCGGAAATTTCAGCGAATGGCTGTCGAACGCATGGAGACTTGTGAAGATGTCGGGGAGTTAGCGCGGGAACTCGGGGTACGACCGAGGTGCCTCTCCAATACGTCATAGAGCGCCATCCAATAGACTCCGGTCGACTGCATGACCACCGTTTTGATTCGACAGTCCTTCAGCCAGCGCGCCATCCGATGGAGATCGGCTGTGAAACTACCGAACTTTCGCACCGGTTCTGCATCCCGGTCCGGCGGTACCGCCTCGTACTGTTCTGCACTTCCTACGTCAATCCCCGCCGCATGCAGATTCAGCGGTGGAAGCCCTTCGGTTGCATCTGTTTTCGCTCCATCCTTCTTTCGCTTGCCAGCTTGCTTTGCAATATCGTCGATCTCCCTAAAGTGAAGTTAGACGGACTCGGCTCGGTTGCGAATCGGTTTTATGAAACTCTCCAACGGGGTCGAGCCAACTGGCCGAAACCAGCCGGTTGCCACCAAATCACTGATCGCCAGAAACCGGAGCCATACCCGGAAACGGGCACCTGCGGGCGCCATATACGCCTCGGCCTTAGCTGCCGAGCCACGTCCACGTCAGCATCTCACTCTGCAACAGTTTCTGGCACCACCGACAGCGCCCGCTGTCCCCTGCTCGGAAACAATCCACTTCATGCCGACGATCCCTGCATGTTAGTCTCGATACCAACGGAAGCTATTACTCTGTTCGTCAGCCACTTTCTTCAACAGGCCCATTCTGCTTCGCCGGTTGTAGTATCCACAGGCGGTTAATATTGCATTAAGGAGAGACATTGGAGCGGTATAAGAAGCCCCGAACGATGGTGTTTCGACCGACACTGTGAAGCATTCGTGCGCGAAGCGTGCAATCGGCGATATGTGCGTGTCCGTGATGCCCACACAATAGGCACCGTTGGCCCGAGCCTGTTGCAGTCCCTCGACAGTTTGCCGCAAACCAAGGCGAAAACTGATGGCAATCAAAAGATCCCCCTTACCTGAGGAACTGGTCAAGTGGGCCGCTTCGCCCGAGGACGTGGCCGTTACGGACGGAAGTCCTAGAAGAATAAGATGATAGTGGAAGAAGCCGACGACATAGCTTGCGAGGTCACCACCCAGAAGGATGATTCGCCCGGCTTCGTGGATTCTCCTTGCGAGAGACACGACACGATCCGAATCGAGCGCGTTGCGAAATCGTTGCAGATTATGTGCGTCGCGATCCACTGCTTCGCGTACCTGCGCGGACAAGCCCGAACCTTTGGCCTTGCTAGTTTGCATCGAGTCGAGAGATGTCGTCTTCGACACAGACAATTCATGCAAGTAACGCTGAAATTCCCGGTAATTCGCAAAACCCAGTTTTGAGACCACCCGAACAACTGTCGCGGGATCAACCTTTAGCTTACGCGCGAGTTCCCGGACGTTAAGCAAAACAAACGCGCGCGGGTTTTCGAGCACTGGTCGAAAGACTTCTTGACGCTTGCGGTTAAGCAGGACAAATCCTGCCGACAAATTGGGGCGCCTCTGGAAGCCTCCGGCTGACCGAGGATTTCTTGGCATTTGTCAACTAGTTCTACCTCATCAAGTCAACCACTGTCAAAGGAATGCAACGGGCGTTCCACACAACGAGGTGAGTCCCCACCGCAACACACGTTGCGTTAGCAGGAGTACAGGAAAAGTAGCAAAAAACAGCTTGACATCGCCTGCGAGCTTTACCTAGAGTTACGGCAATTCTGTCGGAATAGTGTATCGCGCATCACCTGTTGCACTAGCTGCTGTAGGTTTCACATGAACACGCAACATGGCAGGAAGTCTGGCTTTCAGGTGGGAGCGATAATTCAGCATTGGAGGTGGTTGTTCATGCGTCGCTTCTCAGACTGGGTTCTTTCGCAATTAGGAGTGGTTTCGTCAAGACCGACATATGTCAAAGGCGCTGCGAGTCTTCTTTCTGTCCTAATTATTATCGGAACGAGTTCATTCACGCCCACGCTGCAAGCGCAGACCACGTCCGTTCTCGAAGGAACAGTGACCGATCAGCAGGGACTTGGAATCGCTGGCGCTGAAGTCCACATCGACAACCAGGCCCTCGCCGTTGACCGCACCGCGGTTAGCGGGACTGACGGAGGTTACAAAATCATCGGGCTGCCTGCCGGAATCTACACCGTTACGATCTCAAGAAGCGGTTTTGCTCCACAAACAGTCCGAAATTTGGAATTGACTCTGAATCGCACAATCACTCTGAATTTCACGCTCAAGGTCGGTGGGCAAGCGGAAAGGATAGAGGTCTCCGCTGTTGCCCCACTGTTGGATAGCGCTACCTCTTCCTCCGGCTCGACGATCCTTCCCCAACAGATCGAGCAGATGCCCATCAACGGCCGCAACTATCTCGACCTGCTCCAACTCGTTCCTGGCGTCGCCATCAATCGCCAGCAGGATCCTTCGCTCGATAGCGCCACTCCCATCCTCGGCGAACGCGGGGGAAACGCCGTCTTTCTCATCGATGGCATGCCCAACCGCGACGAAGTTAACGGCGGCGCCGCTACCCAATTCAACCAGGAGTCCATTCTCGAATTCCAGGTACTCACCGGCAGCTACAAAGCCGAATTCGGCCACGGCTCCGGCGGCGTCATCAACGTCGTCAGCAAAAGCGGCACCAACGCCTGGCACGGCGGCGTCTCCTTCTTCCACCGCAATTACAAACTCGACTCCTCCGACTCGTCCAAAATTTTCAACGGCGAAGTGCCCTTCCTGCTGCGCTGGGATCCCAGCGCCCAAATCGGCGGCCCGATCATCAAGGATAAAGTCTTCTTCTTTGGCTCGGCCGAACGCATCCTGGAGAGCCGCCAGCTCAACTTTCAATTCCTGCCCACGACTCCGCCCATTCTCATCCAGCTCGAAACCCCGTTCAATTTGCACACAAAGACGTATGACACGCGGGCCCGCGCCAAGCTCGATGAGCAGCTCGGCCATCACCGGCTCAGCCAGCAGTTCAATCTGACGAATACCCATGTGACAGACTTCCTGCCGCTCCTGGCTGCAATTAACTTGCCCTCAACGCGTAATGATCTGGGTGGGCGGCGCCTCATGCTCGGTTTTAACGACACAGCCACGCTCGGCGATCAGGGCAATCCTTTCCTGTTCAGCGTTTACGTTCAGTATCGTGGCGAGCCCTCGCTCACCAGGCCTGCTCACCCCGAAGCCGGCACCGCCTCCACTCTCGATAATCTGTTCACCAGTCTCAACACGGGCCAGCTCTTCGGTGATCAGGGACAGGTCCAGTTCGGCCCCGGACACAATGATTTGGTCCTGAAACAGCAATATGTCTCTATTGGTGCAAATATCGCGAAGCAAGTCGGCCGCCATTCTTGGAAGTTCGGCTGGGACTATCAACGCACTCATGTCGACGGCAACGAAGCCAACAACCTCTTCAACCAGTTATTTGCCACCGTGGACGATCTCGGAACCTTCGGCCCCGTCGATTCCGGCGTTTACTTCCTCAACGCGCAAGGCGGGCTCACCTCCAAGGACAATGTCATACGCCTCCGCAACAACTACAACGGCGCCTTTGTGCAGGATGACTGGAAACTCTTCCGCAATCTGACCCTGAATCTCGGCGTGCGCTGGGACTTCGATGATCAATTCGTTAACAAAACCAATTTCTCTCCTCGCATCGGTTTTGCTTGGGCCATCAACTCCAAAACTGTTGTGCGCGCCAACTGGGGATTCTTCTACGATCATTTCCGCTTGGGCCTGGCCCGCGACATCCCCGGTTTTGGCGGCGCGAATCTCGTTGGCCAGACTTTTCTCTCTTTCCCGCGTCTCTTCTACGGCGATCCCAGCACCATCACTCCTCTCTTCGCCCTTATTACGGGCAAAGTTCCCTGTGCTTCCTCCAACATGACCGATGCTCAAATCGCCGCTTCCGGCGCTAAGTGCCAGTTTGGCACCAACACTGTCAACACAACTCTTTACGGTTTCGATCACCTCAATAGCGTCGTCGCCCCGGGTCATGCGCCGGTTCCGGCCAATGCTGCCGTTAACATCAATAACTTCCAGGCTCTGACCGGCTTCACGAGTCCGCAGCAGTACGCCGACGCTCTCAGCGCCGCTGTTAATCTTCCACCCGGCACGTTCGTCGTCGATCCCTTTGGACGCTTCGCCGTTGGTTCTTCCGCTTTTCCCACAAACGGCATTCCCATCACTGTTGACCCTCGCTTCAAAACTCCCTACACCAACGGTCTTCACGTCGGCGTTCAGCGGGAATTATTTTCGGACACGGCCATTCAGGTGGACTACTACCACAAGGAGATCAATCACATCCTCGGGGTTCGCAACACGAACCTGGCCTTCCAGGCGCGCATTTCAAACCACACCAATCAGCTGCAACCCGGTACTGGCAACCTTCTAATCTTCGGTTATGGCCCCTGGTACCACGGCACGTACGACGCCGTGACCCTTGGCTTCCGCAAACGCATGAGCCACCGCTTTACTCTGGACGCCAACTACACCTGGACCCACGAGATCGACAACGCCCTGAATTCCAGTTTTGTCAGCGACGTCCAGACCGGTCTCGGTGCTGGTTTCACCGATATCAACGGTCCCACCGACAGCTTCGTTGGGATGACCACTGCGGTTACCGATCCGGTCACGGGCCAAACCAATGCCAACAGCCCGTTTCTGGATTCCAACAATTTCAACCCCGTCCCCAAAACCGGTATCTTCTACAACGGTCCCGACCTCGACAAAGGGCCCTCCGACTTGGCTCTGAATCATACGTTTCTAGTGCATGGACTTGTGCAGCTTCCCTGGAAATTTGATTTCAGCAGCATCTTCCGTGCGCAGAGTGGATTCCACTATACTGCCTTGTTCGCGGGGAATGTCGTTTCTCCGGACGTGGATGGCGATAATCTTTTCAACGGAGTGGATTTTTACTCGCGTTGTGGCGATCCGCCAACGGTTGGCGGCTGCCGCAATCACTTCATCGCGCCACGCTTTATCAATTTGGATACGCGCATAGCGAGGAGTTTCAAGTTCGGAGAGCGCGTCAAAATGCACGCGTATCTCGAGTTCTTCAATTTGTTCAATCGCGACAATCCTGCAGCCGTCAACGGGCTGCCGCCCGTACCCGGCGATACAAAGGCCCCGAAATTCGCTCAAGTTCTCCAGGTCCTTCCTGGCCGCGAGGGCCAGGTCGGAATCCGCATCGAGTTCTAGGTCTTTGTTCGTACGTCCATAACAGTAGAGCAGCGTTGGATTTCGGCATTAGAAGTCATACCCCGAGCGGTTCATCAAGAAATGTGAAGCAACCATACAAGCCGTAAGACTGAATGCGGGTGGCTACTTCGAAAGGGGTTTCCATGGCCAAGAAGCACTTTCGTTTGTGTGTGTTGTTTCATCTGGCTTGCTTGTTTACACCGGTCTGCTTGGAAGCACAGGAATCCGCTGTTCGGAGCAACGATGTTCTGCGGCGGCGATTGGAACACCTCGCTGCCAGCTTCCCTGGGAAGGTCGGCACATTCGTTCGCAACATAGAAACAGGCGCGGAGGCTGGCGTTAATGCGGGCGACCTGTTCCCGATGGCCAGCACTTACAAGGTCGCCATCATGGTGCAGGTGTTTCGCGATGTGGAGGCGGGCCGCCTCTCACTCGATCAGCGCATCCCGCTTGGCGAAAGTGACCGCCGCCTGGGCAGCGGACTTCTGCCCTATATGACCCCGGGGCTCAACCCCACGCTGCACGACCTTCTGCTGCTGATGATCACGTTGAGCGACAACGAAGCCACGGATTTGCTTCTAAAACGCGTGGGGGCGGCAAACGTCACGGCAACTCTGAGGCAACTCGGAATCCAGGACATGCGTGTGGACCGCTCGACGGAAGAGCTCATCGGAGATTGGCTGGCTTCGGCCGATCCGAGCTTCCGCGGATTGCACGCCGCCGATGTTCTAGCGCATCCGGAAAAATTCTCCAAGCTCAGTCACGAACAGATTGAACGTGCCGATCGCGCGTTTGTGGAAGATCCACGAGACCACACTTCGCCGCGGGCCATGGCGGACTTGCTGACAAAGATTTTCCGGGGGGAGGCGGCGAGCGAGAAGTCCTGCCGAGATATGCTCGACATCATGCAACAACAGCAATTGCGGACCAGGATTCACCGGTATTTGGAAGATGTAAGCATCGCGAGCAAGAACGGCACCATCGGTTACGTGACAAATGACGTCGGCATCCTTTACGCCGGAAAACAACACATCGTTTTGTCCATTTACACGCTCAAAGCAAATTCCGAAGTAACCACCGAGCAGGCCGAAGAGCGCATTGGCCGCATTGCCCGTGCCGCCCACGACTATTTTGAAGATGCCGCCTCCGTCAAGTAAATGAGCATGGCCGACGGAAACAGCGGCAGCGGGATAGTCAATGCTCTGGATGCCATCTTCGGCTATTTGACTCGCGCCAGATTTCAATTGTCGGACAATCCATCCGACCGCGTTTGACTTCGACTAGGAGAATGCATGCGCTGCGACCGAAATGTCATCCGTTCTTCCTGTCTGGTTCTTTTTCTTCTCTCGGTGAGGGCGGCGGCACAAGAACCGCCTGCGTCCAGCGCACCAGAATACGACATCGTTGTTCGCGGCGGCCGTGTTCTTGATGGCGCAGGGAATCCTTGCATCTTTGCTGATGTCGCCATCAAAGACGGGCGCTTTATGAAAATCGGCAAAGTGGAAGGAAGGGGGCAGCAGGAGATCGAGGCTCAAGGAAAATATGTTTCTCCCGGCTGGATTGACATGATGGATCAGTCCGGTGAGGCGCTTACCAAAAACGGTCTCGCAGAAAACAAGCTGATGGAGGGGGTGACAACGGCAATCGCCGGAGAAGGCGGGACCCCGGTGCCTCCAGAGAAGCTTCAAGAGTATTTCAGCGGCCTCGAAAAAAGCGGCATCAGCTTGAACTTCGGCACGTATTTTGCCGAATATCAAGCGCGCGTGGCAGTACTCCAATATGAAAACCGCGAACCAAACGCCGAGGAACTCGCCAAGATGGAAGCTATTCTCGAAACGGCTATGCAAAACGGGGCGCTCGGTATGACGACCGCGCTCATTTATCCGCCCAGCAGCTACGCCAAGACCGCCGAGTTGATTGAAATGGCGAAGGTAGCCGCGAGATACGGCGGCATTTATGCCAGCCACATGCGCGGCGAAGGCAAGGAATTGGTCAGCTCCGTGGATGAGCTCATCGAAATCGCCGAGAAGGGCGGGCTACCTGGAGAAATATTCCATTTTAAAGCGGCCTATAGCCCAGGTTGGGGAAAGCTAATGAAGGAGGCAGGCCAACACATCGAGGCCGCTCGCGCACGTGGAGTGGATGTGGCCGCGGATTTGTATGTGTACACGGCAGGCGGAACGGGCCTGGAAGCGACTATTCCTTCGTGGGCGCATGAAGGCGGCCAAGAACAGCTTCTCAAGAGATTGGCTGACCCCGCGATACGCAGACGGTTGAAAAAGGAAATTCTCACGGGCTCGCCGGGATGGTGGAACATCATCGAGGCCTCCGGCGGCTGGCGGAACGTGATTCTCGTGAATGCGCAAAACGCAGAAAACGCGAAATACCAGGGACGCAGCATCGCCGTCATCGCGAAAGAACTCAAAAAAGATCCCGCCGACACCGCGTTCGATCTGGTGGCGCAAGGCACCCAAGGGCGCGTCCTGGCGATCTACCACATGATGAGCGAGCACGACATCGAAGCCGCCCTGAAGTTTCCCTGGACGAGTATTGGAAGCGATGCGGGAACCGCACTGACGCCGGGCGGCGATGATTCCCTCGGGCTTCCGCATCCGCGCAGCTACGGGAATTTTCCGCGGGTGATTGCACGCTACGTGCGTGAGCGACACACCCTGACTCTTGAAGATGCCATCCGGAAGATGACTTCGTGGCCGGCGATGCGCATGCGAATTGCCGATCGCGGAGTCATCCGCGAGGGCTTGTGGGCGGATGCGGTCATTTTTGACTACGACAAGATCCAGGATCGCTCAACCTACGAGCACCCTGACCTTTATCCGGACGGGATTGACTACGTTCTCGTGAATGGCCGGGTGGTGATCGACCACGGCCATCATACCAGCGCGCGGCCAGGGAAAATCATTTATGGGCCCGGGTACCGGAGTAACCCATAGGCTGAGCGCTTGGGCCGCGAAGTTTCTAAGGAGGGAGAATCATGCGAACAGTAAAGAGCCTTGGCGTTTTAGCGCTCTTTTTGGCCGGGCCGGCGCTTTGCACGGGCCAATCGCGCCCATCTGCAAGTTCAACTCAACAGGCTGTCGAAGCAAAATTGCAGGGTCTCGACGACCTTGCGTCTCGCACGATGCAAGAGTGGAAAGTCCCCGGACTGGCCATCGCGGTCGTACAAGATGGCAAGGTCGTTTATACGAAAGGTTACGGATTTCGCGACTTAGAAAACAAACTTCCAGTGACAACAGGAACTCTCTTTCCCATCGGCTCGATCACAAAGTCTTTCACCGCCCTTGCGTTTGCCATTTTGAAGGACGAAGGCAAGGTCGACTGGGACCAGCCTGTGCGCAATTATCTTCCCGAGTTCCAGATGTACGACCCTGTCGCCACCGAACAGGCTACGCCACGAGACCTTTTCTCTCATCGCACAGGTCTGCCCCGGCACGATCTTGTCTGGTATTCCTCCGATTTCGGCCGCGCGGAAATGGTCTCCCGCCTTCACAATCTCAAGCCAAACAAAGGCTTTCGAAGCGCCTACCAGTACAACAATCTCACCATCATGACCATGGGCTATCTCGAAGGGAAAATCACAGGCCTTGGGTGGGAAGGAAACATTCGCCAAAGGATCTTCGCGCCCCTAGGAATGACCCATTCGAATCTGTCCATCGAGGAAATTGAGAAGACGGAAGACCATGCGCTCCCGTATGAATTGAAAAAGGACCTGGTAACCAAAGTTCCTTACCACAACATTGATGCGATCGGCCCAGCGGGATCGATCAATTCCAATGTTGACGACATGTCGCACTATCTGACCTTACAGCTCGGAGACGGAAAGTACGGGGATAAACAAATCGTTGCGGAAAGCGACCTTCACGAGATGCACAGTCCGCAAACGACGATACCGGACCCGCCGCCGCAGTTCAGTTTGCCCGGGCTCGGCCATTTCAGTTATGGCCTGGCGTGGGTGGTTACCTCCTACCGCGGGCATAGTCTCGTCTGGCACAACGGCGGCATTGACGGGTTTTATGCGCTGCTCTCCATGCTTCCCGAAGACCACATGGGCGTGGTAGTGCTGACGAACATGCCGAATGGTCAGGCCCCCGAGACCCTGGCATACAACATTTATGATCGCCTGCTCGGCCTCGACCCGTTACCCTGGTTCGAACGCTTCAAAGACCTGAAAGCGAAAGGAAAAAAACAGGAGGAAGACGCAAAGAAAAACAAGGCGACGGATCGCAAGGCAGGCACGCATCCGTCACACGCCCTTGCTGACTATGTCGGCGAATACCAAAATCCAGGTTATGGCAGCGTCAAAGTCTTATTAAAGGGCGATGCTTTCGAGATAAGGATCAACAAATTAGGTCCCTACCCGCTTGAGCACTATCACTACGATGTATTCCAAGTGCCCGAAGAGTCAGACAGTGTCGCCGCTGGCGAGAAATGCCAGTTCGAGATGAACAAGAAGGGAGACATTGACCGTTTTTCCGTACTGTTCGAGCCTGCGCTTGGGGAAGACATTGTGTTCAAAAGAGTGCCGGAAAAACTTTCAAAAGATGTGCTGCAGAGCCTGACCGGTGATTACTTACTAGGGGAAATGACCGTCAGCGTCGCGCTCGGTGGCGACGTTCTTCGCCTCACCGTGCCGGGCCAACCGCAGTACGAACTCGTGCCGACAAAGGGGCTGTCATTCGAAGTAAAAGGACAGCCGGGCTTCAGCGTCGACTTCCAGAAAGACGCATCAGGAAAAATCTCAGAGGTGACCTTCAATCAGCCGAACGGCGTCTTCCATGCAAAACGGAAGTAGATAGCTGTGCTTTCGCAGATGAGACGGAAATGAATCTCAGAATGCTCGTCGCAGCCAATTGAACCGGCGGATCTCGTGAGAATAGAAAAACTAATCCTTCGTGAGACCCCGGTCGGGTGTGCGTTGTTCTCGCCTGATCTCGATGTATACTAACTATCTTAGTCAGCAATCACGGACAATCGCAAAACAGGCAAATGAAGAATCTCAGAAGGTGTGCTCCCGCGCCGATTATTTTGGTTTTCGCAGGAGTGGTTTGCGCGCAGGACCAAACGCCCCTCGTCCCCGCGGGTAAGACGCGCGAGATTGCCGAACACATCTACGTAATACCGGACCAAAGGATCAATCTGGTTCCAAACATCGGGATCATCGTTGGTCACAATGGCGTGCTGATTATCGACACCGGCATGGGGCCGAAGAATGCGGAGACCGTGCTGGGCGAGGTAAAGAAGATCACCAGTGAGCGCATCGCTTATCTGACCGTGACCCATTTCCATCCAGAGCACGGGATGGGTGCACAGGCATTTCCACCGGGCACAACCATCATCTACCCGATGGCTCAGAAAACCGAGCTGGCGGAAAAGGGCGCAAACTACGTAAGCATGTTCAATCGGTTCAGCCCCGAAATTGCTGACCTGCTGAAACCGGTAAGAATCACAATGCCCGATGTAACTTTCGCCGAAGAAGCGGAGGTCAATCTCGGCGATGTTTCGGTCCAATTATTCCATTGGGGACCTGCACATACTCGTGGTGATGAATTTGTCTTTCTTCCCAAGCAGAGGATTTTGTTTGGCGGAGACATAGTGGTCAACCGCTTCTTCCCCATCATGCCCGATTCCGATGCGAGCGGCACCAACTGGATCAAGATGCTCGAGCGCTTAGGGAAACTGAATCCGGCAATCGTTGTGCCGGGGCACGGTGAAGTCGGCGACGCGGGTCTCATCACCAAGATGCGCGAATATCTTGAGTTTGTACGCGATCGAGTCCAGCAGATGAAGTCCCAGGGGAGCACGCTGGGAGAAATGGAAAAACGGCTCGAGCTGGAAATTCGAGCCAAGTACAAGGATTGGGACAATCCCAACTGGATCAAAAACGTGGTCGACAATTTTTATAACAGCAGCACAAAATGAGCACTGCTAGGGCTGCGTCAGGCTGCGACGAACGCTCGCTCGCCACCCGACTCCTGGTGTTCGGCGGCATTTCACTCATTCTCACCGGTATGCTGCTTGGGGAAGTTTTCGCCATATTCATTTCACACGTCGCGTCGGCGCAGATTCGCAGGGAATGGATCGGAAGCATGATTCCTGCAATCGAGCACCAAGATCTCGCTGCGGTGGGCGCCGGATATAACCGTATTGAGGAGCTGCTTGAGCGTCGCGGGCGCATAATGGATGCCCACTCCCACATGATTGCCTATGGATTCCTGGCACTTGCCCTGGCGCTGCTCCAGCCGTTGAACAAGTATTCGGAACGGGTTCGGCGCGCACTTGCGTTATGTATTGTGTCAGGCGGTCTGGCGCAGAGTGTGTTTGTCTTCGTAAGTTACTGGACGACGCATCAGGCCCGCGACTGGGCCTTGGTATCCTCGGCAGCTGGCGGCGCGCTGGTCGTCATTGGCGTGCTCGGAACTCTTGCAGGACTGCGTGGGACGCCTAGGAGGAGCGATTTTGCCGCAGAGACAACACGGCTATTGTCATCGGCGAGCAGCCAGATCCTGCTGAAGACCGGGGCGATCCTAATACTGGTCGGCATGGTTTTCGGCTTCTACTACGCCTGGGTGTTTCTCACACGGCAAGAACCACAGCAGATCGGTCTATTGGAAGCTGGCCTCAATGCCGCGATGTCGCGCGACTCGGCGGCAGCAACCAGCTCGATCATCGCATATCGTTCGTTGCAATCGCGGATCGCGATCGTTACGGCGGCACATTCACACGTCATCGAGATGGGAATTATGGCAATGCTGCTGGCCTTTGTGCAGAACTTTGTCTTCCTCAGTGACCACTGGAAGAGAAGGTGGGCAATCCTGTTCTGCGTCGGCGCGGCAGTCATGCCGATATGTACTTACACCGCTTCGATCCTCGGCCTGGTACCCGCGGGGTTCGCGGACGCCTTCGGAATGATGAGCCTGATTGCATTGTTTGCCATGCTGTGTGGACTCGTGCGACAGACCGGCGCCGATGAATTTGGGTGTGCGGCATGAGCGAGTGGCAACGAACATTGACCTCTGCCGCCCTCTTGCTTGTTGCGGCGGGCATTGTTATTGGATTCGCGCACGCCGCGGTGGTGCGGTACAACACTCTACCGGTTCTGCAATACCGGGCGCATTGGACAGCGGCGGCGCTCGCTTCGCAAAACGGACCCAGGGAAGCGATCCAGGCGGCCGAGCATAAGAGCTATGTGTATACCCGGGTCGTTGACGCTCACACGCACATCATCAAGCTTGCCACAGTGCTGCTGCTGGTAGTGCTCGTGTATCCTCTCATCTGCCTGCCGGAGAATGGCAAACGAGCGCTGGCGATCGTCTTCCTTGCGGGGATTTGCCTATTTCCGCTTGGCGTCTGGGCCGAAATATACGTGAGAGGACGTTTAGCTCAGGCCGTGGCGGCGGTCGGCGCGCTGCTTGTTATCCTGGCCTTTGCCTGCATGGTCTGGGGTCTAGTGCGCGGCACAGCTGTCCAACCAAAATCCTCCCTCTGACTCTCGCTAACCGGCGCGATCGCGGCCGGTCGTACCCGCCACTCCTTAGAACGAGTACTTCAGGGCAAACTGAACTTGGCGATTTGCCAACCGGGTGTCGTGGATCTTTCCCACGGCCGGCGAATTGAAGTCATTCACCGGGATGTCGAAGTTCGGGTGATTGAACAGGTTGAAGAACTCTGCTCGAAACTGGACATTCTGCCGCTCGGTTACGCGGAAGCCCTTGAACAAAGAGAAATCCAGGTTGCTGATGCGAGGGCCCACCAAGCTGTTGCGTGACACCAGGCCGTCGGTGCCCGCTGGCGGGTGGACGAATGCGGCTGCATCAAACCACTTTTGGGGAGTTCTCGTGCCGGGGCCGAAAGGATTGCCGACCTGGTTGGGACGATCGGTCGGCTGGCCATCCCGGTTAGGGTCAGAGGTATCCAGCAGAGTGAACGGGAAACCGGACTGCCAGGTCAGGATTCCGTTGACTTGCCAGTCCCCCAGGGCCTTGTGGACGAATCCGTCGCTGGACTTGAAAAACGGCAGCTCATAGAGGGAGCTCAGCACAAAGCGATGTCGCGCGTCATAAGCGGAGTTCCCGCGGTCCAGACGCAAGTTGTTCTTATCTTCCGGGAAGATCGCTTCGCTGCTAGGGTTCAGGAAGTTTACGGGGATCGATCCGCCATCGATGGAGTGGGACCAGGTGTACGACCCCAAGAAGGTCAGGCCGTGTCCCATGCGCTTATTGGCGCTGAGCTGAAGCGCCTGATAGCTGGAATTGTCGGTGGTCTGGTAGTTCGACAGTTGGAAGAAGTTCGGCACAAGTGGTCTGCCAGTCCCAATCTGTGTGTTCAAGTCCACGGGCTGCACCAGCTTGGTCCCCTTCGTTCCGACATATCCAACTTCCAACACCGTGTCACTGCCCGCCTGCATCTGGTAAGTGAGATTCCACTGCTGCACATAGGGCGTGCGCATGTTCGGGTCCATGACTTGCAAGAACGAGAACAGGGGAAAGATGTTGGCTGCCGCTACCTGCTGTGCCGTCTTGCCGGTAAAGGGGCTGCCGCCGGCAAAAGGATCAGCAAAACTGCTGCCGGGTATCACGTGGTTTTCCACGAAGTTGGGAATGGACGGGATGATGTCGAATGGGGGATCCAGGCCAAACTGGAAGGGCAGCAAACCAATCAGCCGATCGTAAAAAATGCCATAGCCTCCCCGCAGGCTCATCTTGCCATTTCCCTTGGGATCCCAGGCGAAACCGATGCGTGGGGCAAAATTGTTTTTGTCCGTCTGGATGGTGGAGCGCGTGATGCCAGTATCGCCCACAAACAGCAATCCCAGCGGTGCATTGGTATGAACCGTCGATTGCACTCCCGGCCGGTAGGCGACTACTCGATTCTGGGTGTCGGTCGGTGGAATGGGCAATTCGTAACGCAATCCCAATGTCAAGGTGAACTTGGGCGTCACGCGTAGTTCGTCCTGGAAATAGAAGTTGAAGGAGGAGAAGCGCCATGCGCGGGTGGTTACGCCACCGGCCTGGGTAAACAGGTTGAACTGCCCCTGGAAAAAGTTAGCGAAGGCATCGGGGATCGGAACGTAATTTGTCGAAGCGGTCTCCACTTCAGGAAGGAACAGAAACGCGCCCTCTCCGATAGAATCACTGCTAGGGATGTTCATCTGGTTTCTCAAGACTTGCACGCCAAATCTGAAAGAGTGGCGGCCGCGCAACCACGCAGCATCGTCCTGGAACTGAAACGTGTTCTCGCGGCGGAAGGAAGGAGAATCGTTGAAGGTCCCGAATGCTGTGTAGCCGGCGAGTGCCATCAGTGGCATGTTGTGGACGGCCTTGGTACTGGGCAGATTGAAGCCGAAGGATGCAGGGTCGCGCACATCAGTGGAAATGGCGCTGTCGAAGCGGCCGCGATTGAACCCGAAGCGGAATTCATTGGAAACAGCGCTGGTGAAGAAGTGCGTGTCGGTGACCGCCAAGTTCTGGATGCGGTAGTTGTCCTTCAGCGGAAAATTGGGAAGGTTGATAGGAACGCCAAAGAGCGTGTTGGTGAAGTTCCTGTCGTTGGTGCCGTCGATCAGGAAATAGCGCGCGCTGATGTAATTTTTGCTGCTAATCTTGTGGTCTACGCGGGCATTGACTTGATTCGTATCCTGCACCTGCACGGGAGAAGAAACGAACTCGTTGGTGCCGACGTTCGCCCTCGGAACCAGCGGCAAGAGCGCTGCCGCGGTCGGATCAATATTGGTGATCGTCCCGGCAGCACCAAAGTTGCCGCCCCGTTGCGCGTCCGAAGGAACAGTTGCAATTTGGGTTTGACCTTGCCGCAGGCGGAACCCCTCGTAGTTGAAAAAGAAAAAGGTTCTGTCCTTAATAATCGGGCCGCCGAAGGTGCCCCCAAACTGGTTTCGCCGCAGTTTGTCCTTCTTAATGGCGAAGAAGTTCTCGGCGTCGAGAACGTCGTTGCGGAAAAATTCGTAAAGACTGCCGTGGAACTGGTTGGTCCCGCCCTTGGTGATGATATTGACGATCGAACCGCCGCCCCCACCAAACTCCGCGCCGTAGTTGTTGGTCAGGATCTTGAATTCTTCGAGCGCATCAGGCGAGGGAGTAGCCATGGCAGTCCCCAGAAACGGCTCGTTGTTGTCAGCGCCATCCAGAAGGAAATTGTTCGACTGAAGCCGTAATCCGTTGACCTGAAAATCCGCCTTCTCGCCGCCCGGAAACTCCGGCGTATTGTTCGATCCCAACGACATAGCCGGCACGACGCCTGCCTGCAGCACCGCGAGACTAAGGAAGTTGCGCCCGTTGAGCGGGAGGTCCACAATCTTGTTCTCGTCGATTACCTCTCCCAGGCTGGCGCTGCGCGTCTCCACTTCTGCCACACTGGAGGCACTGACGGAAACGGATTGCGTCACCTTTCCCAAACTGAGGGGCACGTCGACGCGAAGGTTTTCATTCACGTTGACGGTGACATCGGAGAGCTTGTATGGCTCGAATCCTTGCTTCTGCGCAGTGATTGTGTAACGGCCCACCGGCAGCAAGGAAATCACATATTCGCCGGAAGTGTCGGTAATTGCCTCGCGCGAAAAGCTGGTTGCCTGATTCGTGGCTTTGATGGCGACCCCAGGCACGAGCGCGCCACTTGGATCCGTTGCTTTCCCGACAACACTCCCCGTGGTTTGCGCTGAGACATCGCAACGAATGAGCAATGTTAGAAACATTGCTAGCGCACATTGCGTGGCCAATCGCAAGAATGTGCTGACGGAATGCTGTGGACGCTGAAGAAGAATTGCGGGCATGTGCTTTCCCCTCCCCTGCCCCTTACCCCCCGGCCCTTGGAATGAAGGTCCCAATCTCACGTAGCTGAACAATTTGAAATGCTCAACTAAGCACACCAGTCTTGGAGGACGACGCTAGCACGCGCAAAAACGGGAGTCAACGACCAGCGCCGCCTTGCCATCCCCCAGTTTAAATGGCCTGTGCTGTGGAATCAGGTCCACGGTGCTCGCTAGAGTTTGCGGGTTGCATTTTTTTAGTTGTGCTAGGTTTTGCAATGACCGCGAGGAACGGC
>JACXTT010002029.1_pt1 | contig 32675 bp, 35 predicted proteins | sample 9270951 | NCBI WGS metagenome assembly JACXTT01 (sample SAMN15532306, study PRJNA645909) | rock metagenome | isolation source: weathered quartz diorite | place: Puerto Rico | collected 2017-06-21
GAGGGTGCGCGAGACTTCGACCTCGAAGTCCTTCTCCGCGGTCTCATACCGAACAACTTTGTCGTCGTCGAACCTTCTTCGTCCTGAAACAGCCATAGGTAAATCACTCGGGCGGGGATTCGGCTCATAGAGCGTAGTCCGATTATAGGGCTGTGTGAGCGGGGCCCTCCGGGGCTGTTTCCAGCAGCTCCCGCAGGAGCGGGGCGAGCTCGTCGCGCAGGCCCTCCCGCCTCATGGCCAGCATCAGGTTGGCCCGCAGGTAGCCCGGCACTGTGCCGGTGTCGAAGTAGTCACCCTCGAACTCATAGGCCACCACGGGAGAGCTGCCGACCGTGCGCTTGATGGCGTCGGTCAGCTGAATCTCCTTGCCCGCGCCGGGCTCCGCCTGGTCGAGCTGGGCGAACACCGCCGGGGTCAGGACGTAACGCCCGAGGATGGCGAGGTCCGACGGCTCCGTGCCGGGTTCGGGCTTCTCCACCATGTCGGTGACCTCGTGGATCCGTCCGCTCCCGCCGCTCGTGACCACGACGCCGTAGCGGCCGATCTCGCTGCGGGGAAAGCGCCGGACGGCGATCACCGTCGCGCCGGTCGTGCGGTGGACGTCGATGAGCTGCTTGAGGCACGGTTCCGCCCCACCAGTCCCAAGAATGACGTCGTCCGCGAGCAGCACCGCGCATGGCTCACCCTCGACCAGCAATCGCGCGGTCCAGACCGCGTGACCGAGGCCGAGCGGCTCCTTCTGCTGGACGTAAGTGATCACGAGCTGGTTGCTCAGCTCGTCCACCTCGGCCAGGATGTGCAGGAGGTCGCTCTTGCCCCGCTGCTCGAGATAGTGCTCGAGCTCCAGCGAGCGGTCGAAGTGGTCGACGATGGCGCGCTTCCCGCCGCCGGTGACCATGATCACCTGCTCGATGCCGCTGGCGATCGCCTCCTCGACGCCGTACTGGATGGTCGGTTTGTCGACCAGCGGCAGCATCTCCTTCGGCTGCGCCTTGGTCACCGGCAGGAACCGCGTGCCGAGTCCGGCGGCGGGAAAGATCGCCTTGCGCACTGCGGGTCTCGTCACACGCGACAATCTATCTCGTGGCCACGATCGACGGAATCCGGCCTGGACTGGTAGGCAACCTCGAGCGGGTCGTCGATGGCGACCTCCTGACCCACCACGTGGGGGGTCGGGGCACGTTCTCGACGCCAGCGATGATCGGTCTGATGGAAATCACGAGCCATCGCTCGATAGAACGGTTGCTGCCTGAAGGGCACACGACTGTCGGCTACGAAGTTCACGTGAGGCACGTCGCTCCAACCGCCCCCGGCGCCACCATCCGGGTGACGGCGCGCCTGACCGAGGTCAAAGGCAACAAGCTCCACTTCGAGGTCGAGTGCCACGAGGGCGGCAAGCTGCTGGGCTCCGGCATCCACAAGCGCGCCATCGTCCCGGCCAACTTTTAGTCGCCTCGAAATGCCCTACCGGAAGATCGTCTACGTGGCCGCGCCGCGCGCCCCGCAACCGTGAGCGACGAGCTGGACCGGGTCGCGCCGCGCGAAGGGGCACGGGTCAGGGCGCGAGACAAGAAGGTGCGGGGGCCCAAGGTCGTCTCTGTGAATCCGGGGTTGAAGAAGCTGGCGCAACACCTGGCGGAGAAACGGAACAAGAAGAGGACGACCACTCGGAAGAAGCGGTAGTACCTTTAGGCGATTCAGTCCATCTGAAAAGCAGGGGGTTAGACGATGAAGGCCTATGTCCTCATCAACGCATCGCCCGGGCGTGCACTCGAGGTGGCCAGGAAGATGGAAGGGGTGCAAGGCATTTCCGCGGCTGACGCCATCACAGGCGAGTACGACGTCATCGCGGTGTGCGAGGCGCCGGACGTCAACTCGATCGGCTCTTTGATCGTCGACAAGATCCAGAAGATCGACGGCGTTTTCAAGACGATCACCTGCCTGGCGGTGAAGTAGCCCCACCGCCGACGGGCACCGCTTTCGCGATCGCCGCCGAGACCTCCGGCAGCCCTTCCAACCAGGGCGTCATCGCGGGTATCTCCTGCTCGAAGCTGCCCACCGAAGGCGACCAGGTCAGCTCGCGCCGCGAGTACGAATCGTCGTAATAGTGCGGCTTGCCGATCACGTCGACGGCGTAAATGCCCGGCCAGATCGCGGCCCCCTGAGGGGTCATCGTTTCCACCCCCAAAGCGCGGACGTAGGCAAGGTCGTAGGGAATCGACGAGACCTCCGCGGCGAATCCGACCGCGCGCGCTGCTGAGGTCAGCATCTCGCGCCATGTGGAGTCGAACCCCCCTACCAGGTAGCGGTGACCCGGCCGGCCACGGTCCGACGCGGCCAGGCAGGCGCGTCCGACATCTTCAGCCGACACGAACGTCTGCTTGGCGCGGCCACCGCCGGGGAGCCAGACCCTGCCCCGAGTCATCGCCGCCATCAGGCGTGGAAGCATCCAGTCCTCGCCGACGCCGAAGACCCGGGCCGGCCGGACGACAACGACCTCTAAGTCCCCGGCCGCCTCGAGGAGCCATTCCTCCTCGAGGAGCTTTAGCTTCTCGTACGCGTGCACCGGCTTGACCGCCGTCTTCTCGGTGACGCGCGCGAAATGGTCCGGGCCGAAAACGTCGGCGGTCGAGACGTGGACGAATCTGCTAACCCTCGCCCTGCGCGCGGTATCCATGACGCGCTGCAGGAGGTGCGGAACAGCTCTTCGATAGCGAAGGCGGCGAGCCCCCGACACGGTCTGGGCGCAGAAAACGACAACTTCGACGCCCGCAATTGCATCGCTCAGGGTCTCGTCGTCGGCGTCGGCATTGAGCTCGATGACGGGTACGTCGGCGGCAAGCGCGCGTGACACGTGGCGCCCCAGGAACTCGCCGGCGCCGATGACCAGGTGCAAAACTGTCGAATTCTATGTCCGGCGACGGGAGAGAGCCGAGCTGATGGCCGTCCGCACGTTGTCGACGACGCCGGCCACGCGGCGGCTCAGCTCCCACCAGGCGGGCAGGTCGGGCTTGACCGGCGGACCGATCGCGACCTCGACGCGGCTGAACGGACGAAGCACGTCCGTGCCTCTAACAGCGACCGGGCAGATCGGGATGCCCGCATGCAGCGCGAAATATCCGATGCCGTTTTTCAGCGGCCGAAGGGCGCGGCCACGTGAGTAGCGCCCCTCGGGGAACATCAGCATCACGCCGCCGCGCTCCAGGACCTGGTAGACGGTCCGCAGTCCCTGCTCGTCGAGCTCTCCCTTGTTGGGCGAGATCGGAAACACGCCGATGAGCGGCAGCACGCGTCGCTTCCACGCGCGGTTGAAGACCGTCTCGCGTTTCGCCATCGTGTAGATCAGCGGTCGTTCCGGAAAGAACGGGATGATGAACGCCGGGTCGAACCAGGCCTGGTGGTTGGCCGCGATGATGTAGGGCGGCTTCGGGATGTTCTCGAGCCCGGTGACCGTGACACGAAACAGGTGCGTGACGACCCACCTCGCCAGCCTGCGTATGACAAGGTAAAGACGCGGCGGCTCGAGCGGATTCGGGTGGGCGAGAGGGTCAAGCGGAGCGTCGATGAGCGCCCGGTACTCGGGACTTCGGTAACGATTCGAGTCGTCGGGGCTAGCGGTCGAGGAACTGTTGGAGGACGCGATTGAACTCCTCTGGCCGCTCCGCCTGCGGAGTGTGGCCGGCGCCCGCGATGACGGTGAGCCTGGATCGCTCGATAAGGGCATGCGCGCGCTCGGCTTGCGCGACGGGGAACAGCGGGTCGTCGGCGCCCCAGATCAGCTGGACGGTAATCTTGAGCTCGTTCAGCCGCCTGGTCACATCGTGCTGCCCACCCAACAGCGCACGTGGGTTGATCAAAGCGCGCACCGTCGACAGGTACGCGCTGCGAAACTCATCGGCTGCAAACATCTCGCGCAGGTTTTCCAGATAGGTGTCGTCCATAGTGCGTGCGAGGTCGGTGCTGACGCCCGCGTATCGTCCCGCGACGCGGCGGACCATGGTGGGCGACGCCCAGCGCAGCGCGTCGCGCGTAAATCCCATCACCGCCTCACCGACGCGTGGTAGCGAGACCAGCCCGTAGGCGACCTGCGCCATGCGGACCTTTGGCCTGCCCAGTCCGAGCGTGTTGACCAGGACCAGCTTGCGCACGAGCCTCGGTTGTTCGAGCGCGACCTCCAGCGCGACTCGACCGCCGAGCGACGCGCCAACCAGGACCGCCGAGCGAAGGCCGCGGTTGTCCATATAGCGCTGGATGAAGCGCGCGAAGTAGGGAATCGTGTAGCGCGCCCGCGGCTTGTCGGTTCGCCCGTAACCCGGCAGGTCCGGCGCAAAGACGCGGTGCCGGACCGCCGCGGCCTCCAGGTTCTGCCGCCATTCCATGTAGCCGGACGAACCCAGGCCATGGATGAAAACCACCGGCGAGCCGCGGCCGCCATGGGTATGGTGGACGCGCAGCCGGCCGACCTCGACGAATTCAGAGTGCAGCGTCTTCGACGTTCGCTGCGCGGTGCGGATCACTGGTTCGGAAGCATACGGGCCGGGCTCGCAAGGCCCGCAATCGTCGAGCCGCTCTGGAACGCTTCGGTCTTCGAGCCGTTGATCACCGTCACGGCGCCAGGACCGGCCGCGTGCCAGACGCCCTCGGACCACAGCGCCGCGCTGCGCTCGGCGATGCCCAGCAGGGTCGCGCCAGGCAACTCGCGACGGGCCGACTCCACCCATCGGTGGCCGAAGGTGTCGTAGTGAGGGAGCACCGCGGTGCCCGGCACCAGGCCGAGCGCGCCGGCAGGCCGGCGGTTGAACCGATTGGGCCAGCCGGCACGGATGAGGGTGTGGCTGCACAGCGCCATGGCGCCTGCTGACGAACCGGCGAGCGAAGCTCCTCGCCGCCAGGCTGCGAAGATGGCGTTCCAGACTCGTGAGGCGGCCAGGACCTGGGCCACCAGGCCCGGGTCTCCGCCGACCAGGTAGAAGAAACCGCCGGTGCGAGCAAGCTCGGCCAGCTCCCTGGAGTTGGCGTCGGCGCGCTTGAGGACAGGCAGCTCCTGGAGCGACAGGCCGAACCGCTCGAACCAGGCGGTCGCGTGGGCGACGGCCCGCTCGGGCTCCTGCCTCGCCGCTGCGGTCGGGACCACGAACGCGGGTCCGGGTCTCGCCCCTACGGCCAGCTGGCGGTCCTGCTCCTCGTTGCCCGGTTTGAACTCGTCGCCGCCCACCAGGGCGAGCAAACCGGGCGTTCCCGACACGTCCGTAGGATATGGCGGTGTCTGTTCGCGTCAGGATCGCACCGAGCCCGACGGGCTTCGCCCATCTCGGAACGGCAAGCACCGCGCTCTACAACGTCCTCTTTGCGCGCAGGGAGAGTGGCACGTTCGTGCTGCGCGTCGACGACACCGACACCGAGCGCAACCGCCCCGAATACGAGCAGCTGATCTACGAAAGCCTGCGCTGGCTCGGCCTCGACTGGGACGAGGGGCCGGACAAGGGCGGCCCTTACACGCCGTATCGACAGTCGGAACGCGTGGATCTCTACCGGCAGGAGGCCGCGCGCCTGATCCAAGACGGCAAGGCGTATCGCTGCTACTGCACGCCCGAGGAGCTGGAGGCCGAGCGGAAGCAGGCCCAGCTCGAGAAGCGCCCGTACAGGTACTCACGGCGCTGCTTGAAGACTCCGCCTGAAGGCCGAAGCGTTTTCGCGGTGCGCTTCCAGGTGCCCGGCGGCGAGGTCCACTTCACCGACATGGTTCGCGGCGAGATGAAGTTCGACGCCAACCTCATCGGCGACTTCATCATCATGAAGTCGGACTCCTATCCGACATACCAGTTCGCGAGCCCGGTCGACGACGCGGTGATGAAGATCACCCACGTGATCCGCGGCGAGGAGCACCTCTCCAACACGCCCTACCAGCTGATGCTGGTCGACGCGCTCGGCTACAAGCGCCCGACGGCCTACGCGCACATGCCCCTGATCCTGGCCCAGGACGGAAGCAAGATGTCGAAGCGCAAGCACCCCGAGATGAACCTCGCGCTGTACCGCGAGCAGGGCTACCTGCCAGAGGCGCTCGTGAACTACCTCGCGCTGCTGGGTTGGAACCCGGGCACGGCGCAGGAGATCTTCACGTTCGACGAGCTCGTCCAGGCTTTCTCGTTCGACCGCGTGCAGCACGCCGGCGCGCGCTTCGACTGGGAAAAGCTCAACTGGATCAACGGCGAGTACATCCGCAAGCTCAGCGACGCCGAGCTCGCCGCGCGGCTACATTCCTTCGTGCCTCAGCTCGAACAGGAGACCCTCAGGAGGGCCGTGCCGCCGCTGCGCACGCGCATGCACAAGCTCGCGCAGGCGGTCGACTACCTCGACTACCTGTGGACCGATCCGCCGCCACCCGCACTCCAGGGCGACGCCACGCAGCGCGTCCGCAACGCGACAGACGCGCTGAAGGACGTGGCCTGGGAACCTGTTGCGATCGAGGCGGCGCTCGAGAAAGCGGTTGAGCAATCAGGCGTCGGCAAGGGCAAGTTCTACACGCCGCTGCGCGACGTCCTCACCGGCAAGAAGGTCGCGCTGCCGATCCATTACTGCTTCGCGTTGCTGCCGAAGGACGTCGCGCTGTCTCGACTGCATCGAGCCACCAACCTGCCCGACTGATGCTGCTCACGATCGTCATCGACCTCGACCCGAACATCCTGCGCATCGGCCCGCTGCTCATCACATGGCATGGGGTGTTCGCGGTGCTGGGCATCATCGCCGCGGCTCGCATCGGCTTCTGGCTGCTCGGCAAGGACATCCCGCACCTCACCGGTACGGGCGACGGCCTCGCCTGGATGGTCGCCCTCGGCCTCATCGGCGCCCGTCTTCTTTATGTATGGGAGAACTTCCGGCTCTTCGCCGACGGCCGGCTGCTGCGCATATTCGCCCTCACCGAGGGTGGCATCAGCCAGTGGGGCGGCCTGTTCGGCGCCATGGTGGGGGTCATCGTCTGGTCGCGCCGCGCGAGGTATTCGTTCTGGAAGATCCTGGACGCGGGTGGCGCCGCGGCGATGCTCGGACTGGCCGTCGGCCGCATCGGCGACGTCATCAACGGTGAGCATCACGGCACGCCGACCAACCTGCCCTGGGGCGTCGAGTACGTCAACCCCGCCACCCTGGGCCAGCCGGGCATGGTCGTCCACCCCGAGGTGGCGTACGAGATGGTGCTGTGCCTGGCGATCCTTGGCGCGCTGCTTCCATTCCACCAGCGCATGAAGGCCCGCCTGCCCGATGGCGTGATCGGCCTGATCTACCTCGGGCTCTATGCCGGAGGCCGCTTCTTCCTCAGCTTCCTGCGCACCGACCCGGGTGTGTTCCTCGGCCTGCGGCAAGCGCAGGTGGCTTCCCTGCTGGTGGTGGCGGTCGCGGTCATCGCGATACCGGCCCTTTTCCGGCGAGCCGAAGCAGCCGCCGTGCCAGCGCCGGTGACTCCGGTAAGTGTCGAAAGTAGACGTGGACCTGTTCGTGCGACGCCAGAGCCGACTTCACCTCGGCGATCCAGGAACGCAAGGAAGCGCCGGCGTAACCGCGCCGCAAGCGAAAGTAAGCCACCGAGCTGACGTCGACGGACGGCGCCCGGGGCCACTTCTCTTCATCGGTCACGACCAGCGCGCTGCCGTGCGCGCGAAGCACGCGATACGTGTCTGCGTCAAACCACGACGAGTGGCGGAACTCTGCGGCCGCCGGCCGACTCAGCGCCGTCAGCAGCGAATCGAGCAGCGCGACGTTCTTCTGGCGGGCGGGCGGAAACTGCAGCAGCACCGGACCCAGCCGTTCGCCAAGGACGGCGATGCGCGAGCTGAAGATCCTGGCCAGCCCAACCCGGTCGAAGCCCTCGGCCGAATAGGTAAGGCCGCGGTTGGCCTTCATGCAGAAGCGAAAGCTCCCTGGAGTCTCCGCCGCCCACTTCGCAAGCGTCGTCTCCGGGGGCGTGCGGTAGAAGCTGCCGTTGAGCTCGACCCCGTTGAGCCGCTGCGCGTAGTAGCTCAGCATCTTCGAACCGGCGAGCTGACTGGGGTAGAACCTTCCCTTCCAGCTCGCGTAGCTGAAGCCGGACGTCCCGGCGAAGAGCATCGTGCGCTAGACCGACTGGTTTCGCATCACGCGCTCGTGCAGCTGCCCGCAGGCCGCGTCGGCCTCGCGCCCACGCGTGTCCCGCACCGTCACGTTCAACCCCTGCGCCTGGATCAAGCCTCGAAAAGCGCGGATCGCTGACGTGTCCGGAGCGCGGTACGGGGTATCCGCGACGGGGTTGAACGGGATCAGGTTGACGTGGGCAAGCTTGCCCCTCAGCAGCGCGCCAAGCTCTCTCGCGTCGCGGTCATCGTCGTTGACACCGGCCAGCATCACCCACTCGTAGCTGACACGCCGGCCGGTGTTGCCCGCGTAGGCCTGCGCCGCGTCGACCAGCTCGCGCACCGGGTATTTCCGATTGATCGGAACCAGGACGTCGCGCAGCTCGTCGCGCGCGGCGTGTAGAGATATGGCGAGAGTCACGGGGATCTTCTCCTCGCCCAGCTGGGTGATGCGTGGAATGAGACCGCTCGTGGAAATCACGATGCGACGTGGGCTGATGCCGAGCAGCTCCGGGTCCGCGATGCGGCGCACCGAGTCGACGACCGATTGGTAGTTGGCCATCGGCTCTCCCATGCCCATGAAGACGACGTGGGACAGCCGGCGCCCCTCTGCGGCAAGCACCCGCGCCGCGTCGACCGCCTGCTCGACTATCTCGTGCGCCTTCAGGTTGCGACCGAATGGAAACTTTCCCGTCGCGCAGAACGGACAGCCGATCGGACACCCGGCCTGTGATGAGATGCAGAGCGTCGAGCGGTCCGCGTAGCGCATCACGACGGCCTCGACGGAGTGGCCTCCGTCCAGCTCGAACAACGTCTTGGTGGTCAGACCGCGGTCCGCTTCAGAGACGGCGATGGGTTTGAGGGACGTGGCGCGAAAGTCTCGCTCGAGCGCCTCGCGCAGCGGCCTGGGCAGGTCGCGCATCGCGTCGAAGCTCGCGGCGCCGCGGGCGAGCCACGTCCACACCTGCTTGCGCCGGTAAGCCGGTGCATCGTGCTCGGCGAGCCACGTTTCGAGCGCGTTTGGGGACAGCGAGAGGATCGCTGGGCGCGGGTCCGTCACGAAGCTAGATTAGCGACGGCCTCGTAAAGGTCATCCTGCTCGCGCACGTCACCGTCGTCGACCAGCTTGCGCAGGTGGGCCCGCAGCGTCATCTCGGCTGCGATCGCGAGCCTGTCATCGAGCTCGCCGTACACGCGCCGCGTCAGCTCCGTCGCCGTGCCCCGGCGACGACGCACCTCGGCCAGGACCTGGGCCTCGCGCTCCAGACGGTGGCGGCGGTACTCGTCGATCTTCCCCATCGCGTCGGTGACCGGATCCCAGTGACCCGGGAAAAGCATTCGCGGGCGGAGCGAGGCAAGACGGTCCAGCGAGCGGAGGTAGGCGGCCACGTCGCCTTCGGGGAAGGTCACCATCGAGCTGCCCCGGCCGAGGATCAGGTCGCCGGTGAAGATGGCTCCGTCGTCGGGGATCAAAAAGCACAGGTGGTCGGCGCTGTGACCGGGCGTGTGCAGCGCCGTCAGGCTGAGTCCGCCGGCGCGGACGACGTCTCCGTCGCGCAGCTCGGGAAATCGACGCACCGATGCGTGATGCGGCGCGGCAAATCGCCCTGCGAGAGGCAGATGGTCAGGATGCGAATGCGTGACGAGTACGACAGCGACCGTCCTGCCCGCGACCCGCCTGTTGAGGGCATCGAGGTGGCTGTCGTCGTCTGGTCCCGGATCGAGCACCGCAACCACCGGTCCTGCGTCCACGATCCACGTGTTCGTCCCCGGCCCGGTGTACGGCCCCGGGTTTGGCGCGACGACGCGGGAGACCGCCGTCAACGTGGGCGGTAGGCGGGCAGGTAGATGGCGACCCCGTCGGGCGGGCTCACGTCGAGCCATCCCTCTAGCTGAGTGTCGACTATCAGGCGCACGAGCGGCTCGCCCAGCTCGGGCACCGCGAGCTGCCTGCGTTCGCCGCTCGCCGTGACGCGGACCCTCCACCACGCGCCGCTGCGCTCGGCGGCCACCGCCAGGGAGTCCGCGACCAACCAGTCCCTGATCCGGTTGAAAGCCTCGACCAGCGCGGGCTCAGACCCCACGACGGCGGCGTCGGATGGCACCTCGTGTACCGCTCCGGGGACGGCGAGGTTCAGCACCGCCCCAAGGACGACGCCGCGGGCCCCGTCCTTCGGGTCGATCGCGGCCGCCTCCAGTCCCGCTGCCCTCCGGCCAACCTCCTGGGCCTGTTCGAACACCGTCTCGAGCAGCTCCGGCCGGCCGAACGCCGCCTGGCGCGCCGACTCCTGCAGCGCCAGCACCGAGGACCGGAGCTTGTGCCCGAGCCGGCCGAGCAGGTGGTCACGCTGCTCGTCGGCAAGCCGCTGGCCCATCTCAGCCGACCTCCGCGCCATCCGCAGGCCCCCCTCCGAGGCCCATCCGACCAGCCTTCCGTTCAGGACGAGCGCCTCCCACGGGCCGCCTGGCGGGGGGAACTCGAGATCGGCCGGTCCGTGGCGCTCGCGGCCGGGTACCGACTCCATGCCGCCGCCCACCCGAACCCAGATCGGCCCGGCATCCATGAGGTGCTTAACGCAGAACTAGGTACGGATCCGGGCCGGGACGGTGAATCTGAAGGTCGTGCCGCGCCGGTCGCTCGCCGCGACCCAGATCCGGCCGCCGAACGAACGCTCCACGACGAGCCGGCACAGGTAGAGTCCCAGGCCCAGTCCGGCCTGAGATCTGCTCCGGCCGGCGGGACCCGTCTTCTCGAACACCGTGTCCAGGGTTCCCGCCGGAAGGCCCTGTCCGTAGTCTGCCACGCTGATCTCGAGCCAGCCGCGCTGGACCTGGCGCGCCTCGACCTGCACCGTTCGGCTCGTGTACTCGAGCGCATTGCCGATCAGGTTGGTCAGCACCTGGGCAAGGTGAGCCGGCTCGCAGAACGCCTGGGGCAACCCCTCCGGCAGGTTGACCTCCACCGCCGAGGTCCGCTCCGCGTAGCGATGAGCGAGCACGGCGACCACGCCGGCAAGCGCCGGCGCCAGGTCGACGGGCTCCGGCGTCGGCTCGAAGTGCTTGGTCTCCAGCTTGGCGATGATCAGCTGGCTCTCGACCAGGCTGAGCAGGCGGTCAGATGATTCGTAGGCCTCCTGCAGCAGCGAGCGGCGGCCGTCGGCATCGATGGTCTCTTCCCATTGCATGATCCCGGCCAGCGTGTTCTTCATCGCCGCGGCGGGACTCCTGACCTCGTGGCCGATGGCACGCAGCATCAGGTCCTTCGCCTCCAGGGCCTGCCGCTGCGCGGTCACGTCCTCATGCAGCGTGAGCACGCCGGCCGGTTCGCCTTCGAGACCAGGGATCACGACCCGCCTCACATGGACGGTGCGGTCGGGATCCTTCATCCGCAGCTCCATCGTTCCCTCGGCATCGGTTTCGTCGGCAGGTGTCGCTCCGGCGGCGGCGTAAATCTCGTCGGGCTTGCGACCCGGCATCTCGGCGGCCTGGAGGCTGTAGATGGATTCGATCTCCGGGTTGGCGTACACGATGCGCCCGGCGGCGTCCTCCAGCATCACACCGACCGGCGAGTGGCGCAGGATCGCGTTCATCATCCGGCGCTCCCGGTCGAGAGCGTCAACGAGCTCGAGCTGACCCAGGAGCACTGCGGCCTGGCCGGCGAGCACGCCTGCCAAGCGGCGGGTCTCGGCTCCGCCGGCAGTCATCCGCGCGACGAGCAGGGCCGCGAGCCTGCCCTCGACCTGGACCGGGATCGCGAATGCGTCCTGGGGCGCGCCGAGCAGGTCGAGGAGGGCGCGCAAGCGCCGGCCGCCCGCGGATGACGTGAGCGCGCGCAGGAGCTGGGCGCTGTCGGTCACCGGAACTTTCGGTGACACATCCCCGTTGTCGGACCGGCGAACGAGCTCTCCGTCCTCGAGCAGCCAGAGCTCGCCTTGCGAGCCGGCGAGGGCGCGGCTCACGAGGCGCGCCATCTCCGAGCGGGCGCGGTCGGGCTCGGTTGGCGTCAGGTCGGTGAAGGCGGCGACCGCCTCCAGCGTACGGATGCGGCCGCGCGTCTCGGCGACCAGCCGTGCGTTCTCGATCGCGACGGCGGCGTGGCGGGCGAAGTCCAGCGCAGCCGAGCTCGGTTCCGCGACCAGGGCGGACGCGTGAACAGCGCCGATCGCGCCCACGAGGCGATCTCCGTACCAGAGCGGGATCAGGTTCCACGCATAGTCATGCGCCTTGCCGCTGACGATGCCCGCCGGCGCGACCCGGTCGTCGGAGCTCAGGCCGGCCCAGGCCAGGACCTCCTCCGCAGCCCCATCACCGCTGCCTCGCGTCGCGGTCACGCGTCCTTCGGTATCGAACGCCCAGCAGACTGCGCCGCCGGATTCCAGCATCGTCTGGGCCTGGTCCGCGATGTTGGCGACCACGCTCATCAACTCGTGGCCGGCGAGCGCAGCAAGCTCCTGGATGCGCACCGACTGCGCCAGGGCGAGCTCATTGGCATGATGCAGCCGCATGGTGCGCAGCGCGATGCCGACCACCGGCATCGCCGCCTCGAGCAGCTTCAGGTGCGTGGCCTGGAAACGCCCGCCGTCGTTGCGCATGACGACCACGCCTGCGACGACGCGATCGTCCTGGGTGATCGGCGCCCACACGACGTGACTCGGCGAGTGGCTGAAGATGTAGCTGCCGACGGGTCCGCCGCGGTCGGGCTCCTGCGCGACGACGTCGATGACGTTGGTGCCGCCTTCGATCATGCGGCGGAAGAAGGGAGCGCCCTCGATCGCGACCGGGCCGATGGCCACCGCCCGCTCGCCCCGCTGTCCCGTGAACCCTGCCACCAGCCCCGCGACGTCGACGTACGCGAGCACCATGTGCGTCGAGCCGAGGTAGTCGCCGACGACCGAGAAGACCGCATCGGCAAGCCGGCGTTCGTCGGAGGCGCCGGCCACGCCCATCTCGAGCAGGTGCAGCGCTTCGAGGCGCGCGCGCTCCGTCTGTGCCTGTGCGAAGTGGTCGGCGTTGGCCAGGGCCAGGCTGACGTGCGCGGCGACGTCCTGCAGCAGGTTCACGTGCCAGTCGTCAAACGCGCCTTCCGTGTAGGACTGGAGTGAGAGCAGGGCGGTGATCTGGTCGCCGCTCAGCACGGGCACCCAGACAAACGAGCGAGAGACCCTGCGCCGGCCCGAGGGCGGTCCGGAAACGAAGATGGCTGCGCCCTGGCCGACCGTCCAGACCTCGCGCTCGAGCTCCTTGCCTTCGAATGTCCGGGCCCAGGGCGACTTGCGCACGAGGACCGGCTTGCCGGTCTCATAGGCCTCGCGGGACGGCCCGGTGACCGCGAGCGCCACAGGGGGCACGATCTCCTCCACGCCGCCGACGTACTGGTAGCCCTCGGCCACCGGTCCCTCCGCAGCTTGCGTGATGGTCGCCAGGATGAAGCCGTCGAAGTTCAGGAAGGCCGCCAGCTCTTCCCGCAGCGTTCGCATGATCGACCAGCGGTCGAGACTGGACGCGAGGCGCCGGCCGATCGAGTTGACGACTTCGAGCCTCCTCCGCTGATCCTCGATCGCCTCATAGCTGCGGGCGTTGCGCATCGCGAGAGTGACCTCGTCCGAAAGCAGCTCCAGAAAGGCCGCCGTCGAGTCCTCGTACGCGTAGGGCCGTGAGCACATGATGCCGAGCGCGCCGCGGGCGACCCCGCCTTCAGTCAACGGCACCCACAGCGACGAGTGCGGGTAGTGGACGATCGCCGGCTTGTTGTCGGCGACGACATCGCGGGCGGCGGCGGCGGGAAGCGAGCGTGCGGGCAGCCATCGCGAGCTGGGCTGCGAGTCCCCTTCCACCCGCATGGAGCGGGCGCGGTCGGTGCCGTCCTGGAGGGTGATCATCTCGATCGCATCGACCGGCAGCAGCTCACGCAGGGTGGCGTAGAGGCCGGTCAGCACGCTCGCTTCGTCGAGCGTCGACGTCATCGCTCGAGCGATGTTGTTCAGGGCCCCCATGCGCCGTGCCTGGTTCCTGGTCAGCTCATTCAAGGAGGCGTTGGCGAGCAGGACGCCGAGCCGGCGGTGCACTTCCTCGAGGAGTGCGAGTTCGGTTGGCGGAACCTTGCGCTTCCGGTAGGAGTGGTAGATGACGCTGCCGATGAGCTCACCCTGGTGCTTGACGGGCACCCAGACCGCAAATTTCGCCTGGCGGCCGCCGCCAGGGCCTTTCCCGACCTCCTGCCTCGCTGACTCGGTCGAGACCACTGCAGTCTTGGGGTTGCTGAACTGGCGCGCGTACATCGACTCTTTCAGAGGGCGGCGGCGCACGTCCTGGAGCACGCCCGAGTCGACAGCGAGCGAGTGATACCACCCCTCGCGCTCCAGGACCTGGAGGTTGATGACGTCGTAACCGAACTGCGGCTGAAGGCCGCGGTACAGGACCTGGACCAGGTCGGCTTCCGTGACGCAGCTGCTCAGCTCATGGACGAGAGCGCTCGCCGGACGACCTCGAGCCGTGGCACCCACGGGCCGGGCAGGCGGGGTCGCCTTGGGTCGCCCGAGGTGGCTTTTGGCCGCCGCCTGGGCGGCGCGAGGCCTGCTGTTTCGCCGGGTTTGCGCCATTTGCCACGGATATACTGCGCCAGAATTCAGGTGCCATTCACTCCGCCCAAGCCAATCGCGCCCACTCCCGAGGAATTGCGCGGCTCGACGGTGCTGGTGGTGGACGACGAGCGGGCGTGGCGGGTGATCCTCGAAACCGACCTGAAGATGCTTGGCTACAAAGTGTCGATCGCCGAGGACGCCGACCAGGCCCTGGTGCGCGCGCAGGCAGACAGGCCAGAGGTGGCGATCATCGACCTGATGCTTCCCGAGCCGATGGACGGCTGGGGCCTACTGAACGAGCTGCGGGCGCGCGGCCAGAAAGTGCCGGTGATCTTCTACACGGCTTACCCCGTGTTCCCCTCAGGAACCGACGACCCCGACGTGGTCGGCTACATGAGCAAGGCGGTCGACCGCGCGGATTTATATGCACTCCTGCCGGTCGCGATCCGGCGCTCCCGCGAACGCCGGAACTCAGACGATTAGGTGCTAGAAGCCCAGATCAGCAAACAAGCCGTCAGCGCCGTCCGTCCAGTTGGCTCCGGCGGCCAACGCGAGGGCGGCCAGGACGACAAGAGCGATGATCACTCCGCGGAACTTGAAACGCCATGTCATACCGATTCCCCTTCCTAATTCCCCGATCGGTCTGCTACCGCTACCAGCCGCCATCCGTCCAGTCGACGCCGGCGGCCAACGCGAGGGTTACCAAAAGAACCAGAACGAAGATCACACCCTGGACCCTGTATCTCCACGTCATCCCCAAATCTACCCCTTTGTTTTTCGAATGCACGCCAGGTCCGGCAGAAAGTATGCGGGAGCCCGGTTGTATTCGCGCACTTTACTGTAGTCAATAATCGTAAAAAGTAGTGTAGAGGGAGTCTTGGAAAATCGGACCAGTCGGCGCGTTTCGGATCGTGATGCCAGGCGTGAGGTTCGGCTGCCGCCGCTCCCGCCCGGCCTGGAAGTGTACCGCCCGGCCGACGTTCTAGGGTCCTCGGTGCTGGTCGTGGAGGATGAAGCGGCCATGCTGCAGCAGCTCAGGATCGACTTGCACGACCTCGGTTACCGACCTTCCGTAGCCGCCTCGGCTTCGCAAGCCCGCGAGGTGCTCGAGCGCGAACGCGTCGCCGCGGTGCTGCTCGACCTCGTCCTCGATGAGCACGAGGACTCGGGATTCGACCTTCTGAAGTGGATCCGCCAGCACCACCCGGGTCTTCCAGTCGTCGTGCTGTCAGCGGCGCAGGTCAACTCCGCCTCCATCCGCCGCGCCTACGAGCTGGGCGCCAGCTCCTACTTCGTCAAGGGCAACGTCCCCATGGCGCACATCTACTCCGACCTCGCAGCACGCCTCGTCGAGCGGGGCACGGGCCGGCCGGGCACCTACCGCTTCGGACGCCTCGAGTTCGACCCGATTCGGCGGGTGGTGCGCATGGACGGGCGCGAGGCCCGCTTGACGCAGCAGCAGGCGGCGCTGGTGCTCTTCCTGGCGCAGGGATCCAAGCCCGCCACGGCACGCGACCTCATCCAGGCCGGGCTGTTCCGGCAGAACGCGGCGCATTCCACAGTGCACTCCGCGCTGCTCACGCTGCGCCGCCGCCTCGACGAGCTCGAGCCTGGACTGGGCGCGACCTTCGTTCACGCGTCCGCGCGCGGCTACAGCCTGGTGGCTCTACATGACTGACGAGCCAAAGACGCCACTGCCGAGCAAGTCGGTCCTAGACGACGTGATCGACCTGCGTCGCTACTTTCACAAGCATCCCGAGGTCAGCTTCAGCGAACACGAGACGACCCGCTACCTCAAGGAACGCCTACGCGAGCTCGCCCTCGACCTCGAGACATGCCCGACGGAGACCGGCGCGGTGGCGTTGCTCGACACGGGCCGGCCCGGCAAGACCGTGATGCTGCGCGCCGACATCGACGCGCTGCCGATTCAAGAGGAATCAGGCGTCGACTTTCACTCTCGCATCGACGGACGCATGCACGCGTGCGGGCACGACGCACACATGGCGATCATAATCGGCGTCGCGCGCACCCTGATCGATCGCATCTGGGACGTCGGCGGCAAATACCTCTTTGTCTTCCAACCCGCGGAAGAGATCGTCGAAGGTGCCAAGGCGATGATTGCCCGAGGTTTGCTCGACGAGCATCGCCCCGACGCAGTGATCGGGCTGCACATCGTGAGTTTCCTGCAGTCCGGAACCGTGGTCTCGAGACCGGGTCTCCTGTGGGCGGGCTCCGATGCTTTCGATATCAGGTTCGAGGGCCCCGGAGGGCATGGCGGAATGATGGGCAGGCGGGGCAACGTGCTCGCCGCGCAGGCTTTTTTCGTCGAGCGTTTGCACACGGTGGTCGAAGGACTGGAGCACGAGGGGGTGCAGTGTCACACCACCGTAGGCAACATCAGCAGCGACGGCGCGTGGAACATCGTGCCGCGCGGGGTTCTCGTCCAGGGCAGCCTCCGGACATTCAACGACCTGCTCCGCGAGCAGGCGCTGGACCGCCTGCACGACCTGCTGCGCGAGGCGCAGAGCGAGTTCGAGGTCAGCACGTCCCTCGACCTGGTGCACGGCACGGTGCCGCTGATGAACGAGCCCAACGTGACGCGCACGGTGCTCGAAGTCGGCCAGGAGCTCATCGGCGATGATGCGAGCCTGCTCGGCCGTCCGCTGACCGTGAGCGACGATTTCGCGGAATTCCTCACCCGCATTCCAGGCTGCTACTTCATGCTCGGCGCGAGGCCCGAGGGGGATACGCCTCCGGCGCATCACTCGCCGGGATTCCTCATCGACGAAGCCGCGCTGCCCATCGGCGTCAAGGTGCTTGCGGGAGCGGCCTCCAGGCTCGCAGCTCAGTAGTCATGTTGTGGCTGCTTGCCATTGGCTTTGGCGTGGTCCTCAGCCTCGCCGCCGGCGGGAGTCTCTCCAACCTGGCCCGGCTGAAGTTCCGCTGGCCATGGTTTCTGGTAGGGGCTGTGGTGATTCGGGAGGTGGTGACGTTCACGCCCCTCAGCCGCATCGAAGGAGCCCAGTACGTTTACGTCGTCTCGCTCGCGCTCATCGTCGTCTGGACGATCTGGCATCTGAAGCGCCTCCCGGGCATCTGGCTGGTGACCGCCGGCGCGCTGTCCAACCTCACGGTGGTCGCGGCCAACGGCGGCCGTATGCCGGTGTCCGTGGACATCGCCAGGACCCAGCTCGGCGGCATCTTGTTTCAGCGCGGCACCATCGGCCAGTACACGCTGATGGGCCCCGACACGCACCTCGGCTTCCTGGGCGACTGGCTTTCGGTATGGCCCCTTCCGCAGGCCTACAGCCCAGGCGACCTGCTGATCGCGGTGGGCCTCGCCCTGGTCATCCTGGTCGCCATGCACCGGGCGCCTGAATCTGACGTGGTGGTCTAGAAACCCCAGTGCGTATAGTGATCTGACCCCGCCGTGATCATCTTCTGGATCCTCACGTTCTTCGTCGGCGCTTCGGCGTTCGCCTTCGCGCTGATCGGGCTCCAGCTCGGGCTGATCGGATCCGCGATCTACGCGGTGATCGCGATGCTCGTTTGTCGCGGAATCCTCACCCTCTTCAAGCGGTGGCTGATCCTGAGTGAGCGGATAGCGCCGGAGAACGACCCGGACGAGCGCACCCTCGAAACGAACCGGGCTCTGTTCTGGCGCCGCATGAGGTCGCTGTGGATCCTCCTCGGAATCTACTTCGCAATCTTCTACGCGTTCTTCGGCCTGGGTCCGTTTGAGGCTCTCGCCGCGCTGCCCGCGATCATCGCCGCCGCCATACCACAGCTCGCCTACTTCCTCGTGATCATGGTCGCGAACTTCATGCTGTTCTTCGGGGCGTTCTTCATCTACGGCCGGATCGGCCGCACCTACGTCGATCCCGGTGAGGCCAACTATGAGGTCAAGATCGAAGACGTCCGCGGCCAGAAATCGGCAGTCGAGGAGATGCGCCGGATCCTCACTCTGATGGAGCAGGGCCGAAACTACGTGCGCGCCGGGGGCAAGCGCGAGCGAGGCGTGCTCATGGTCGGCCCTCCCGGCACCGGCAAAACGATGCTCGCCAAAGGCATCGCCTCCTCGATGCACGTGCCGATCATCATCACGTCCGGGTCTTCGTTCCAGGGCATGTTCCTCGGCATGGACGCGCTCAACGTATTCATGACCGTGCGCGCCGCGAAGAGCCGCGCCAAGCGCTGGGGCGGAAGCGTCGTCTTCATCGACGAGTTCGACGCGCTGGGCAGTCGCCGCAGCGGCATGGGCGGCGGGGGCATGGGCGGACTCGGAGGCATGTTCGGCGGCGGGCAGCTCGGCCTGAACACCCTGCTCGTGATGATGGATGGCGTCGACAACCCCGGTTACTTCAAGCAGATGGGCCGGCGCTTCGTCAATATCTCTCTCGACGGTCTGTTCCTGCCGCGGCAGCTCGGATGGAACGGCACCCGGATCAAACTCCGCATCCCGATCCTTCGCGCTCCTCGGTACAACATCCTGTTCGTCGGCGCCACGAACCGGCCGCAGGTCCTCGACGAAGCGGTAATTCGACCAGGGCGTTTCGGCCGCCAGATCATCTTCCGGATGCCGACGAAAGAAGACCGGAAAGACATCGCGAACCTCTATTTCTCGAAGAAGAAGCATGATCCCGACCTGGACACGCCCGTACGCCGCGATGAATTCGCGCGCGTAACCCATGGTTACTCACCGGCGATGATCGAACAAGCCACGTCGGTCGCCTTGATGTACGCGTTTGAAGACAAGCGGGACGCATTCAACTGGCGCGACATGCGAGAGGCGATGGGCAATATCGAAGCCGGGCTTGCGCATCCCATCGTGTACACCGACCGGGAGAAGGTCGCGACAGCGCGGCACGAGCTCGGTCACGCGGTGGCAGCGCGATTTTTCCTACCGGACCAGGTCTCGGTCAGGCTGTCGATCAAAGCACGCACGGGATCGCTCGGCCACCACCGCTCGGTCGACAAAGAGGAGGAATACTCGAAGTTCCGGTCCCAGATGGCCGGCGAGCTGCGCCACGGCCTCGGCGCCATAGCGGCGGAGCGAGTCTTCTACGGGGAGAACTCGACCGGGGTGAGCATGGATCTGCAGCAGGCGACCCAGGAGGCCGCCGTCATGATCGGCGTCTGGGGCATGGGCCCGGATCTGCTGCCGCCCCACCTCTCCCGCCTTGCAGTGAACATCGGTGAGTATCTGATCTCCGTTGCCGCAACGATGGGCGACAGCGAGCTGGCGGGCTCGAGTCCTGCCGGTCGCGCACTGGCCAACCCCAGCTCACGGCAAGCAATCGCGCAGGTGCTCGGGTCGGCCTACATCGACGACTGGCGGGTGATGAATGTCAACAAGGAAGCGATCGACCTGGCCGCCGAGGCTCTCATGGCGCAGGGCGAGCTGGTCGGCGACGAGATCGGCGGGCTGCTCGACTCCGTGGGCTTGCGTGAGCCTGACGCGAGCGATCCGTATCCGCAAGAGATTCCGCTGCCTCCAGTGTTCGAGCCGCTCAAGATCGAAGCGGCGAAGGCCCAGTCCGCCTGAACCGAGTCGGCCTCTCGTTTCTGGTCGCGATCGTCCTGGCCGCCGTCCCGCACGCCGCGGCCGCCCAGGACCCTGACCTGGGCCCGAACCCGCATCACGAGGCGGCGCGGATCGTCGCGGCCGAGCTTGCGATGCAGAACGCGTCGACCAGCCTCGCGGCTCTGTCCGCGGAGCAGCCGGCCGGGCTGACGGACACGGTGCGCCACGAGCTTGCTGTCGCTGCCGCGGCTTTCAGCTTCCGCGAGGCCGCGCGGCAGGAGGAGCTGCGCGTCTACGAGCTGGCCGGATACTCGAGCGTGGAGTCGGCTGTCGTGCCGCTGCTGCCCGCCGGGGTGCAAGGCCCGCTGGAATACTCGATCTCGGCGCTGCACTCGCTCTACATCCTGGGCGGCATCGACCAGTACTACCTGGTCAACGTGCACTTCATTCATCTCTACAGCGACGCAGCACCGCTCAGCGCCCTGCGGTCCTACTACCTGGAGGCCCAGCGAAGGTATGGCGTCGACGCCAGCTACCTCGCCTCCATTAACTACATCGAGAGCCTCTTCGGCCGGGTCAACGGACCGTCGTCAGCCAACGCCATGGGCCCGATGCAGTTCCTGCCGGGCACGTGGGCCGAATACGGGCAGGGTGGCAACATCATGGACCCCCACGACGCCATCCTGGCCGCGGCCCGCCTGCTCGTCCACAACGGCGCGCCCTACAACATGCGCAACGCGATCTGGCACTACAACAACGACTTCGATTACGTCGACGCGGTGGAGGCGTTCGCTCGGGCGTACCGGTCGGACCCGAGGTGGCTCGACCGGATGTACTACTGGAACACGTACGGCTAGACGCCGCAGGCTGCCGGCAACCAGATCGTTAGAGTAAGTACTCATGGAGTATCGGATCGAACAATTGGCCCGGGCCGCCGGCGTCGCGGTGGACACGATCCGGTTCTACCAGGGCAAGGGCCTGCTCGAGCCGCCCAGGCGGGAGGGCCGGGTGACCTGGTACGGCGACTTGCATGTCGAGCGGCTGAAGCGGATCAAAGAACTCCAGCAGCAAGGCTTCACCCTGACGGTCATCCAGCGCTTCCTCGCGGGTGAGCTCGAGGCGTCCGACGAAGCGCTGGTAGCGGCCGTCACCCGCCCATCCGCGCCGCAAACCCTGTCCCTCGGCGAGCTCGCCCACCGCAGCGGCGTCGCCGAGCCCTTGCTCCGAAGCCTCGAGCAGGCGGGACTCCTCGTCCCGATCGAGGGCGGCGAGGAGCCGCTCTACCCGGCGGACGATCTGGAAGCGATCGCGGCCGGCATGAAGCTGATCGCCGCAGGGGTTCCGCTCGGCTCGCTGATGGACCTCGGCAAGGACTACGCCGCGGCAGTCGACCGCACGGCGCGGCAGGCCGTCGACCTCTTCGACCGTTACGTGCGCGAGCGCATCCAGGCGGAAGGCGGCGAGACCGAGGCTGCGGAGCGAAGGCTGCTCCAGACCTTCAACGACCTGCTCGAGGCCAGCGGGACCCTGGTCCGGCATCACTTCCAGCGCACCCTGCTGCGAGCGGCGCGCGAGCACATCGAGAAGCGCGAGTGATCACCACCACAACGATCCGCACGCGAGAGCTCGATCGCACGCCGGATCTCGCCGACACAGTCGCTGCGGCAAGGGATGCCGGCCACGAGGTGATGCTCATCGAGCGACCGATGCCTGACGCCGTCAGCGTCGCGGCGATCGGGCAAGCCCTCGATGTCGTGTCTGCCCGCGGTGGCGTCGCGCTCGAGGACGCAGACGGCAAGACGATCGACTTCGAGGCGGGAGACAACCGGATCCTCGCCGCATCGCGGCTGTGGAAGCGCCTCCGCGCTCCGCTTGATGCCGTCGCCGTCGGCGGCTTCGCGTACCGCGTGGACCGCGATCCGGGCGGCCCGTGGTCCGGGTTCCCCGCCCTTCTGTTTCGCGTCCCTGCGCTTGCCATCAAGCGGAGTCGCGGCCGCACGTTCATCTCGGCCGCGTCGCCAGACGCCGAAGAACTGCTGGAGCTGGGCGCCGCCGGCGTTCGGGCGCCTGCCGCGCGCCGGCTCGACGTGTCATCGGTCCGCAACCCTAGGGCCTGGACGGCGGCCGTCGAGGGAGCCGCGGCGCGGCTGCGCGCGGGCGAGGCGGAGAAGGTTGTGCTCGCGCGTGAGGTCCTGGCGCGCGGCGATGGTGTAGTTTCGGCGGGCAGGGTCGTCCGCGCCCTTCGCGCCGCCTACCCCTCCTGCTTCACGTATCTCGTCGGCGGTGCGGATGGAACCGCCTTCGCGGGCGCGTCGCCCGAGCTGCTCATCCGGCGCTCGGGTTCGCACGCGTTCGCTCAGCCCATGGCGGGCTCGGTGGCGCGCGGCGCGAGCGACGCCGAGGATGAGCGCCTCGCCCGCGTGCTGACGGAGAGCGACAAGGACGCCGACGAGCACCGCCTCGTCTCCAATTTCGTCGTCGAGGCGCTGCAACCGTTCTCATCCTTGGTCAGCTCGCGGGGCCCGGAGGTCGTTCGCTTCACCAACATCCAGCACCTGGCAACGAGCGTCGACGTAGACCTCAGTGCGCCCGCAGCGGACGTGCTCACGCTGGCGGCCGCCCTGCATCCGACCCCGGCCGTCGGCGGCTGGCCGCGCGAGGCCGCCGACGCGTTGATCGACGAGCTGGAGGGGATGGAGCGCGGTTGGTACGCAGGCGCGGTGGGTTGGATCGACGGCGGCGGTGACGGCGAGCTGGCAATCGCCCTGCGGTGTGGTCTGCTGTGGGAAGACGGCGCCCGGCTCTATGCAGGTGTCGGCGTGATGCCAGACTCGGATCCAGCGCGCGAGCTCGAAGAGACCGAGCTCAAATTCAAAGCCTTGCTCACCGCGCTCGTCTGATGCAGACGACCATCCACGGCGCGCGCATCCACTACGAGCGCGAGGGCGCGGGCTTACCTGTCATGTTGCTGCATGCGGGCATCGCCGATGCGCGTATGTGGGAGCCGCAAGTGGCGGCTTTCGCCAAGCACTTCGATGTGGTCTGTCCTGACACGCGTGGCTTCGGCCAGTCGGAGCTCCCGCCCGTGCGATGGTCGGCGGAGGCGGACCTGCTCGCCTTGATGGATCAGCTTCAGCTCAAGCCCGCGCACCTGGTGGGATGTTCCATCGGCAGCAGCATCGCGATGGATTTCGCGCTCCAGTATGCCGAGCGCGTTGCCAAGCTGGTGCTGGTCGGACCCTCGATCGGGGGTGCCAACTTCGGCAAGAAGTACCCGGAGGTCTTCGCCGAAGTGCGCGCGGCCGACGAAGCCAACGACATGGTCGCGGTGAACCATGCGGAGATGTACCTGTTCCTGGACGGACCTCGGCGGCGCCGCGGGTACGTCAGGCAACCGCTGCGCGACCTGTTCCTCGACATGAACGGCGGCAATGTCAATGCGGATTGGGAGAGCGCGCCGACAGACGACCTCAATCCGCCTGCGGTCGCACGACTGCAGGAGATAACCGCGCCCACCCTGGTGGTGGTCGGTGACGAAGACGTGCCCCCGGTGTTTGATGCGGTCGACCTGTTGATGGAAAAGGTGCCGCACGCGCGCAAGGCGGTCATCCACGACGCGGCGCACCTGCCGAACCTGGAGCACCCGCACGAGTTCAACCGGATCGTGCTGGAGTTTCTGCTCGAGGACTAGGCGGACCTGAGCGCGGAGGCCGCAGCCTCCCAGCACAGGCGGTGGCCGCTCACGCTGTCCTCCCGCTTGAACCTCACGACCACCATGGTCGGCGTCGGCGCGGCGATGGCGTCGGCGATCGCCGGTTCGAGACCGGAGCGGTCGGTCACCGGGCTGTAGACGAGGCCGTACAGCCGAGCCACCTGCGAGAGGTCGAGCCCGAGCGGAGTGGCGAAGATCTCCTCGAACACGTCCTGGTGCTCCGCCTGGGGCAGGAAGTTGAACACCCCGCCACCGTTGTTGTCGCAGACGACGAGAGTCGCCCTTATGCCGTGCCGCTGCAGCGCCCACAGGCCGTTCATGTCGTGATAGAGCGACAGGTCGCCGAGCATCAGGACGGTCGGCGCAGGATCGCCGCCGGTCGCGACGCCAAGCCCACTCGAGACCAAACCGTCGATCCCGCTCGCGCCTCGGTTGGCGAAGAAGCGCTGCTTGGGCCTGGCCAGGGGCCAGAAGCTGTCCGCCGCCCGGATCGGCATGCTCGAGCCGATGAACAAGTTGCCTGGATCCGGCAGGCGCGCGCTCAGCGCCCTGGCGACATGGCCCTCGTGGAGCGGCGTGGAGACGATGGTGGCGGCGATCGCAGCCGAGGCCCGCTTGCCCGCGCTTAACCACTGCTCGCGCCAGGCCGGTCGATCGACCGGCGGCAGCGCTTCGAGCAGCGGCTGCGGGTCGCATGCCATGACGTTGGTCGCGACGTGGTCCTCGTCGCGCCATGCGCGATCCGGGTCGAGCAGGAACGTCGGCGCCGCCGCCGCGGCCAGCCATCGGTTCAGGACCCGCGATGTGGGCGTGGCGCCGAGGCGGATGACAACGTCGGGACCGTGCTGCAGCGACCATCCCGCGCGCAGCAGGGCCTCATACGACTCGACGACAGGGCCGGCTTCGGCCCGGCGCAGCTGGGACGTTGGTTCAGCGAGCAGCGGCACGCCAAGCCGGTGCACGGCCCCGGCCAATCGATCGCCCTCTCGCATCGCGCCGGCGACGATGAGAGGACGCTGCGAGCGCTGCAGCGCGGAGGCCAGCGAGGCGACCTGCGCCTGGCTCGGCAGAAGCCGGCCGGTGGTCACGGCCTGGGCCGGCGCTCCCTCAGCGAGCGGGATATGGCCGGGTTTCGGCACCAGCGGCTCGCGAAAGGGAAGGTTCAGGTGCACGGGCCCGCCGGCCGCCTCCGCAACCGCGCGCGCGGCGAGCCGCCGCCACATGCGCACCGCGTTGGGCATCTCCACCGGCGCGCCAGGATCGAAAAACCAGCGCACCGCGCTTCCGTAGAGGTGCTGCTGGTCGATCGCCTGGTTGGCCCCCACTCCCTGCAGCTCCGGGGGCCGGTCCGCGGTCAGGACGATGAGCGGAGTGTGCGAGTACGACGCCTCCACCACGGCCGGCTGGAATTCGCGCGCGCCCGTGCCCGGTGTACAGAGCACAACGGCCGGCGTGCCCGTAGCCTTGCCGAGGCCGACGGCAAAGAAAGAGCCGCACCGTTCGTCGATCTGAACGAGGACCTTGATGCGTGGATGCCGCTGCAACGCCATGGCGATGGGGGCCGAACGCGAGCCCGGCGACACGCAGGCAAACTCGACGCCCTGCGCCGCCAGCTCGTCGACGAAGGTGGCGGCGAAGGATTGCGCTACATCGGTCATAGGATCGAGTCGTGATTCTGGAGGGTGAGGACGCCAGGCTGAACTACTTTGTGGCCGGCGACGGCCCGCCGGTCACCCTCCTGCACGGCTTCACCCAGAGCGGACGGAGCTGGCTCGAGCTGATTTCCAGGATGCCGCAACGATGGAAGTGGATCGTGCCCGACCTTCGCGGCCACGGGCGGACAGAGGCACGCCGCGGCGCGCCGTGCTCCATGGAGGCCTGCACCTCCGACCTCGAGGCGCTGTGGGACGAGCTCGGCGTCGAACGGACGCACCTCGTCGGCTACTCGATGGGCGGACGCCTTGCCGTCCACGTCGCCGTGCGGCGTCCTCAGCGCATCCTCTCGCTCCTCACCATCGGAGCCCATGCGGGTCTGGAACAGGAGGCGCGCACGGGGCGGCGGCAGGGCGATGAGGCTCTCGCCGAGCGGATCGAGAGGGACGGCGTCGAAGCGTTCGTCGACTACTGGGGCTCGCTTCCGCTGTTCGCCGGACTGGAACGTCGCGGTCCGGGTTATGCCGGCGAGGTGCGCGCGGAGCGGCTGCAGAACCACGCGGCGGGCCTCGCCTGCTCGCTCCGAGGCATGGGAGCCGGGGTCATGGAGCCGCTGTGGGACGCGCTCGCCCACGTGCCGTTTCCCTGCACGTTTGTAGCCGGGCAGCTCGACCACGGCTACGTCGCGTCCGCTCGCCGGCTGGCGTCGACCGCGCCGAACGGGCGCTATGAGATCGTGCTGCGGGCAGGACACGCCGTCCACCAGGAAAGGCCAGACGCTTTCGCCAGGGTGCTGGCCTCTCACCTCGCCATGGCGAGGGCGGTCGGCGGTTCCGCTTCGAGCTCGACGTCCGACTGAAGGCCCGCCATGTAGCGCGCGGCCCCAAGGCGCTCTTGATCGAGCATCGCGCCATGGTCGACACGTGCGATGACGAAAGTGTTGTGGCCCGCGCGGACAAGACGCTCAACCTCGCGCGCGACTTCCTCGGGCTTGCGCGCGGTGATCTTCACAGCAGCAGCCCGACTGTGCAGAGCAGGGCGTATGCCAGCTGCGCCATGGCCATGCGCTTGAGCGCGCGCACCAGGGCCGCAGGCTCGGTGGTCGCGAAGGCGGTGCGCACAGGAACCGATGCGATGGGGATGGCGCAGTGGACGAGCATGATCGTCACCGGAGCGAGCCGGGTCATGAACACGACGATGGGCACCGCAAACGCGGCGGACACCAATACCACGAGCAGGATGCGAGTTCGCCCGCGGCCGATGCGCGTCGCCAGCGTCCTCTTCCCCGCGACCTCGTCGCTGTCGATGTCGCGCAGGTTGTTGAGCACCAGGATCGCGGCCGCGAGAAAACCCATCGCGCATCCCATCAGGATGCTCAGCGGCGTGACTCGTCCGGTTTCGACATACACGGTCCCCACCGTCGCGACGATGCCGAAGAAGACGAAGACGAACGCCTCGCCCAGGCCGAGATAACCGTAGGGACGCGGACCCCCGGTGTACAGCCAACCCGCAAGCAGACAGGCCGCTCCAACTGCGAGCAGCCGGACGTCGAATGCGAGGCTGACGACGAGGCCGGCGAGTGCGGCAGCGCCGAATGCGGCGATGGCTGCCATCCGCACGGCGCCGGGGCGAATCACCCCCGACGACGCAGCCCGCACCGGCCCGATCCGATTCGTGTCGGCGCCGCGCACGAAGTCCGAGTAGTCGTTGGCGAAATTCACGCCGAGCTGGATGCCCAGCGCGACCACCAGCGCGCCGATGCCGGCCGCCCATCGAGGTCCTCCGTAATGCACCGCGATCGCGGTGGCGACCAGCACGGGGGCGACCGACGCCGCAAAGGTCGCAGGCCTCACCGCCGACCACCACACCCGCGCCGCCTTCGGTCGGACTGGGGTCGTGACCATCGCCTAGGGTCGCTTCGGAAACTTCGTGAAGTCAGGCTTGCGTTTCTGCACGTAAGCGTCGCGGCCTTCCTGTGCCTCTTCGCTCATGTAGTACAGGAGCGTCGCGTCGCCGGCGAGCTGCTGGATCCCGGCCAGTCCATCGTCGGCCGCGTTGAGGCCTGCCTTGAGCATCCGCAGCGCGAGGGGACTGAGCTCGAGCATGCGGCGGCACCACGCGACCGTCTCCCGCTCCAGGTCCGCCAGCGGCACGACCTTGTTGACGAGCCCCATGTCGAGCGCCTGCTGGGCGTCGTACTGCTCACAGAGGAACCAGATCTCGCGCGCCTTCTTCTGCCCGACGATCCGAGCCAGCAAACCGGCGCCGTATCCACCGTCGAAGCTGCCGACGCGGGGCCCCGTCTGGCCGAATCGCGCGTTGTCGGCGGCGATCGTCAGGTCGCAGACGACGTGCAGCACGTGACCGCCCCCGATCGCGTATCCCGCGACCATCGCGATCACGGGCTTGGGGAGGCGCCTGATCTGCACCTGGAGGTCGAGCACGTTGAGCCTGCCCGTGCCCTTCGGGTCGATGTAGCCGTCGTCGCCCCTGACGCGCTGGTCACCGCCGGAGCAGAACGCTTCCGTGCCCGCGCCGGTGAGGATGATCACCCCGACGCTCGGATCGTCGCGCGCGACCTCGAACGCTTTCGCCATCTCGAAGACGGTCGTCGGACGGAAGGCATTGCGGACCTCGGGGCGGTTGATCGTGATCCTGGCGATGCCGTCCCATGTGTCGTAGAGGATGTCCTCGTACTCGCCGGACCGGACCCAGCCGCGCTTCCGCTGATCTTTCAAGTCATCACTCCTAGAGCGATCACTAGCACCATGGCAGATGCTACGCCGCCCAGGCGATTGGCGCGCGCTAAGCGCGCTGGCGAGGTCTCCGGCGCGGAAAGAGGCGGACGATCTTGGCGTAGTCGTCCGGCGTGTCGATATCGTCTGGCCGGCCCGGCGCGGGCACCACGTCGAGCAGCTCGGGCCGGCCGTGCAGCACCTGGCGCGCGCCCGCGTCGCCTTTCAACGCGAACAGCTCGCCCCACAGTGCTCGGGAGAGGATCACCGGCGGCGCCCAACCGTCGTCGCCGCTCGACACCGCGACGGCCGGGCGAGACCCCTCGCGCCGCCACGCCCTCAGCAGCGTGGCCACGGTGCGCGAGCCGACCAGCGGTTGGTCGCCGAGCAGCACCATCGCGCCCTCTATCTCCTGCCGCAGGGCGCGCAATCCCACCTGCAATGAGGAGGCCATGCCGGTGTGCGCCTTGGCGTTGAAGATCAGCTCCGCCCTACCGTCGATCGCGCGCCGCACGTCTTCCTCGGCGTAGACGACGACGGTCTGATGGCAGCCGCCCTCGGAAGCGGCCTCGAGCACGTGCCTGACCATCGGAACGCCGTCGATGTCGAGCAGGAGCTTTTGCGAGCCGGGCATGCGCGAGCTCTTGCCGGCGGCGAGGACAATTCCGCCGACCGGCAGCAGCGCTGCGGCCAGGCGCTCGAACGGAGGCCGTGCCGCACGGATCCATTCGACCTCGATGCCCGCTCGGATCGCGACCTCGGCAAAATCGCGGAGGCGTCCGCTGTCGCCATCGACGAGCAGCAGGCGACGTCCGACGAGGGGCGAGATGTCCGGCACCTGCTCCGGCAACCCGACCACGGCAACCGACCGGCAGTCGCTTCGCGACGTGATGTGCTGCAGCCCTGCGTCGAGGTCCCGGCCGCGCACGACCATCGAGTGCGGGCCCTCTGGCTCGCGATACGTGCGGCCTCGGATCGCGAGGTCGAGGTCGCCCATGACGAACACAGACAAAGCCCGGTCAGCATGCCAGATGGGACCGGAATTACTCTCTCCTGAATGGCCATTCTTGGGGCTCATGTCGACTCGTCGGGCGGACTCCACCTGGCCTTTGAGCGCGCGAGGGCGATGGGGGCGGAGGCCATACAGGTCCACCCTACTCCCCCCGGCTTTTGGGGGTCTCCGAAGCTCGACGAGACGCGAATCGCGACATTCAAAGAGGCGGCGGCGAAGCACGGACGTCCGCCGTTCTACTTTCACGCCGTCTACCTGATCAACCTGGCGGGCGATGACCCGACCCTGCGCCAGCGCTCGGAAAGCACCCTCGCGGGCTACCTCAAGGCGGCCGACGAGCTGGGGGTCGACGGCGTGATCTTTCACACGGGTTCGCACAAGGGCGCGGGCTTCGAGGCGCGGCTGCCCTCGATCACCGAGCACCTGAGACACGTCCTGGAAAGGGCCGACCCGAGATCGGCACGACTGCTGATCGAAAACAACGCAGGCCTCGGTGGCTGCGTGGGGGCGAGATTCGAAGAGATCGCCCAGATGCTCAGCGCGCTCGACGGCGACCGCCGAGTCTCGGTTTGCTTTGACACGTGCCACGCCTTCGCGTCGGGCTACGACGAGCGCAACGCGGCAGAGGTGAAGAAAACGATCGACGAGCTGGACCGCGTGGTGGGACTGAAGCGCGTGGAGGTCATCCACTGCAACGACTCCGTGACGGGCCTGGGCTCGAACCGTGACCGCCACGCCAACATCGGGACCGGCCAGATCGGGGAGGAGGGCTTCCGGGCCCTGCTTCATGAGCCCAGACTCGCGAAGCTCCCTTTCATCCTGGAAGTGCCGGGCGCGGGTGGCGGGCCCGACGCCGAGCAGGTTGCCGTACTACGCCGGCTGGCCGCGTAACCGGCTTCTAGGCTGCGTCAGAGGCGGTGTCGGCGTCGTCATCGACCAGGTGGATGGGCCGGCGGCGCGGCGGGCGGCGCATGGCAAGGCCGGCGAGCAGCCAGACCCGCGCCCTGAGCATGGCCAGCAGGGCGAGCACGCTGTTCAACGACGTGTCGCCGTAGAGCCGCCTGTTCTCGGCCTCGCGCTGGATGTCCTTCAGCCGCTGCCACATCACGTCCTCGTCCACATACGGGTTCATTTCCGACCTCCTAACCAGTTAAGCCCTAATGACAGTTATTATAACCGATGTTGCGGCTTTTATAGTTATGGGTAAACTGAATTCCGATGTCTGAACGGGAAACGGCAACCGGCGAGCTGGGCTTGATCCAGGCGTTCGTCAACACGCTCGACATGGTGCCCCGGAACGAGGAGCTCACCGACCCAAACAGCCTCAAAGGGTGGCTGGTGGCAAGAAACCTGATCGACGCCTCCCAGCCGGTCGACGAAGCCGACCTTCGCAACGCGCACGCGGTCCGGGAGGCGATGCGGGCTGTGATCGGCGGCAGGTCCGGCTACCCGATCTACCCCGTGGAGCTGGCGACATTGAACGAGGCCGCCAGCGCCAGCCGGCTGCGCATGCGCTTCGCGCCCGACGGCAGGGCCCGGCTCGAGCCCGAGCTGTCAGGGGCGGTCGGCGCGATCGGCCGCCTCGTGGCGGCGTTCTACGCGGCGATGCAGGACCAGGACTGGGAGCGGCTCAAGCTGTGCAACTCGGACGCCTGCCGCTGGGTGTTCTACGACCGCTCCAAGAACCACTCGAGCCGCTGGTGCACCATGGCGTCCTGCGGCAACCGGGAGAAGGCGCGCCGCTTCAGACGGAAAGGAACGGCCGCTTCCGCACCAGCTCGGGGCTGAACCGCTGGGTCAGCTGGACCAGGCGGTCATAAGCGACCAGGGCACGCAGCTGGACGCTTCGCGGGCTCCCGTCAAGCGGCACGATCTTGATCCGGCCGAACCCAACGCCCCACGATCCGGGTTTCTTGAGCTCGATCTGCCTGATCTGGTCTCTGGCCAGGTCGAAGTCTTTCACGCGATCCAGCTCCGAGATCACCTTCGCGTTCTCCTCTTCAGAGAGGGTGGGCATCAACTCGCCCTCTATGTAGCCGGCCATCGTGCCCGTGAGCTCGGAGCCCCCGTGACTGCCGGGATCGACACCGATGAGCCTTGCCGTCGTGAAGTAGAACCCGTAGCCGACCCGCACGCCCAATGGACCTCGGGAAAGAAGGCCGCTCATGAACCCGCCGATGAACGTTTCGCTCAAGCGCGGGCGGCGCGCATCGACACGCCCGACCCACCGAAGCGAACCGCGGTGATCTCGGCCAGGATGCCAAGCGCGGTCTCCTCCGCCCCGCGGCCACCGAGGTCAAGCCCGATGGGGCCGTGCACAGCGGACAGCTGCTCCTCGGTGAAGCCCTCGCGACGGAGCGCATCGAACCGGTTCTGGTTGGTCTTGCGGCTGCCGATTGCGCCGATGTAGCCGGGCTGCTGCTTCAGCACCGAACGCAGCGCGGGGAGATCGAACTTCGGGTCGTGCGTGAGGATGACGATGTAGGTCGAGCGGTCGACCGCCAGGCTGGCCATCGCTTCGTCCGGCCAGGCCACGATCAGCTCATCGGCTTCGGGAAACCTCTCCTTCGTCGCAAACTTCGCGCGGGCGTCGATCACTGTCACGCGATAGCCCATCAACTTCGCCAGGCGATGCAGCGGGATCGCGATGTGGATCGCCCCGATGATGACGAGGTGCGCGGGCCGGCGGAAAGGCTCGATGAAAAGATCGCCATCACGCCGGGCAAGTTCTGACCCTGGTGGCGTGCCCTCGACCAGCTCGGCCTCGCCGTTCACCAGGTTCGTGCGCAACGTTGCGGGCTCGTTGCGGTTCAGCATCCCGACGAGCCGCCTCTGCACCCCGCCCAGCGGTTGGATGAAGACTTCGATATGACCGCCACATGCGAGCCCCACTTCGAAGGCCACATCGTCCGCCACCCCATATGCCGCGATCCTCGGAGTGCCTGACTTCAGCACCTTCTGCGCCTCGTCGAAAACAGCGCCTTCGATGCATCCATTGGAGACCGACCCCGCCATCTTGCCCGAGCGGGTGACCAGCATCTTGGAGCCCAGGGGGCGCGGACTCGAGCCCCACGTCTCTATGACCGTAGCGAGTGCGATGTCCTCTCGGCCGCCGATCCATTCGTTCAGCTTGTTGAGGACCTCCCTCATCTGGAGCTCCTGCTGTCCAACCCAGCCAGCAGTCTGCCGAGGTCATCAAGTGCTTCTACGTTGTGCGCGGCGAGAAAGTCGTCGCAGTACGGCAGCGCCGCGGCCATGCCTCGCGTCAGGGGCTCATATCCCTCCGAGCCGAGCAGCGGGTTGAGCCAGATCAGCCTGTGGGCGGGCCGGCACAGGGTGACAAGCCCGGCGCGGAG
>JACXTT010002030.1_pt1 | contig 32671 bp, 33 predicted proteins | sample 9270951 | NCBI WGS metagenome assembly JACXTT01 (sample SAMN15532306, study PRJNA645909) | rock metagenome | isolation source: weathered quartz diorite | place: Puerto Rico | collected 2017-06-21
CCAAATGGCACGGCGCGCGCCAGATCGGGAACGCCGTTCCCCCTCCTCTTGCCCGCGCGATCGCCGGCTCGGTCGCCAACGCCCTCGGCCTTCGGCCCGACCGACCCGCGCAGTCGGTCAATCTGGGCGATACCGCGTTGCTCTACATGGAAATGTCCGAAGCTGCGGACCACTTCGGCGTCGCGCCGCCGATCAGCCGTCGTGATCGCAAGAGCGGAGCGAAGAAAAGAAAGCAACACGAGATCGAGGAAGCGCGTAGGTACCTAAAAGTCGCTCATGGCTAAGAGTCCTAAGAAAGTTAAGAAAACGGCAGCTTACGCGTCGATCATCGAAAAGATATTTTTCGATCACTACACACCGGGGACCGACGACTTCGAATTCCAACGCGAGGAGATCGAAGAAGCTGTGCCTGCGCTACTTGTCAAGAAACCCAAGAACTTGGGCGACGTGATTTACACGTTCCGCTATCGCAAAAAGCTCCCGAAAAACGTTCTCGACACGCAACCCGCAGGGAAGCATTGGCTCATATTAGGCGCTGGCGACGCTCGCTATCGATTCAGGTTGAGTAATCTAGCTTACATCGAGCCGACGCCAGGGTTGCTGGTTCGCAAGGTTCCGGATGCGACACCCGAGATCATCGGGCATTATGCGTTCACCGACGAGCAGGCGCTACTCGCCAAGATTCGATATAATCGATTGATCGATACTTTTCTTGGAATCACAGCTTATTCTCTGCAAAGCCATCTCCGAACCAAAATTCTCAATTACGGCCAGATCGAAATCGATGAGCTATACGTTGGCATCGATACGCGCGGGACGCAGTACGTCGTGCCCGTGCAAGCCAAGGGCGGAACCGATATTTTAGGGGTCATTCAGACGATCCAAGATACAGTATTTTGTCAAGAGGAGCCTCGTTACATGCATTCGATTCCGCGCCCCGTTTCGGCGCAATTTATGGCCGACGACGTGATTGCCTTGTTCGAACTGCATTTCGACGGGAACGACGTTTCGATCATTCAAGAACGTCATTATCGCCTGACCGAGGCGAAGAGCATTACCGACAAAGACCTTGCAGCCTATTGCAAGGGCGACTCGTGAGAGCTTTCGGGAGAAGCGTCTGAACCCGTTGCTCGACCAATCTTACATCAAACGTCCCGTCCGACAACGGCCTTGGGCCATCGAGGCGCCGCCGCCGCCCGATTTGGATCGGACAAAAAAAATCGATCAATCTTACGTGCTTGAAGGTGCGAGCGTGTCTTCGGGCGTGTAAGGTTTTGGGCCGCAACCTTACCAAAATGTTTCACGTGAAACATTTCTAGAATGGTTCTAACCTGTCGGCAGCAACCTCGTTTGTGGGTTTGTGGCGGTCTTGCGCCGTCGCCCGCCGGCCACCCATCCGGCGGGCGCAACCGGACAGTGGAAACGAAACCGTGCGATCCTTGATCTAATGCACAGGACACGCTATGGTTTACTGTCCAAAGAACTACTTACACTTGGATCATTGCCAAGGTTTTTAGGGAGGTATCGAAATGAGGACGCATACGCGGTTTATTTTGACTGTCACTGGCCTATCCGCACTGGCCACTCTCGGCATGACCGGGCCTGTCCAAGCCACGAAAGCGGCGTCATGGACATGCAGCGAGTTCATTCAGACCCCTGATAATGCAAAGGCGAACGTGGTTTATTTCCAGGCAGGCCTGCACAAGGCGGACAAGCTCACTTCCGGCGATGTCACCGGCAAGGATTTCAAAAAGCCGGTGAAAATGAAGGAGCTTGTCGACATTTGCCGCAAGGATCAATCGCAAAGCCTCTGGGATGCCCTCGCCAAGCATTTTTATTGGCGGGCTATGGAACTTCCGTAAGCCGTGGTGACACGATAAACCGAGCATGATCGCGTCGCGGCGGTCATGCTTGCATCACTCTGATCGGCCGCCTGAATTGAGCTGAGGGGTCCGCGCCTTCAGGCCAGTGCGATTTCCGTTTGCTTTCTAACTTAGAAAGTTCTGCGGCGTGGAATTTCCTTTTCCCGTTCTTCTTTGCGATACCGGCGGAACGAATGCCCGGTTTTCCTTGGTTCGGACGAAAGACGCGCGGCCTGAACATGGCATCGACCTAAAGACCCATAATTTTCCGGCGTTCGAAGATGCTCTGAGCGCGGCTCTGTCAAGTCTTGACGCAAAGCCGCGCGCGTTGATCGTCTGTGCGGCGGGACCGGTCGAGGGACGCGCCGTCAAATTGACCAATGCGGATTGGACAATCGACGGCGCCGAGATTGCTGTGAAGGCGGATCTCGATCAGGGCCTGCTCCTAAACGATTTTGAGGCCCAGGCTTACAGTTTGCCATTCCTTGAGCCCGCCTGGACGCAGCCGATCGGCCCGTCGATTGCGCTAATGTCAGGCACAGAGCTCATATTGGGATTAGGGACAGGTCTTGGGGCGGCCGCTTTGTTCAATATCGTGGGCCGCTTCTTTGCTCTTTCGAGCGAGGCGGGGCATATGGATTTTGGACCTCTCGGCGCCGAAGAAAGCGCTTTCTGGGCTTGCCTGGATAAAGGCCCGCTTGGCAGAGTGTGCGCCGAAACTGTCCTCTCTGGTCCGGGCCTCCTGCGGCTCCACCTCGCGCGATGCGCGGCACAGGGTGTTGCAACTGCCATCGCTAACGAGATAGCGCTCATTGACGAGGCCAGGAAGGATCCGGGCGGCGCGGAGGCAGCGACTCTGCGGCTTTGCTGGAGTCTCGCCGCGCGTTTTGCGGGCGACCTCGCGCTTGCTTTTCTCGCCAAAGGCGGCGTCACTTTGGCAGGTGGGATCTTGCCAAGGATCGTGGAATTTTGCGATCCGGCGCTTTTTCGCGCGGCATTCGAAAACAAGGCGCCTTACAGCGAGTTGCTGCGCGGCATCGGCACCAGGCTGGTCGTCGCCGAGAATACCGTCTTCGCCGGCATGGCCGCGATTGCAGCCGCGCCCCAAGATTTTGCCATCGATTACGCCCGCCGAGCCTGGCGACAGGCGTTGCCGATCTCCGTAGGTCGAATCTGAGCTCGCCCGTTTAACGGCTGGCTACTTGCGAGGCACGCAACCGTCTTTCGGGTTGCCGCACTTGCAGGAACGCGAAGGCGCACCACTCTCGCTTACTTCGGCGCGAGCACCATGACCATCTGGCGGCCTTCGATCGACGGTTCGATTTCGACCTTGGCGATATTGGCGATTTCGGATTTCACCCTGTCGAGAAGCCGCATTCCCAAATCTTGATGCGCCATTTCGCGGCCCCGGAACCGCAAGGTAACTTTCACCTTGTCGCCCTCCTCGAAAAACCGGCGGACGGCTCTCATCTTGACGCCGTAATCATGGTCGTCAATTCCCGGACGCAACTTGATTTCCTTGACTTCGACGATCTTCTGCTTTTTTCGCGCTTCCGCGGATTTCTTCTGTTCCAGAAAGCGAAATTTGCCGTAATCTAAAATTTTGCAGACGGGGGGGCTTGCCGCGGGAACGATTTCGACGAGATCAAGTCCAGATTCTTCGGCCGTCTGCTGGGCTTCGTTAATGCCGACAATGCCGCGATTGCGGCCCTCGGCGTCGATCAATTGTACTTCTTGGACACGGATTTCATGGTTTATACGCAGCCCGTCTTTCTGCGGGGCGGGGGCGGCTTTCATTGGGCGTCGAATGGCAAAATCTCCTTTGGTCGATGAATCGAACCTCGCTTCTGCCGCGAATCGCGGGTGCGCGTCGCGGCGAGGAGCGGACCCGAACGAAACATCGGTTGATTAGGCCGTTCTGTCAATGACCCGTTAGCGGCCAGCGAAAAATGGGAGCCCTGGGTCATGTCACCCCACCGCGCCGCACATCACCATAGGCCTTGAGGATTTCGGCGCACATGCGCGTGGCCGAATAGCGCGTTTCGACATGCGCGATAGCACGCGATGCGAGGTTGCTCCAGCCGGTAGGACCAAGCATTAATACATTGGCGATCGTTAGGGCCAGCGCCGGCGCGTCGCCCGGCGGCACCAGAAAGCCCGTGCGGGAGGATTCCATCGCCACCGGCGGCGCGAGGATGATCTCTGGGGCCGCCCCCAAATTGGCGGCAATGACTGGCGTTCCCATCGCCTGGGCTTGGATTGCGGCCTCTCCAAAGGCGCGCGGGCTGGTCGCAGGAATGACGACGATCGTAGCCGCGAGAAGCGCCGCCGGCATATCGCCGTGACTGGAACGGTAGGCGATGCCTTGCAGGCCTCCCCGCGCAATGGCACGGTCGATGTCGCGTCCGCGCGCGGCGGTATCCCGGTTGCCGCTAGAAAGGATAAATTTTACGCCCGAAAGCCCGCTTCGCGACAAGAGCCGCGCGGCCTCAACCAAAATATTGTGGCCGCTGCCCGGGCAGATTGGGGCCGGTATCAGCACAACCTGCTCATGCGGAGCGACTTTCCACTGCCGCCGGACTTCTTCGACCCGGGCGGGCGCGACAGCGCTTGGCGCAAATACCAGGCAGTCGATGCCCCGGGGAATAACGCGGATTTTTCCGGCGTTTTGCGGGCAGTGCTTTGCAGCCAGGCCTGCCGCGAAGTTTGACTCGGCGAGAACGAGGTCGCCCCGCGTGAGCACCGAATTATAGCGCGCCGCAATCGCGTTGCGGCCTTCGTAGCCAGGGCCAAAGCAAGTCACCAAAGCAGTCTTCGTCAGCTTTGTGGCGCCATAGGCGATCCAGCCAAACGCCGGCGAGCGCACATGCACGATATCGGCGCGCTCCGCTTCGATGAGGCGGGCAAGACGCCGCACGCTCAAGGCCATGGTTAGCGGATTATTGCTGCGTGCGGGCAATGGCAAAAATATTCCGCCCTTGGCCTGCAACTCGCCCTTCAGCCGGTCCGTACATGCAACAAGCGCGCGCGCTCCCACGGCACTCAGCGCCGCCGCGACGGCGATTGCCGCCCGGGACGAAGGCGTGACCTCATCCCCGGGAACAATTTGCAGGACCGTGACCTTGTGCAGGGGATGCAGGGCCCGGTTTTGGAAAGGCAAGCTCGTAATTGGCGGCATGGGACGTGTTGGCGCTGCAGAAACCGCAAGCCAAGACGAAACTCGTTAATTTTTGGCAACTTTACAGCGAGCAAGGCGATGAAACAGAATTGCACGGAAGCCGAGTTTGAAGTCGACCGGATCACTCCCCGGTATCTTGCCGTCGAAGGCGGTTCGTCAACCCGGCGCATCGCCTATCAGCGCCGCGCCGCCAGAACAGGATCGCCCCGGCCCGGCATCGTTTGGCTCGGCGGCATCAAATCCTACATGAACGGGGTCAAGGCGTCGCACTTGGATCGCTATGCCGCGAAAACGGGACGCGCTTTTTTGCGCTTCGATTTTTCGGGTCATGGCCTGTCGGAGGGCTCCCTTGAAGCAGGCACGATCGGCATGTGGCTCGAAGAAAGCCTTGCCGCCATTCGCGCATTGACCAAAGGCCCGCAGATTCTTGTTGGCGCGTCGATGGGCGGCTGGCTTGCACTTCTCGCCGCGCGGGCTATGCATGAAAGCGGCGAAGGCGAACGGCTAAAGGGTCTCGTTCTCCTTGCTCCCGCAGTCGATTTCACCGAGGTGCTGATTTATGAAAAAATGCCGCCTTCCGCCCGCGCCGAGCTCCTCGAAAACGGCGTCTGGTTTCGCCCTTCGGCTCATTTATCGGAGCGTCATGCGATCACCAGGCTGTTGATCGAGGAAGGCCGCAATCATCTTCTCTTCGGCAGCGACTTTCACGTCCACGCTCCCGTCCATATCTTGCAAGGCATGCAGGATGAAAGTGTGCCGTGGTCCCATGCGATGACCTTGGCCGAGAAGATCACCCCGGACCCGGTAAGCCTGACCCTTGTCAAAAATGGCGATCACCACCTCGCGCGCGAGGAGGATTTGGCGAGCTTTACTGCAGCGATTGAAGCGATGGGGTGAAGGCTTAGTTGTGCGGCAAACAGCCAATCCTGCGTGTCTGTCGTCAGCACAGAAGGCAAATAATCCATAAATTTGGAAAATTCTCGCCACGTTTGATGAACCTCTGACGCGTGCGGGCTATAACTACCACTATTGCGGCATTGGCGTTCTCGGCTTCGCTACAACGCGGCCATCGAGGGAATGGGATAGCGCATTTTCTGAGGCGCAGAGCTAGTCTAGGTCAATCCGATTCGCGGAAGTCCGGCATGCGGTTGCCGATGAACATGCGCGGCGCCGCCGCGGCATAGGCGGACGCAACCTGGAACGCGGTCAGATCCTCATAGGATCGCGCGGCCACCTGCATGCCGGTGGGCACGTGGTTGTCGGCAAGGCCGGTCGGAACGTTCACGACCGGTATAGAGTACATCAGGTTGAAAGGCATCGTCATCACCCACCCCAACAGAGGATCGACCTCTTTGCCGTCGACCAGCAGCTTCGAAACAGTGAAGTCGAAATCCGCTGGCACCCGGGTGGTGGTCGTGGCCGGGCAGACAAAGGCACGAAAGCCCTTGTCGAACAACCCATCGTATGTTTCGAAAAGATCGCCGGCGTAACGCTGGGCTTCGACCAGCTGGCGCGGACCGGCATCGGAGTTGAGCAGCTTGATGAAATAGCGGCCGTAGGTGGTATGCTCTTCCGGCCGGTTCATGCCCTTGATCTCCAGCAGAAATTCGCCCATTCCGGTTGACATCAGCGCCTTCAGGAGAGCGAGGCACACCTCCTGAAAGTTCCAGGCAAGCGGCACTTCCTGCAGGATGGCTCCCTGGCTCTCCAAAAGCTGCAGCGCCATTTCCGTGTTGCGGCGCACGTCGGGCTCGAGAACCGCCCAGCCTTGGTTCAGGCTGTAGGCGATCTTCATGCCGTCAATGCCGGCATAGCTGGTTGGATATTCGATCTGCGGACGCCATGCGCTGAGCTGGCGCGAATGCGGACCGTTGATGGCCCGCGCCATCAAAGCGAGGTCCGCTAGGGTGCGCGCCATCGGGCCGCCCGCCCCTTGCGGCATGACCTCCCCGCCCGGTTCGGATGGCACGCGCCCATGCGGGGGCTTAAAGCCATAGACGCCATTCAAACTCGCAGGAATACGGATCGAGCCGCCCATGTCGCTGCCGGTTGCAAGTGTCGCGAGCCCGGCCGCGAGCGACGCGCCGGCACCTCCAGACGACCCGCCCGGGGTGATGCGGAGGTTCCAGGGATTGCGAGTGACGCCCCACAGTTTCGACCAGGTTTCAGGGATAAAATAAAACTCGGGCGCGGTGGTTTGCGCGTGCATTACGGCGCCTGCCGCGAGCAACTTGTCGACGACCGGGGTATTGTGGGTGGCGCGGTGGTCCTTCATTAGGACCGAGCCGGATGTGACATACCACCCGGCGATCGCATCCTCGTCCTTGAGAGATGTCGGGATGCCCTCGAGAGGGCGCGCCTCGCCCTTCATCCAGCGCGCTTCCGATGCGCGCGCCGCGGCCATCGCGCCATCGAAATACGTGTGGGTGAAACAGTTCACCTGAGCGTTGACCCGCTCGGCGCGGGCGATTTGCGCCTTCAATACCTCGACGGGTGAGAGCTTGCGATCCCTGAAATGGTCGAGCAGATCGGCAGCCGACATGTAGCAGAGGTCGTCATCACGCATTTCTTTGCTCCATTCGACTTCTCCCCTCGCGCCTCTAGCCTAACTTCGAACTAGCTTCTTCCTATGTATCGATCGTCACTCCGTCGCCGGGGCGGAGCGTGCCGCCTTGGACGATCTTGGCATAGACGCCGCAGTCGATATGGCCCCAGCCGGACCGAAGGGTCTGGACCACATCCATGTCGCGTTGTCCGCCGCCCGGCGCGACGCCGGTCGCGGCGCAACGGTCGATTTTCTTGAGCACCTTAAGGCGCGCATTGCCAATGCAAAGTTGCTTGCCGACGAGCGCGAATTCCCCCCAGGCCTCCAAACCATCTAAATAGACATTGGCGCGGATGCGCAGTGGATCGACCGTCCGGCCGATCTCAGCACCAATTGCCCGAATCGAGGCAAGATTGCCGAGAGATACAAAACCCGATTTCGAATCCGTGAATCGAAAGTTCTGCGGCGCCTTGATGAGACGCACGGCTCCGCGTAATTCGCCGGCACAAAAATCGTCAAAGAACCTCTCGATGGCGGCACGGCCGGCGCCGGTACCCAGATCTCCCTTTGCGATCTCTTTTCCTTGGGAAGCTATCGTGAGGATTCCGCTCGCATCGTCGTAGCGCGTTTCGAGAGAGGCCAGACGCGCATTGCGCATCAGCATCAAAAATTTGATCTTGGGCTGATGGACGGGCGCATCGGCGTCGAAGCCGGAGGGGCCGTTCTCCAGGGCGAACAGGCGATCGCCCGGAAAATAGCCGTTGCTCTCGAGCTTTGCGCATTCGAGTTTTTGCGGCGAAAGCCCTTTGACGGGGTAGCGGTAAAGAGCGTCGATATGCATCAAGAATCCATCAAAGCCCGCCTTGCGATGGCGCGTCATGTGGTCAATCTACTGCAGTTCCAAAGTGGGGCCAACAAGTGGACATGCGCTGCCTTTGTTATATTCGACGCATAGGGTGCCGCCGTTCTTGCTGGCTGGCTCACCGGAGTTTATGACTTTTTGCCCGGCAACCGCAGCCAGGCGGACGCAAGCGGGGTAGCCTCGTGACGGCCATTTCGATTCAGTCGCAAGTCGCGCATGGCCACGTCGGAAACAGCGCGGCCGCTTTTGCGTTGCAGCTCCTTGGCATCGAGGTCGCGGCGGTGCCGACGGTGCTTTTTAGCAATCATCCGCGCTATTCTTCGGTTCATGAAAGGTGCTCGACGCCGCATTGGTGCGGGACCTGCTCGCCGGCGTTGAACAGCGCGGGCTCGTCGACAATTGTAAAATATTGATTTCAGGCTATTTGGGCTCGCCCGAGAACGCTGCCGCGGTGAGCAAATTCGTCGCCAAAGCGAAAGCAAAAAATCCAAAACTGCTTTACCTTTGCGACCCGGTCATGGGCGACGCCGGCACGGGGTTTTATGTCGGCGAGGAGTTGCGGACCTGCTTTGCGAAAAATCTTGTGCCGGTGGCGGATATTTTGACGCCCAACCAATTCGAGCTGGAAAGTCTTGTGGGACGCAAGCCCGCGACGCTCGAAGAGATTGCCTCCGCGGCGGCGCGCGGGTTTGGGCCATCGACGGTCGCCGTCACGGGCGTGCGTGTTGAAGAAACCCCGCCGGACGTGGTTCAGACCTTGGCGGTCGAACCAGCGGCTGCCTGGGCGATCGCGACACCAAAACTTGCCTGCAGCCCCTCGGGAACCGGCGATCTTTTCGCCGCGCTCTTTGCCGCCGCGCTCGTGCAGGGGTTAGCAACGATGGCCGCGCTCGAACAGGCGGTCTCAGGGGTTTACGCGGTTCTCGAGGAAACCATTAACCGCGGCTCTTACGAGATGGCGCTCGTTCCTGCGGTGGCGCGCCTATTGCGCCCCAGACGCCGGTTTACCGCGTTACCCATTTCGCCGCGCACCGGAAGCCGCGGCGCAGGAAAGGCCCTTAGCCGTTTCTCATGGACGCACTGTTCCATTGGGCCGGAATCTGCCCTATTCAATCGGGATAGCCGGGCGTCGCGAATTCCAAAACAGGACGTGGACGGCCGGGAACGCTGAACGGCCCGGGCAGCACCTCGTTGCCGAATGCCGACCTCAGGAAATTCTGATCCGGAGTCTGGTGGAAGACGGTGTTCATCGTTACATAGTTGGACATGCTGCCCACGGGAACAACGGGTCCGGGATCGAGGAAGCTGCGCTTGTTGACGGTGAGCGGCGGCCTCTCGTTGCTGTAGCGGGCAACAACCGGCCGGTGATTGCGTGGGGTGCGGTAAGTTTGTGCATCGGCGGATGTCATGCAGCCTATCATGGCAGCGGCGAGGACAATCGACGTTTTATAGTTCATCATGTTGATACTCCGCGGTTCTTTGGCATTAACGTAATGGCCACGGTTTGGTTGCATCCCCAGACCTATATTTATTCAAGGCCGGCCCCGCGCAGCCTAGGGCGGCTCTTTATTCGCCCGCGGCGCGTCCGCCTCGCTGTAAGGCGCCGGACCTTGGCAGGCGGAAACGCCTGTTGTCTCATGAGCCGCGAAGTACCAGATCAGCCGCTCGTCTTCAGGCGATGCTGCGAGCTCGAGCCTGTCGATGAGGCAGGCGAGCTGAGCTTTTGTTAGGAAGGAGGGTGCAGGTTTCTCGGCGCCGCAGGCAAAACCGGCAATGCGGAGGTCTGGCGCCGTGGCGCTGAAGCGAAAGCCCAGGCATTCCCTGGCGGGCCTGCCGCCCTGAGCCAACCCGAGTTCCGCAACTTCGAAATCGCCAAATTTTGTCGCCATGGCGCCCGGCTGCGTCAAACGAGTGATGGCCTGTCCCGATTCTGCGGCGCGGCGCGCAAGCTCGACGAAAAAAGATTGCTTTGGAACCGTTTCGCTACCCGGGCGGTAAATGACGAGGCGGAATTTTGGGGCCGCATCCTTTGCGCCGCCGAGCTCCAAAATATCCTGCCGGCCGCCGCCGGTCCGGTGCTGCATTGCTCTATAGCCGGACCGCGTTTCCTCTCCGAATACCGGCGCATCAAGCCGAAAGACCTCGGCTGGACCCAAAATTTCGGTCCAGATTGGCAGCGGCGCGGTTGCTAGCGATTTGCGAGGCTGAGCGCCATCCCACCATGCCGCGAACTGGAGCAGACAAAGCAAACCGGCACTCCAGACGGCAATTCGCCACTTCAACCGGCGAATTAAGCGAGGCCGGGACCAGGGCAGGCGTGCTCGCCCGCCTGTTAGGCCGCGGGTAGTTTCCGTCTCGGCCAGAGCAGAAACAAGCATCATGCACCCTTGCGCCGGCTGGGCAGCGCATATTTGAGCGCGACCATTTACCGCCCCAAAACTGTCGCGAAGGTTACCGGGCAAGTGGCGGTTGCAAACAATGTCAATTCCCGGTTTATGGAGGCGTCCGTAATTAACTATTTGCCTGGCAGGCTGACGCTGCGCGCCGCGTGCTTATTGCTCCTTGCGCTGTTGCGGCACCAGTTTCATTGCCGGGAATGTGAATGGAGAGAGAGATGGCTTTTAAGGTTGCCGTTGCCGGCGCGACAGGAAATGTCGGGCGGGAAATGCTCAATATCCTTGCTGAGCGGCAGTTTCCCGCGGGCGAGGTCGTGGCGCTCGCATCGCCGCGCTCGCTCGGGACAGAAATCTCTTTCGGTGACAAGACTTTAAAATGCAAAGCGCTTGAACATTTTGATTTCACCGGCACAGATATTTGCTTGATGTCGGCGGGCGGCGCGGTCTCGAAAGAATGGGCGCCAAAAATTGCCGCCCAAGGCTGCGTCGTCATCGATAATTCCTCGGCCTGGCGCTACGATGCCAACGTTCCTTTGATCGTGCCTGAGGTAAATGCGGATGCGATTACCGGCTTTTCCGCGCGCAACATCATTGCAAATCCGAATTGTTCGACGGCCCAGCTTGTGGTTGCGCTAAAGCCGCTGCACGATAAGGCGGCCATTCGCCGCGTTGTCGTCGCAACCTATCAGTCGGTCTCGGGCGCTGGTAAGGAAGCCATGGACGAGCTCTTCGCCCAGACACGCGCGATCTTTGTCTCCGCTGACGTCGAAACCAAAAAATTTCCGAAGCGCATTGCGTTCAATTTGATCCCCGAGATCGACGTTTTCATGGAGGACGGATGCACCAAGGAAGAATGGAAAATGATGGTGGAGACGAAGAAGATTCTCGATCCCGCCATCAAGCTTACCGCCACCTGTGTGCGCGTGCCCGTCTTCATCGGCCATTCGGAGGCGGTCAATATCGAGTTCGCTCGACCGATCAGCGCCGACGAGGCGCGCGCGATTCTGTGCGAGGCTCCGGGTTGCCTGGTGATCGACAAGCGCGAGCCTGGCGGTTCGATCACGCCGCATGAGGCGGCGGGCGAGGACGCGACCTATATCTCCCGCATCCGCGAGGATCCGACGGTCGAAAACGGCCTCTCGCTTTGGGTTGTCGCCGACAATTTGCGCAAGGGCGCGGCGCTTAATGCGGTTCAGATTGCGGAAGTTTTGATCAATCGCAAATTGATTGCGCCGAAGAAACGAGCCGCCTGAGTGCGGTTCAAGAGTTACAGGGTGCGTGCGGGGGAGGGGCCCGAGCTGGACCTATTGTGTGGCTCCCGTTTTGCCCGAGGCGGAGCGGCTTTCGAACCACGCCTCTATTTCCAGCATGGGCACGGATTCGTCATCTGGCCCCTCGATGGCGACGACCTCGTTCTCGCCCTGGGCCAAATTCCAAGCCTCTTCAAGCGCTTCTTCTTCCGTCGCGCATTCCCGGGATACCATCTCATGTTTCAACTCGTCATCGATATAGCGGACAATCCACCCCACGAGAAAACCCCTTCCTGCCGGTATTCCGACGCTTTCCACGCCGCCCGGCTGGCCGAGCCCTCCGATTTACGGCGGAGAAATGTTGCGCCGCGCAGGCTCTGTGCCTAACTTAGGGTGCGACGGAACGAACAGCCACGGCGCGGATGCAAGACCCATGAAAAATAAGAGCTGGAACAGGGAGCAGAAATGAAGTCAATGCCAAGGTACCGGATGTTACCATATGGATGACCGGACCGATAAGGCCAAGGTAAAGGCTGCCGGGGCCAAGGCAGAGGCACCGGACGTAACAGTGTTTCGCGGGAGACCTCCGCCCATCCCCGGCGGCAGAACCGCGCGGCCCGAAACCAAAGTCAAGCCCCGGTTGCGGGCGCGGCCGCTTGCCGTGCTCGGGCTCATGGCCCTGCTCGGCCTGGTTGCTTACCGGATTTCAACGGTAACCCAAGCGCCGAAGGGACCGGGAAAAGGCCAGCAAACCGCGCCGCAAGCGGTCGCAATAACGACGATCGGCACCGGCGACATAAGGGTCATCGTGAATGCCCTCGGGACGGTGACTCCGGTCGCGACCGTGACGGTGAAGAGCCAGGTCAACGGACAGCTTCTGAGCGTCGGTTTCAAGGAGGGTCAGAGCGTCAAGAAAGGCGATTTTCTCGCCCAGATCGATCCCCGGCCCTTTGACGCAGCGAAAGCCCAATTGGAAGGCCAGCTCACCAAGGATCAGGGCCTTCTCGATCAGGCGCGCAAGAATTTGTTGCGCTTTCAGACGCTCCTTAAGCAAGACTCGATTGCCCGCCAGCAGGCCGAGGACCAAGGTTTTCTCGTCAAGCAAGCCGAAGGATCGGTCCAATCGGACCAAGCCCAGATCGACGCGCAGAAGCTGAACTTGATTTATGCGCATATCGTTTCGCCCATCGATGGGCGCATCGGCCTTCGCATGGTCGATCCGGGCAATTATGTGCAGACCAGTGATGCCGGCCTTGCGGTCGTGACCCAGATGCATCCGATCTCGGTCATTTTCATCGTGCCGGAGGACGATATTCCGCCGATCATGGAGGCGATCCACGCCGGCAGGGCATTAGAAGTGACCGCTTATGACCGTGCGAATGTCACGGCGCTTTCGGCTGGCAGGGTTGTGTCGCTCGACAGCCAGATTGATCCAACGACCGGCACCGTAAAGTTGCGCGCGGATTTCGACAATCTCGACGACAAGCTCTTCCCGAACCAGTTTGTTAACGCGCGCCTGTTGATCAAGACATTGCGCGGCGCCATAACCGTGCCTTCGCGCGCGGTCCAATATGGCACGCCAGGAGCTTACGTCTACATCCTTGGTGCAGACGATACCGTATCGGTGCGCGTCATCGAGCTTGGGCCGCAGGACGGCGCCATGTTCGCCGTCAAATCAGGTCTTGCGCCGGGCGACAGGATCGTCGTCGACGGCACAGACCGCTTGCGCGAAGGAACGAATGTGTCGATTGCCGCCGTCGAGAGCTCGGACGGCGGCGCAACTGCGCGGCCAGCGGACAGCCGGCAACTTGATAAAAGCTCGCCAAAAAGCGAGCGAGAATCGCCTTTCGGGGAAATACCATGACGGAGGCCGAACCGGCGTTTCGCATTTGGCGAAGGCAATGAATCCGTCCCGCATTTTCATTCTACGGCCGGTCGCGACGACACTTCTCATGACGGCGATTATGCTCGCCGGGGGCGTTGCTTACCGCTTCCTGCCGCTTTCCGCCTTGCCCGAGGTGGACTATCCGACAATCGCGGTACAAACTTTTCTTCCCGGCGCCAGCCCGGAGGTGATGACATCTTCAGTAACGGCCCCGCTTGAGCGCCAGCTCGGGCAGATGGCCGGCCTTAACCAGATGACGTCGGAAAGTTCGGCCGGCGCATCTGTCATCACCTTGCAGTTCAGCCTGGACATCAGTCTCGATGTTGCCGAGCAGGAAGTTCAGGCTGCAATCAATACAGCCAACAATCTGTTGCCGAGCGGCCTTCCGACGCCGCCCGTTTACGCCAAAGTAAACCCCGCCGACGCGCCGGTGATGACGCTCGCAATCACATCCAAAACCTTGCCATTGACCGAAGTCGAAGACATCAGCGAAACGCGGCTCGCGCAAAAAATCTCGCAGCAGCCGGGCGTCGGTCTGGTGAGCATCAATGGGGGTCAGCGGCCAGCCGTCCGAATTAAATTCAATCCAGCGGCGCTTGCCGCTTATGGACTCAATATTGACGACCTTCGTACCACGATTGCCAACGGCACCGTCAATACGCCCAAGGGAAATTTCGACGGCCCAGCACAAGCCTCGACAATCAATGCCAACGACCAGATCGACAGCGCCGCCGGCTTTCGCTCCCTTGTTATCGCTTACCGGAATGGCCGGCCGGTTCGCCTCTCGGATGTCGGCAGCGCCGGCTCCGGGCCGGAAAATTCCAAACTCGCGGCCCTCGCCAACACCACTCCGGCAATCATCCTGAGCATCCGCCGCCAACCTGGATCGAATGTGATCGAAGTCGTGGATTCGATCAAACGGCTCTTGCCTTCGATCCTGGCAGGCCTTCCGCCGGCCATTGACGTTGAGGTGCTAAGCGATCGCACCGGAACCATTCGTGCTTCGGTGGCCGACGTCGAGTTTGAATTGGCCTTGGCCGTGGCACTCGTCATTGCAACAATTTTTTTGTTCCTCCGCACACTCCCGGCAACGATCATCCCGAGCCTTTCTGTGCCCTTGTCTCTCGTCGGCACATTTGCCGCGATGTATTTGTTTGGCTTTGGCCTCGACAATCTTTCGTTCATGGCGCTGACAATTGCGACCGGCTTTGTTGTCGATGATGCGATCGTCATGATCGAGAACATTACGCGCTATGTCGAAGCCGGAGATCCGCCGTTAGAGGCAGCGCTCAAAGGTTCCGAACAGATCGGTTTTACCATAATTTCGTTGACCGTTTCCCTGCTCGCGGTTCTGATCCCGCTCCTGTTCATGGGCGATGTTATTGGGCGTCTCTTCCACGAATTTGCGGTCACGCTCGGCGTCACCATCGTGATTTCGGCGGTCGTTTCGCTCACCCTGGTGCCTATGCTTTGCGCGCGGTTGATCCGGCACCGCGCTTTGCGGGACCGCTCCCGCTTCGACCTCTTTGGCGAAAGGGCCTTCAATGGATTGCTTGCGCGTTACCGTCGAGCGCTCGATGCCGTGCTGCGGCACCAGCCGTTCACCCTCGTAGTTGCCGTCGGCACGCTTGCCCTCACAATCGTCCTCTATATCGTAATTCCAAAAGGGTTTTTCCCGGTCCAAGACACCGGCATGATCCAGGCAATTGCGGAAGCGCCGCAAAGCATTTCCTTTCCAGCCATGGCGGGCCTCCAGCGCGAGCTCGCGGAAGCGATCCTGCGCGATCCGGCGGTCGAAAGCGTGAGCTCCTTCATCGGCGTCGATGGCGACAACGCGACGTTGAATACCGGCCGGTTCTTGATCAATCTCAAACCCAGGGCAAACCGGGCAGCCAGTGTAACAGAAGCCGCGCGAAGAATGCAAAGGGAGGTCGCCGGCATGCCTGGCATCGTGCTCCGCATGCATCCGGTGCAGGATCTGACGATTGATTCCAGTATCGGCCGCGCGCAATATCACTTTATTCTGCAGACCCCCAATCCTGGGGATCTTAACATTTGGGTGAAGAGGCTTACGCAAAGGCTCTCGCAGCTGGCGGAGCTTAGCGACGTTGCCAGCGATAGCGAGGGCCAAGGGCTTGCGCTGGAACTCTTTATCGACCGGGCGGCAGCCGCCCGCTATGGGATTACCCCTGCGACGGTGGACAATGCGCTCTACGATGCATTCGGGCAGCGCATCATCTCGACCATCTATACGCAGTCGAATCAATCCCGGATCATCATGGAAGCCGACCCTTCCTTGCAGCAGGCGCTCTCCAGCCTTTCGTCGTTTTACCTGCCCTCGTCGACATCGGGTCAAAATGGGCAAGTGCCGCTTTCTGCGATCGTTAAGGCCAGTCAGCGCCAAGCGCCTTTGCTGGTCACCCACCTCGGGCAATTTCCGGCTGGCAAAATTTCGTTCAATACCGCGCGCGGCGCCTCGCTTGGCGCGGCCATCGCGGCAATCGAAAAGGCGGGCCAGGAAATAGGCCTGCCAGGCAGTTTCCTCATTTCCTTTCAAGGAGCCGCGGCAGCGTTCCGCGCCTCGGCAACGAACGAGGTTTTTCTGATCATAGCGGCGATCATTGCGATGTATATCGTGCTCGGCGTTCTCTACGAAAGCTTCATCCATCCGGTCACGATCCTCTCGACGCTGCCGTCGGCGGGCGCCGGAGCGCTCGTGGCGCTCATCGTTTCTGGCCATGACCTCGATGTCATTGCGATCATCGGCATCATTTTGCTTATCGGTATCGTCAAGAAGAATGCGATCATGATGATCGACTTCGCGCTCGATGCCGAACGCACGAATGGGCTCGCGCCGGAGGAGGCTATTTTTCAGGCGTGTCTCTTGCGGTTCCGGCCCATCTTGATGACGACTTTCGCCGCCATGCTCAGCGCGGCGCCGCTGATGCTCGGCACCGGCACCGGCTCGGAGCTGCGCAACCCGCTCGGCATTGCGCTCATCGGCGGGCTTGCCGTGAGCCAAGTCTTGACGCTCTTTACGACGCCGGTGATCTACCTTTATTTCGATCGCCTGGCGCGGCGGCTATCTGCTTGGCGCGCCGGGAGCCCGCTTGCCGCGGGAACGCTGCAAGACTGACCCCCTTGCTGCCGTTGCGCACGAGGCCGATGGCGCATTCCGGCGCGATTGGCGCCGGTCTATCCTTTGGCCAAAGAATCGATGAGCCTGCGCAAGGTCGCGATCGTCGAAGGGTCGGCAATCCCATCGACGAGGAATTGCCGGTAATGCCGCTGGAATGCAGAAACAGCGGACTCGGTCCTCGCATCATAATGACCGGTCGCGTCGATTCCATAGCCGTATCGCCCGAGCATGGCTTGGAGCTCCAGCACTTCGGGGCCGCTGCCGCCGGGTGCGAACCGGGGCCCGTCCTTGATCGCGGAAGCGGGCACAAAATGGCCTATCCCGGCCTTGGCTAATCTCCACCAGGGAAAATGTTCGCCAGGGTCGATCTTGCGCCAATGGGATACGTCGGAATGCGCAAGCACCCGCTCGGGCCTGATGCGCCAGCGCGCGATGATATCATGGCAAAGCGCGATGACGGTTTCGATTTGCGCCGGCGGATACTCCGGCAGCCCCGCGCGATGCCCGGCGTTGGCGATTTCGATCCCGATTGATACATCATTCATATCGCTTTCGCCGGCCCAAACGCCTTGGCCTGCGTGCCAAGCCCGCCGCGATTCCGGCACGAGTTGCGTGACGCGGCCATCCTCCCAGACTAGATAATGAGACGACACCTCCGACGCCGGATCGCAGAGCTGCCGCAAGGCCGCCTCGCCATCCGGCAGGCCGGTGTAATGCAGCAGAATTGCATCGGGTCTCTTGCCGCCTTTGCGCACGCCGTGATTGGGCGAAGGAACGAGTACGGCGGGCAGCGCGCTGTCAGGCGTCAATAGGCGTAATAGCCCGTGCAGACTTGATTCCCATAGGCATCATAGCCGTATCTTGCGCAGCGCGGAGGCGGAGGCGGCGGAGCGCCGTAGTACGGCGGTGGGGGTGGCGGCGGTGTGGTCGCAGCGCCGACAATTGCGCCCGTCGCAGCGCCGAGCACGCCGCCAGCCACAGCCGCGCCGGCTGAGTGACCCGCTGCGGCGCCGATCGCCGCACCGGTCGCGCCGCCAAGTGCCGCACCGCTGAGTCCGCGTTGCTCCGGCGTATAGCCGCAACCGGCGAGTATAAAGGACGACGTGACAAACATCGTCATAGCAAATATCTTACTCATGCTACTTCCTAGCATTTCCTTCGCTGATCCCAATCTGTCCAGACACCCCACCCGGAGCGTTGGGTCAAGTCCGAAATCGCGGCTTAAGTGTGGAATTTGCGGCCCCACGTGATTTCTCCTGCGTAGGCTTACTGATTTGACACCAACAACACTGCCCCAAGATTGACGAAGGCGCGGCGTATAACTATGTCGCACAGGCCAGCTGGCCGGATGGCCGCCGCTATCGCAGCGGAGGAAAGTCCGGGCTCCACGGAGACACGGTGCCGGATAACGTCCGGCGGGGGCAACCCCAGGGAAAGCGCCACAGAAAACAAACCGCCGTAAGGTAAGGGTGAAATGGTGCGGTAAGAGCGCACCGCGCGCATGGCAACATGAGCGGCACGGCAAGCCCCACCGGGAGCAAAACCGAATAGGGGCAACGCAAGGTTTTTCTCGCTTGAGAAAGCCTTGGATCCGTCTCCGGATCGTTGCCCGGGTTGGTTGCTTGAGCCGTCCGGCAACGGCCGGCCGAGAGGAATGGCCATCACGCGCGCATTTTGCGCGCCATACAGAACCCGGCTTACAGGCCGGCTGGCACGCGTCCCGCCACTAATCAACCCATCGGCCCGAAAGCGGAAAATGCTTGTTCTGATGACTTGCTATCTTTCGTTGCCTTCGATGACGAGGACAAGCGTTCGAGTGAGCCGCTAGCGTATAGGTGGTTTCACTCCACTGCCCCCTTAGACTCAATTGCAGATGGGATCATCGTTACTTTCCCGATTCGCGTTGAGATAGCGCGTAGATGGTCTAGCACGACTTTTAACTGTTCAGATTTTGGTTGTAACCTTTCAATATAATCCTTTGCAGGTTGAAGCGATGCTTTAATAAAGGGTATATCATATTGACGACGAAACTCGAAATACGTGCTGGTACGTAAATAATCCTCTTCCTTTTCGATCACGGCTTCAGCCAATGCGAGCCGATCACAACGCTGAAATTTGTCGTCTTTGAGTTTCTGATCGAGTTGATAAAAGCGATCTCTCAGAACTTCCCCAAGCCCTTTTTCCAACCGCTCCAATTGGGGATAAATGCCATCCAAGAGCAGGATACGTGAGTACGCCATTACGCGCCCCCACGCATAAAGCGTGCTAACCTCATAGTAGCCTTCTTGCATCACCGAACGTCCACCCTTATTGCTTACGTTTTCAAAGCGAAACCAGAGTGATTCTACTGCGTCCTGCAGTTGTAGCAGGTAGCGCTGGACAAGCTTCTCTCGCCGTCGGTGATCCTCCGCCGACTTCTCTAAACGCCGTGTGAAGTAAGCCGCTACAACTGAACCCGATCCTGCCCCTATAAGCGCCGATATTATCGTGGCAAATGCATCAGCCATATTCTTCTCACCCCAAGAATACGATCTAGAGAAACAAACGGCGCCTAAAGGTGCCGTTTATGCTGGGATCACCTGGCGGCGGTGATCTGCTAGCTGTAGATTGTCTGCACAGTGATTTGCCCTAAAGCAACAGTTCAAAACCACGATCGCAGCTATTCCCGGCGGGTTCAAGTTGGTTAACATTTGACATTGCAAGTACGCTCGGAGCCGCGCCCAACGCTAGTCTAGAAACCTCGCCGGGACGCCAGAGCGAGCACCCTAATGCGCCTCCCTCGCCGATTGGCCAAAGCCAATCATTTTGATCTAATCGGAGAGAGCGTATCACTGGATACAGAGGGTAGCGCTTCCGGCCACCGTGCCTTGCGCCCTGCTTCCGCTCACGGTGCGCGCGTGTTCGATCTCGCTTGACAGACTGGCGGCCGTGCGGAACAGGCTCGCGGGCTCGCTCGGAATGACCCACACGGCCGCACCGCTTCCCCCGGCGATCCGGAGCGCGAGGCGACGGCGATCCTGCATGTAACGCGAAGCGTCGAGTGCGCGAAAGACAGTCACCGCCGCAGGCGCACCAGCGGCCGCGCTGCCGCGGGCCGTGCCGGCAAAAGTCCAGCTCCCGGCCTTTTGGTCAAACAGAGATACCGCCACCGGCGCGGACCCAAGCGGTTCGACAACGAGATCGAACAGCTCCGCGAAATTCACCCCGCTGGACTCGAAGAGCTTGAGCAGGCCGTAGTCCCAGCGGTCCTTGGCCGACTCGTAAAGCGTGGCTTGTCCCACGATGTTCGGAGCAAACGGTTCATTGCCGAACCAGGCGGTCGGCAGAGCATTCTTCGTGTAGAAGCCGAGGCCGGAGACGCCGAGCCGCTCGTCGAGTTCGATAACCTTGTCGATCTCCTCGCGCGACGGCGTTCTTCCGCCGCCGTGCTGAAAAGCGTTCATCGTATGCAATTGCGCGAGGTGCATCGCCTTCTGCCCGAGCGTCCCGGTAATGAAGCCAATCCGCTCGGTCAGCTTCCTCGCATAGCGGTCGAAGTCCGGCTGAGCCTGGAAATAGAAATCGTAGAACACGAAATCCGGCCGCGCATTGTCGGCGGAAAGGCGATTGAACCAGTCGGTTAGGACTTTCTGGTCTTCGACGGCGGAGTGACCGAGATGGGGACCGACCGAGCAAGAAGGATTTATCGCCTTGATCGCGTGAAAAGCCTCCCGGAACAGTGCCTCGAAGCGCTCCCCAAAAATATTGTCGTCGCGGGCGTTTGGCCGGCCGAGGCGCGTTGGCGAGGAAGACCAGAATGTGCCGCCGCCTTGCGGCGCATGATATATCCCCGCCTCTTCGAAGACGATCACGACGCAGCGCTGATGGAAGTAGCGATCGTAGAGCTGCACGTCGCGCGTCAGCGCCTCGCGAAAGGCCGCACCGGCGGCAGGGCTCGCCATGATCTCTTCGGCCGTCACGTTCCGCGCAGACGTGCCGCCGACGCTAAGCTGATTGTCGTAGATCCGCAGCTGCAGCCAGAGATCGGCTCCCGACTCCTTGGCCTTGCGATAGATCGACTCGTTCAGTCTCTCCTCGCCGATGCCCGCGCCGCGCTGGCGAAGGAAGGCTGTTGTCGCCCCGAGCGTGCCATAGACGATCCCCGCCGTCCGGTGTCTTGCGAGATCGCTCAACACATTGTCGATATAAAAATCGGAGTAGGGCTCGAGGTGCCAGGCTGAGACCATCATATAGCGTGCGACCGGCTTCGCAGCGGTGGTGATCGTCTCCCCTGCGAATGGCTGGGATGAGGCGCAGTCGCCCGCACTTTGCTGCCCCTCCTCCGCCAAGGCGGCGGCGACAGCCGTCAAGGCAAACACGACCGCCGTTAAGGCTTGCCGCAAGCGGCGCAACTTATCGTTCATGAGGCCGCTCCGGAAAGACCATTGCGGGCGAAAGAAGATCCCTGGAGGACGGCTCGCCGGCGATCAGGCAGGTGCGTCCCGTTCCTGGCCGGTCGTCTTCGGGCGTCTGCGCCGCCGGAGGCACATTGAGCGGAGACTGATTGAGGCGGTAATTCGTGCCGTGAATTACGGCATCGACGATATGCGGCTGCGCCGGGTCAAGCCCTTCCGGCAAGTCGAGCAGAAAGCCGTGTTCGCCCACTCCGTGTGCCTCGAGTTCAGAGCAAACGAGGCTAGGTGTCGCGATTTGCCAGAACTGTCCGTCGATGTGGATCACGACTTTAACTGTTCTGTGCGGCTCGCCCGGCGCCCAAGCCCATCCTCCGATGCGCCGCTCAGCCGTGACATAGCATTCGCCTTCAAACTCGGTTCCCGAGACTTTTTCGCTGCGCTTGAGGGTAATGGAGGCGAACGGCACGCTATCGCCTTTGACGGCGAATACCACGCGCACCGGGTCGCCGGCAGATGAGGCAAAATCGGGAATGTCGACCTGAAAAATCCGGTGCCGCAGTTCAGGCTCGATTACGGCATTGTTCCAGAGAGTGGCCCCGGCGGCGCCGATCGCCACAACCTCGTTGCCCATCCGCGCCTCGACCACCTCGCTCGGCGCGATACCGCTGCGGTCGACAAACCATCCCACCACCTTGCGTCCGGACACGGAGAGGATCTCACCTTCCGTCCGCCTGCCCATCAAGGACCAGATCAACGGGAGGTGCGAAAGTTCAAGCGTTGCGCGCTTCTCGGCGCCGCGCATTGCTTTGCGCAGTCTGGCGTCGTATTTCCTGGCATTCTCGCGACCGATTGCGGCGCAGAGCCGCGGGCGAAGCCAATTCAGATAATTTCGCGTGCAGACCGAAATGCCTTCCTCGACCAAACTCAGCGACGACTCGTAGCGGGTCGAGTGGCCGGACCCAAAAATCAGGTCCTGCTCCTTGGTCAACCGCACATAAGCTTCGTAGTCGTCCGTCTTCACCCGGTCTCCGCGCGCCAGCTCACGCTCGGCAAAGTTCGGGAACGAGGAGAAGAACTTGAAATGGAGAAGAGCGCCCGTGACATCGGCGAGGCGGACCGGTGTGGAAGAATGCGTGGAATGGAGGTACTTGAACCCCGGCTGCCATCTGATGAGCGGCATTTTGCGCATCGCCGGACCTCTGCCTTTCTTGCCGCTCGCCCAGAAAAGCCTTTGCCTCGGCCCGCCGAAGACCGCGACATGCGGGAAGTGCATCGGCTGTTGCAGCGTATAGTTCTCGGCATCGAAATGGTCGCACACGTCGAGGAACGGCCGGCCCGGCGTGTAGATCGCCTCGCTCAGCGGTCCGGGGTGGTACATGTCCAGGAAGACGGTGAACAAACCGTCAAAACTATGTTCGTGCAGATAGTCGCAGAGATCGACAAGCGTGGCGTGCTCGCAGCCTGGAAAAACCAATTGCTCGTCGAGATCAAGCGTCAGGCACCAGCGGCCGATGCAGTAGTGGTCGGCGAGTTCGCTCGTCCAAAGCCGGCCGGCTTTGCTCGCGACATAGGATTCCGCCGTATGAAAATAGGTGATATCCGGCTGGTCCTGCAGCAGCTCCCTCGAGTTATCCGCTGAGTTGTTGTCGATGGCCAGGAAATGGTCGACTCCCATCTTGCGGTAGTAGTCCAGGAAGAACGGGATCCGCGCCGCCTCGTTGTAGACGGTGAAGACGGCGATGATCCGCTTGTCCGCGAGGTCAATGCCGGGCTTCTCGAAGTAGACAGGCATCGGCCGGGTTATACCTTTCGCGGAAGGGAGAACTGCGCGGAACTCATCGGATCACACCGGCAGCGGCGAGCATTGCCATCAGATTATGCCGGTCGACGTTCGGGCGAAGCGTGTTCCCGCCCCTCGTCTTCCACAGCGATTGAAGCTGGTCGCGCTCCGGTGCGAGGAGGTGTCCCGCCGGTTGAGTTTTGGAAACGATGACACGGCCGTGCTCGTTGAAGGACACGTGCTTGATAATGAAGCGCGCGGCGTCAATCGCCTCATTCTCTTCCATTCCTCTCTCGTTCAGGCCCTTGATGATGTTAAGCAGGATTTGGCTTGTCCTGCGTTCGAAGAAAAGCTCGGCGCCGCCGATGCTCTTGCGCCCCACATAGACCGTGAACCAGTTCTCGCGCCACCCGCCAAATGCGTCCGGCGCGAACTGCGGCCCGCCGTCCTGATCAATCCGGTTGGCTGGTGAGCCGAGGTTGTTGCGGCGCCGGTTATCTGAATAGAAAAAGCAGTCGATCGTCGTAAGTTCCGCGAACAGGGTCTCGAGCGCGGTCGTTGTCAATCGCCAGAAATCGACCGGCGCCCCATGAAAAAAATAGCTGAACGGCACAGCATGCATGGTGATCCCGCCCGGCCTGAGCAGCCGCACAATCTCGCGGGCAGCGTCGTGGATCCGGGTGACGTGCTCAAGCACGCTGACGCTGTAAATCCCGTCGAAGCTTTCATCGGGAATGTGCGGACAGTTGGTGATATCGGCAGTGACAAAGCGCGGATCGGCCGAGGGGTACAACGACAGGTATCGAATCGCGAAATTATCCAGGCGGTCCATCAGCGAATTCTTGGCGCCGCCGATCTCGGCAACGGTGCCCGACGAGATGCCGTGCGCGGTCAATGCGTCGCAAAAGAGGCTGAATAGGAACTCAGGCATGGGCTGTTTGCTGCTCCGCCCGCGCTCAGCTTCGACCAGATTGCGCAGGTCAGCCTCTATCTTTTTCAGTTCCATCAACGAGGTCTCTGTAGCGTGCTCTTTCACGAGGGCGCGGCGCAACGCGATGCATCGCTTATAGAGGTCGACAAACTCGATCACGGCGGGTCTGGAGTGGAAAACGGCGAGAGCTGCATCCAATTCGGGCGACACCCGTTACGCCGCAGGGATTCACCCGATCGCGCCCGAGCCGGCGCGGTGAGAGGCCGGCTGCCTGGTCGGATCAAGATGCGGCTGGACATCGTGGAGGGAGCCCTCTATTGACCGCGTCTCATGCCCAAGCAGCTGCCTGATCCATGAAACACGCACTAAGATTCGATTACTAGGGCCTGTACTTGTCGCTAGGCATCGTCTCACCAGGTTTGTTTGATACCACGTGGCAGCAAAGCGCGCTTATACCTTCGACGGTTGTCTGATTGGGGCCACACGTCCACTCCGCGTCCCGGAAGGTCTTGCTGTTCCGGGTTAACAGGCGATCGCGCGGACCTTTGACAATATTGCAGACCTGGTAGGAAAGCTGCAGGTCTTTGGCTTGCTTGCCAATCAGGTGACCACGAACCGCGGCAACTGGGACTTTCGCATTTATCCACTGACCGAAAGAGGCCCAAGGCGAAATCCAGCCGTCGGCACTTTTTACTTGATAAACGCCCGACAGTCCGTCGCTTCGCGCCGTTGCCCAGCCGATCTTCAGAGCCGTTATCGCGTCTTTCTGATGCAGTTTTCCCGACCAAGCGCCAGGGGAACACTCCAGTTTCTCACGCGATTGCGTCCAGATGGAAACGGCAAGGTCGTAGGGCGTGTAGGGGCCTATTTTCGAATAGATCGTATCCGTGTGTCCGGTAGGATAGGGCTTTACGATAGCCCATACACGCCCAATTATCTCCGGTCTCGTCCCCCAATGATGTGCAAGATCCGAGACTCTGGCAACGATGTCGGGCCAGCCAGAGGCAAAGTCGTCACCGCAGGCGATCCCGCCTGGTTTTAACTTGGGAAGATAGTAGTTCAGGCTGTCAGTAAGACCAGGGTCGCCATGAGTTGCATCGTCGAAGAAAAGATCAATTTCTTCGCTCCAATTCTGCATTTGCATGACAAATGGGCTCTTGCCCTGTATGATTTCGACGTTCGGACAATCCCGCGTATAATATTCGAAAGCCTCTCGCGAAAAAGGTTTGCAATCCGAAAATTTTCCTTCGATCCCTTTGATCCAGGGCTCGGATTCCCAGGTATCGATCGTGATCACGCGAACGCTCGGGTCGGCATTTTTTGCAAGGACCCAGGTGGAACTCCCAAACAGAGGGCCCACTTCGACAATCAGGCCCTTTTTCGGAACAGTTCGAGCAAGCCGGCCCAAATATTCGAGACCCTGGAAGGTCATCGTTCTCGGAATGTCATTATTTATCGCAATGCTACTCATCTCATCCGCTCCTTTGGCAAATTCTGGTGCGAAGCGCAACGCCTGCGGGCCTGAAACCTTGTCGATTTAGCTTTCCCAGGAGCCGGCTTTGCGTCTCAGAAATCCAGCCGAATGCGCAAACGTGGAAAGGAAATCTTGCCATTCCCGGTCGATCCGAGCGTTTGCGAGGGTTGCACTTCGAGTCGGGGTGCCGAGCAGCGCCAGCTACCGGTACTGGCGGCTCGCCAAATGAAACAGGTCTTTCAAGCGGCATGACAAACGGACAGTGCCTGGTGCAAACGGCTCAATAGCCGTACACTACAACCCTGATCGACCGTTACGGATTGGAACATGATTGCTCTCGAAGGAGTAACCTCAGTTTGGCATTCGGCCGCGGCAACTATCACCGTCTTGGATGACGTGACTATTAAACTGCCCACATCCGAGCGGTTTGCCGTGCTGGGCAGTGAACGCAGCGGGAAATCCACGTTGATTAGACTATTGTCTGGGTTAATTTTGCCAACGGGCGGGGTCATTACCAGACATGCGCGTGTTTCATTTCCAGTAGGCTTTATGGGTGGCTACAAAAATGCCTTAACCGTCCGGGAAAACATTGCGCATGCCGCTCGTCTTTATGGGGTTGAAGCCAATCAGGTCGTCGAATTTGTCTCCGAATTAACGGGGCTTGGCCTTGCATTAAGAGAACCTTATGGCAATCTTCCGCAAGTCTACCGCACGCGTTTGGCTTATGCCGCAAGTTACGCAATTCCCTTCGACGTCTATCTAATCGACAATAAGATAGCTGCGGGCGGAAGCGAATTTCGTCAACGGTGCGAGCAGATATTCGAAGCAAGAGCAATGAGCAGCGGTTTTATACTTGCGACAAATACGCCGCGCTACGCTAAGAGGTTTGCAGATAAGGGTGCTATCCTGCATAATGGTAAGATTTTCCTGTATGGCGATTTGGAAAGAGCGATTTGGGATTTTGACCGGCTCGGTAACTCCACGGTCCCGATGAGGATCGAGATCTGAATGCCGGCGCCGGGTGCCGATTTCAAAAGACGCTGCTCGCCCACACGCGAGCGCCGCCAACTGCCTTCCGCGCGGGCCGCGAAAATCGCTCACGCATCGTCGAGATAGCGGCGGAATACTCGGTCCGCGCAAAGACCGAAAAGGAGCAAGGCAAAGCCGACGGACCACATGTAATACGGCGAGTAGCATTGGTTGGGATATCCGGGCCAGAACCCGTGGCGAAAGAGTTCGACTCCCTGCAAGACCGGGTTCCAGGCGAGCGCATTGCGAATATGAGCCGGCAGAAAGTCCGGCACGAAAATGACGCCAGAGAACAGGATCAGGCCGCGCGCGACCGGGACCCAAATGAAGCGCCATAACGGAATCAATTTCTGAAGAGCGGCGTTGCACAGCCCCATGCCGAGTCCCAGGATCGTCATGGCCAGAATCGCAAGCAGGATTGGAGTCCAATTCGCTGGCATAGCCTGGGGAGTAAAAAAAACATAAATCAACGAGAACCCTATAATCCCGGCATAGCAATAGATGGCGATCCTCATGAAGCACGCGATGAACACAAAATCGACGGTCTTCTCGACGGGAAACCGGCGCAGCGCGGAGCTTCCACTCGCCACGTTACGGAACGCACACGAGAGGTGCACAAAAACGTAGGTGGGATAAAGGCCGCTGGCGATAAAGAGCCATTTGCTGTTTCCGTAAGCGGGCTGAATCTTGATCAAGGTATGCCACACCACCGCTATGCTGAGTGCGGCCAAAGGCTCCAGAACGCCGAGAATGAGGCGGTACCCATACTTCCCCGTGTGCTCGCTTATCGCCCGCCGCAAAATGGCGCTGAAGACATGCTGCTGGGTTTGCAGCGCGGTCAACAACGACCTTTGCTCACCGCTCTGGACCAGCATGAACGAACCGCGGCCGGATATCCTCTCAGATGACATGATCCTGGACCGTTCGAACAAGCAGCAAGCCTAAGAGCCAAGCGCCAAAAATGGCCAAACTGGCAAGGCAGGTGTCCAGGGCGCGCAGCGGATAGGCCGGGCTCTCGGGCAATTGCGGGATGACGTAGGGTTCGATATAGAAATGCTGCACGGCCGCATTCGCCCGCGCCAAGTCGAGGGCCTGCCGCGCACGGATCAAACTGTCCTGCGCATATTGCACGTCGAAAGTAATTTTTTCATAAGTGCCAATGACGCCGGCGAAGGCATAAGCGCCTCCCGCATCCTGCGCAGCGTGCCGTTGAATTTGCGCAAGCTGCTCTTTGGTCAACACGCTCGGAGCGGTGCCGGCACTCGGGCTGATCACGCCCGCTTTGGTGCGAAAGTCGAGTAGCTCGGCGCGCGCGTCGTTCAAGCGCTTTTCCGCACGCTGGGACTCCTGCTCGGCGAAGCGCACCGCGTCGCCGTCGGCGCGCGCATTCATCTCGTTGATCAAGTTCTCCGACAGCGCTGCCAGAGTCTTCGCAATGAGCAGCGCGTCCTGGGGCGTGAAGGCCTTAACTGTCGCGATTGCGACACCGGTGACCTGGTCGTAATCGGCCCAGAAGAAGAATCTGTGAAAATAGGAAACGAACTTCTCTATCGGCTCGCGCGCGTCGAAACGCTCGAGCCGATTGATTTCCGGCCGCGAATAAAGAGCCTTGATGTTGATGCGGCTTTGCAGGTCCTCGACGGCCTTCTGGCTCGTTAGATAGTCGTTCACCATGAAATTCTGGGGCGTGGCGAGGGAGGGCGAAGGTGCAGATCCACCCAAAGACGAAGCCAGTCCCGGAAAGGAGCCCGGCGCTCCGCCAGAGGCGGAAGCCGTCGTTGGCGTGGTCCCGGGAAGGACGGGAACGCCTTGTTGCACGGAGAACCTAAATTCTGCGTAATATTCGTCCGACGCATAAAGGTAGAGGTAGGCAGCGATCGCGAAGGCCGGCAGAAGAACGCAGAGTATGAGGGAGATGAGCGTGCCGTAGCTCCGCCGTTTGGCAATTTGGGGTAGGGGTAAAAGGCCGTCAAATGCGGGCGACATCGCACCGGCACGCTGCGCTTGGAATTCCACCGCCGCGCCAGAGTTGCGTTCGTTTCGCAACCGAACCGGTAGAGTTGGAACAGGCGCAATGCCGGAAGCCTTCGAGCGCCTGGCGTCCGCATCTGCATTCTTATCGTTGCGCTTCGCCCCGGGTTCGTCCGCCACGCCCTTGAGGTTCTCGTTTCGCACCGGAACCGGCAGGCCCCCGGCCTCCGCGGCTGCTTTCCGGGAAGTCGTATCCATTCGCTGCGACCGGAGTTCGTCCGCCGCGCCCTCGCAATTCTCGTTCCCCGATGGAAGCGGCGGAGTTGGAACCGGCTTGGTTCCAGGAACCCGGCTGCTCAGACGCTCTTCTCGCTTCGGCGAAGAGGCCGAGGAGGAGAGCAGCCAGTTCTCCATGATCCTCTCGGACCGAAGGAGGTTCGGAAAAAAGCCAGCCGGGGCCTTGCGCGGGAGCTCAGCTGGCGCCAAAGCGCCTGCCGGCACCGCGTCCAGCGCCGCCGGCGCACGGTCATCTCGTTCCGGCGAAATTTTTGGAGCAGGTTCGTTATCTTTGTCTGCAGGAAGATCGCGCATTTTCGGCATATCCTCCCACAATCCTATGCCGGCGGCCAAAATTGACGCTGATCGGGACTTAGGTCGACAGGGGCGTTAGCGGCAAGCTGCGGCTTGAGAACCCGGCTGAACCGGGATGCGATCTTCTGGAACTCGCCCTCATTGCCGAGGAGGGTTTCCAACGACCGGATGTCCGCGAGCCGTTGCTCGTTCAGCAGGCCCAGCATCCCAAAATAAGCGAGCAAGGCAACCACCCGCTTGGCTGCCGGAGGCATGACACGGAACTGCGCATCGCCCTCTGGCTGGGTCCAGTTGTGGATCGCCTTGCGCCCGAACCCGGTCCATTCCGCCAATCGGGCCAAATGGCCTGAAGTTTTGTTGTTGTTCAGGAGCCGTCCAACGCGGAGAAGCGTCTGCTTCGAGTAGTTAGCCATGCGTGGTTCCTTTGTTCCCTCTGGGACAGCAATGGCGAGGATACGTTCCCAGCGGGAAAAGTCAAATGCGGGTTTTCATGGGTCGGGGCAGACTCTCCTGAATTGGCAGCGGCTTCCCTTTGCCCTTGGCTCGATCGCCCTGGCTCGAATCATTGCACGGTACGGAACCACCGTTTCGGGATAACGGTTAACCCAAGTTCTGAGACCTGAGCCACTTGCACGTGCATCCCGCGCTATTATAGGACTGGCCCGTTGCGACATCCCCCATCGCCAAAGGCGTGGGATCGCCAGCTGGCGCGATGCTGGCGCCCAGATGGGGAAAAGCGCGATCACAGGAGGGGTGGCCGAGCGGCTGAAGGCGCACGCCTGGAAAGTGTGTATACGGGAGACCGTATCGCGGGTTCGAATCCCGCTCCCTCCGCCAGACAATAATGATTTTATTGGACTTTATGCGGATTTTGAAAGCTATTCCCTGTCTGTACCCATTTTGCCCGCCGCTCAAACACCGGCCGCCATTCCTGCCTCGGATAGTACTCAAATCCGGCATTGCGACTCGCTTAGGCGCGTTTGTGGCCTGCTGACATGCCGATTTAGCGTTCGCCTATGAAAAAGCCCAAAAAACGCAATCCGAGTACGAATCGACTACCTCCGGCGCAGCAACGTGCGAAGGTTGCTACATTAGCCGATACCCCTCGAAAGCTAGATAACCGACCGTGGACCGTAATAAAACTGATTGGCGCGATCGGAACAGTGTTGGGACTCCTGTACACGATATCGCGCTTGTGGCCGCAGATAAGCATCGAGCCTACTGCCGCTGCAGAGCCATCGAATCCATTTTCTGATTATTTCAAAATCACCAATGAGCAAGGGTATCCCCTAACTGACGTAAGCGTCGAAGTTAGCCTTCGGTGTGCAAAGATAGGGCGGGGGAGTGATACCTCGCCCCCGAGCAAATGTGGGCCGTCTATGCACACCTCGAAGCAGTTCTGGAAGAATCGCATCCTTGAGCCACACGAGTCTTTTGAGATCACCCCTGGCGATCCTCTCTTCGTAACACCCGGCGCCTTGCTGTCTGCACAAATATCGTTCTTCGTTTCTTATCAGCCTTGGAAGCTGCCGCTTCACCTGAGTAAAGAGTTGCGCTTCCAATCACGCCGACTTGCAGATGGAAGGGTCGAATGGCTGCACTTTCCGGCGGATTGACGAGGGAAAGTTGAACTCGCAGGGGGGCAGGACAGACGCTTCGCATCGCCCCCGCGCTTGACACGCGAGGGTTAGGTGAATTCAGATAGCGAGAACGATATCCCCGGACGGATCAGTCCGCCGAGGATGCGGGGCTATTCCTGCAACCGCGACCAAAGCGGCCTCTGCCCGGCCATCGCCGTCATTCGCTGCGGAAGATTATGATCAAAACGATTGCGACGACAATGAATGATCCGAGCACGAAGATGAGAGGGCTATCCATTGGCATTTTTCCCGTTTTGGTGGCGGGCCTTTCCTTTTTTCGGTCCACCACAATCCTGGCGCGAATTTTTGCTTCACTACGGCACGCGTGGTTCCTCCCCCCTAGAACATGCGGCCCCTGGCCCGGAGTCCCCCTGGGCCAGGGGCTTTTGCGCCTTCACGCTCGGCCTCGGCCACGACTCTACGGATTAGATCGCCGCTGATGTCGTCTATAAGATCGTAGGCCGCCTTGACGTTGTCGATTGCGCAGGATGCAGACGTGCGAATGGCGTGCACACAATCGTCGACTTCGTCCGGTTCGCCATCGATCGACTTGTCTGCCGCAAGATCTATCATTGTCAGATGATTGACAGCATCCTACATTTTGGTTTGCGCTTCTGAAAGCTTGTCGGCCTTATCGCTCGCCGATTCCACATCGGCGCTCGACGGTGCCGCTCCACCCTTCGCAATTGCCACTCGGCTGCCCCTGGCCAATACGCGTTTCGACTCGAAATGTTTTGCCACAGCGGCCACGGTGGCGCCGAATTCATATCCCACTGTATACTGCTAAATCAATCAAATCACTGGGCGCCAGATAGCGGCGGGGAGGGTCCTGGTGAACCTAAGTCAGGCGGCACTTGCCGAGGCCGCGTGGATTTCTGTTCCAACCCTCGGCAGAATGGAAGCTAGCGCCGGCTCCGTAACCGGATTCGCCAATAATGTGGCGGCCGTCATTGCCGCCTTGGAAAAAGCCGGTGTCGAGTTCATTGAGGAGAACGGCGGCGGCCCCGGTGTGCGGCTCAGGAAGGCGGGGAAGGCGAAGAGATGATTAAGGCCATTGTGCTAACCTTCCTCGCAATCGTCGTTTGTGGCGCCGTCTTTATCGTCGTATGGCGGCTTTTGGGAAAGTTGTGGTAGCGTGAAGTTGAGACGGGAATGGCAAAACTGTTTGGTCATGGCCCTGGTGTGTGTCACCGGGCCTGGATAAGGGAGGGCGACGATGAGAAATAGAATATTTCTGTTTGTCGGACTCTTTGCTGTACTACTTGCCGCAATTGCCGCCATGGTTGCGAGACGCGAAGAAGTCAAAGCCATCCTCGGGGACGCTGTCCGCTGGTTCAATTACTTCATACATGTGCACCTACCGGGAAACCCCGGCGGCCAAGCGTAAAACATGAAGCTTTTTCGTGCCGCCATAACGAGCGCGGTGCTCCTTGCCATATGCCGGCGCGGCTTCGCGCCGCTGTGGTCGCAGCCTGATCGGATAGCATCAGGTCGTCCGCAACCGCGCCATCAAATTCCAGCGCATGTCACGAGGGTACCCCGCGATAATTTTCTATTCTATGTTTCTGATCAGCGCGATGTTGAAGTTAACCTGGCCCTTATTGGTTCAAGGCATAAGTTTTTCTTTGATCGCGAAAGCCTTCCCGCTGGCGACGCACCATCGTGGTGTACCGCCAACGCAAGATAGGCCGACACAATGTAATATAGACGAGCCAATTGATGCATAATACAGACGAGCCAATTG